>Ga0209023_10002262_pt1 | contig 24346 bp, 19 predicted proteins | sample LakOneMetagenome_FD_187468 | JGI IMG/M metagenome (GOLD analysis project Ga0209023, IMG submission 187468) | Freshwater and sediment microbial communities from Lake Erie, Canada (SPAdes) (version 2) | ecosystem: Environmental > Aquatic > Freshwater > Lentic | place: Lake Erie, Canada... | reverse complement strand
CTGCGCGCATCAACTTTGTGCCTACCACTCAAAATACTGTTTTGCTGTCTGAAAGCACAAAAGGCACAGTCATTGATTTAGTCAAAGGCGCGGCGGATAAGTATAAACAAAGAGCAGCGAATGCAGCATCGGCATCTAAGGCGCCGATAACAAAATAGAAGGTTATTGTGTCGGATGCTCGCTCTATGTGATGGGTGAGCGTCCAAGTTCTTATTTGCGAATCAAAACAAACCGAATGCATAATAAAATGACAAAAAATATAAAAAGCCTTCAACCGCATGCATACAGATTACGCTTACATCTAATTTTCGTATCTTTAATCATTGTATCACTTGCCACTTTCTTACCAGTTTATCCTGAAGCTCTTAATTTAGAGCCGATCAAACCTTATATTGATTCACTTGTTCCTACAGCAAGTATTAGCGCTGTTCATTGCACAGCTGTCGATCCAAAGGCATGCTATGCTTTTATCGGAATTACAGGGTTATTTACGCCAATTGCAGCTTTAATTGCATTTGTATTAAGCGGATTAATGCACGAAACATATTGTGAAAATAAGTTGTTTTATTCTAGGCGACGCTATCCAGCAATCACCTACATTAATAAAGAAATGACCAAATCAATAATCATTTTGCTAATTTTTTCAATTGCTTGGTATTGGCATTTTTATATTAGTGAATTGCGACTCATTCACCATGGTCTAAGAGATAGTGAAGATAGAACAACTCTTTTTTATCTTGGTGTTTGGGGCTTTAGGCTCACGGGTAGTTTTTTCGCAATCCTAAATTTTGTAATATTCTTGCTCCTTTGGAGGGTCGGCTGGGATTCGTGTAAAATTCCGAAAAATAAGAACTAAGTAATTGTTTTATATTATTTATCTAAATATTTTCTTTACCCACCGCACGCCCAGAATTAACTTCATCATGTAAATTATGGGGTGAAATTTGCTCCACTAATGCCTTGAGATTCGTTTTGCTCATAAAATCGCGTAATTCACCTGAAATGGAGTCCTGCGCTTCAAGTTTAGCATTTGCGGTTGCTAATTCTAGCTGAAGACTATGCACTTTAGTGTTTAATGATTCCATTTGATTCGTTGCATCAATCAGTTGATCATTTTGCTTTGCGATCATGATTTCTCTATCTACAAGTTGAACTTCCAGCACTTTACTATGCTGCTCATTTGCTTGCAGTTGTTGAGCTAGCCGCTGATTCTTATGTAACTCATCGCTTAAGCCTCTTTGGGCATGAGATAAATCTACAGCTAAACGCGTACACTCTTGATTCAATTTAGTCGATTCATCTTGTTTAATAATAACAGTCTGTTGCACTTGGCGCAGTTCTGCTTGTAGTTGCTGGATCTGTAGTTCATGGCGTCGCTGGTCTTGCTCTCGTTGCTCTTTAACGGATTGGCGGTAGTGTTCTAGCGCATCTCTTGCATGCTGATGTTTTTCTTCAAGTGATTGACGATGTGTTTCATTCTCGGCCAGACGTTCTTTTAGATCAGCGACCTGCTGCATCAGCGTATGGCGTATGATCGTTTCATTTTGGAGAACAACCTTAGTTTCTTGATGAGCTGACTTTTCCTGAAGCAGCGTGCTTTCTGCTAGCCGCACTTGATTACCCATTGCTTCAATTTCAGTATGTAAAGCTAATAATTGTTCAGCATGTTGTCGATCTTTTGATCCACTTTCAGCACGTATCTCATTGACCTGAACATTAGCCTCATCTTGCAACTGACTAGAGAGTCGCGCAATGAGATTCTGCAAGGCCTCACTGATTTCAATTTTGTGCCTAGTGGCTCCACCATCCTCTTCCTCAAGCTCTTTCAAATACTTGTGAATAGTTGTTTTTGAACCCGTATTGCCAAGCTCAACACGTACCGCATCGACCGATGGATATTTGCTTTGTGCCAGCAATGTCTCGCGAGCCCTTTTGACTTCAGATTTATACAGTCCAGTGCGCGCCATATCGGTATTCCTGCCCATATCGTAATATATTACATACCATGTAATTACATACTAAATTTACAACTTGTTCAATCTTATTTTAGTTGAAAAATAACACAGGATAACTAGCCGTTATCCTGTGCTAAGCGATCAATGCGGAATAACAAACCAGTTCCTATTACATACGGTGAAATGTCTTTTGAGTCAGAATATTCTATATACTTAAGCACCCTCTATGAACCAAGTACGGAGCCACCCCTAATGGCGCATCAACATGGACACGATCATAACGATAACAAACAAAGCGGTCATAGCCATGCCGCGCCAGCAAATTTCGGGCGGGCATTTATCATTGCGATTGCCCTGAATACAACGTTCGTTGTGGTTGAGTTTGGCTTTGGCTTTGTTGCTAATTCAACCGCGCTGATGGCAGATGCTGGGCATAACCTCTCGGATGTCTTGGGGTTGATTCTGGCCTGGGGCGCGGCGATCTTATCTAAGAAAGCACCCAGTGAACGATACACCTATGGTCTCCGCAGCACCTCGATTTTGGCCGCTCTCGCCAATGCGATGTTTCTACTGGTCGCATGCGGGGCGATTGCATGGGAAGCGATTTTACGGTTTTCAAATCCACCTGTGGTCGCAGGATTGACAGTGACCATTGTTGCGGCTATCGGTATTTTGATCAATGGCATTTCGGCGTGGTTGTTTGTAAAAGGTAGCAAGGGTGACTTAAACATTCGTGGTGCTTATATGCATTTGATGGCGGATGCAGTGGTTTCCTTGGGGGTCGTGATCTCAGGAATCATCATGATTTTTACAGGTTGGAATTGGCTTGATCCTGCCGTGAGTTTAGTCATCACCGCCGTGATAGTCATGGGTACATGGGGACTTCTGCGTGATTCGGTGCAATTGGCATTGAGTGCCGTGCCTGCACATATTGAAGTGTCTGCAGTGGATGCTTTTCTTCGTCAATGCGCGGGTGTGACTGACATTCATGATCTGCATATCTGGGGAATGAGTACCACTGAAAGTGCGTTGACGGTACATTTAGTAATGCCAAATGGCTATCCCAGTGATGCGGCACTAGAAGAGATCGTGCGTGCGCTGCAAGATAAATTCTCCATTCATCACAGCACTATTCAAGTTGAACATGGAACGACTGATCATAGTTGTTCTTTGACTTCTACAAACACGGCACATGTAGACTGACCGCTTTAAAAACATAGATACAATAAAAAAAGCGGATATGAAAAACTCATATCCGCTTTTTAATTCACGACAGTTGACCCTATAAGGCAGTGCGATTTAACCAATCAGGCCAAAGCAGCTTAGCGTTCAATAGCAATTGGTAATACGCGCGTAAAGCCGCGACTTTGGTCGTGGCCTCATCTTCTGCGGCTGCTAAAGCTTGGCGACGTGCGAGAAGAAGCAACTGTACATCCCCTTCACCTAAGCTATAGGCTTTTTGCGTCAATCTGGCGTTGTCTGCCATCGTGATTGATGCCTGTTGTGCCAATTGCCAACGCTCAAAATACCCCTGCGCAGTGCGATAGCTGTTTTGCACCACCGCACGTTGCTCGCGTTCAACCAAAGCGAGGTTTAGGCGTGCATTATTCGCCTGTGCCATCATCCGTTCGACTTCCAGCGACCTGCGTTTACCGCCGATGGGAATGCTCGCTGTCACGCCGATGATACGCTCATTGCCGAAGGCTTCACTCGCTGTAAACACTCCAATGGTTGGGTCGGGCTGGCGTTCGGCTTTGGCACGCTGAGTCGCGGCTTCAGCACTTATGACTTGAGATCGTGCCAGAGCCAAGGAATCATTTTTCTCTAGCATCCTCGTTTGCCACCAAGTCGAATCGTATGGCACCGCAATAGGCTCTGGTAATGTGCTGGGTTTAATATCAGGGCTGGCTTGATAACGCACCATTAACAGACTCCATGCACTTGCCTCGGCAATGTTGGCCTCACTGACTTGGCGTTGCAGCGTGGTCAGCTCAGCGCTGGCGAGTTTTTGTTCAAGCTGTGCCGCATCACCCCCTTTCACGCGTTTAGACACGGCCGCGACATTGTCTGCGACGGCGGTTTGCTGGCGCAGCAAAAGAGCTTTGCTCGCATCTGCCGCAAGCCAGTCAAACCACGCATCCAGCATAGCTGACGCAACCTGACGACGTGTTTGCTGGTATTGCAGCGGTGCCATTTGATTGGCGGCTTTGGCGCTTGCCTGATCCGCGCTCACCTTTGCGGGTAAACGGATTGTGCGTTCTACGCCGAAATTCCATTCGTTGGAGTTGGCACCATTACCAGCGTTGTTGTTTCCACGGTAGTCTCGTCTCTGGTAGGTACCACGCGCAACCCAATCGTATGGCGATAAAGACAATTGATTCGCCTCGATTTGCGCCGAACTGAATGAACCATCCGCAGCCGCTAACGCAGGGTCATTTGCCAGAAGACGTTGCGCAACCGATTCTGGTAGTACCTGTGGCATGGTGATCTCTGCGGCAGAGGCCAACCCCATACAGAGCATTAAGGGCAAGATTGATAAATATTTGAGAGTCATTACAAGGCTCCTTTTGCCAGTATTGGCACAATCCAAAACATCACCCCAGAATGGGCGAAGGCGATTCGTAACTCAGCCACTAAGCTTTCTGCATCGACAGCAGTCAGTAGTGCTCGAATCAGCACGGCATCACCGCGTCCAAGCACTTGTTCTGTTTGATCCAAATCACCAATATGACCACCATGGCTGGCAGCACGTTGGCTAACAAAGACAGACACATTGGGATGCAAGAGTAGGCGATCCAGCAGCTTTTCTTCAAGCTCAGGAGAGGCGAGTAAATTTAGACAGACTTCAGTCATGACGCACCTCCTTAAAGGCATAGCGGGCATAGAGCATAGGTAGGATGATGAGCGTCAGTGCGGTCGCAGTGATCAAACCACCAATAACGACAATTGCCAGAGGACGTTGTATTTCTGATCCGGGGCCAGTTGCAAACAGCAATGGGAGTAGACCAAAGGCGGTAATCGCCGCAGTCATCATCACGGGTCGCAGACGGCGTTTCGCACCCTCGCGCACTACCAGATCAATGCTCATCCCCTCAGCATGCAGTTGGTTAAAATAACTGACCATCACCACGCCATTGAGTACAGCGATACCAAGGAGAGCGATAAAGCCCACCGAAGCAGGTACCGATAGATACTCACCTGTGAGCCATAGACCCGCGATACCGCCGACCATCGCAAACGGGATATTGCTGAGGACAAGCAATGCCTGACGTACTGAACCGAAGCTGGAGAACAACAAGATGAAAATTAGCAATAACGCGATGGGTGTCACGATGCCAAGTCGAGCCGCAGCACGCTGCTGATTCTCAAACTCACCGCCAAAGGTTAGGCGATAGCCTTCAGGCAGTTTGACCTTGCTTGCGATCATCTTTTGGGCATCTGTCACGAAGCCCACTAAATCTCGACCTGTGACATTACTCACCACGACGCTATAGCGGCTGCCCACTTCACGGTCAATTTTGACGGGGCCAGCAACACGTTCTAATCGTGCAATACTGCTCAGAGGAACAGACTCACCTGTCGGTGTGGTGATGCGTTGATTGGAAAAGTCACCCGGAGACATACGCACATCCGCTGATCCACGAATCTGAATCGGAACACGACGATTGCCCTCTAGTACAGTACCCGCCTGTACGCCCTGAATTTGCAGACGTAAGGCTTCCTGCACATCTTCTACTGACAGACCAAATCGACCCGCAGCCAGACGGTCTACGACCACACTCAGATATTGAACGCCATCGTTGACAACGGTATTCACATCCTGACTGCCCGGTACGGCTTTAAGCGATGTAGCAACTTCACCCGCTAGACGATTCAAGGTTGGTAGATCGGGGCCAAAAATCTTAACCGCCAAATCTCCACGCACCCCCATGATCATCTCGGAAACACGCATTTCAATGGGCATGGTGAAGCTATATTTGATACCGGGCAATTGATCGAGCACTTTACGCAACTCGGCAAGCAGTTCGTCTTTGCTACCCATTCGCCACTCTGAACGCGGTTTTAAGATCAAAAAACTGTCCGTTTGGTTGAGTCCCATTGGGTCAAGACCAATATCATCCGCCCCAGCGCGGGCGACAACACCTGTCACTTCAGGTACCGCTTGCATAATCGCTTGCTGAATTTTGAGATCGAGTGCTTTCGTTTCCTCCAGACTGATTGAGGGCAGTTTTTCGATACCCATGACGATGTCACCCTCATCCATTGCTGGGATAAAGGTTTTGCCAACTTGGGTATATAGAACGCCTGCGAGTACCAGCATCAATACTGCACCGACCATGACGATTTTCTGATTCAGGAAGGCTTTGTTTAACAGCGGTTCGTACACCCGTAGTAGCTGACGCGGCAACCACGGCTCTTCATGAGAAACCGATTTCAGCAGCAATGATGCTAAAACGGGAATCACCGTCAACGACAATATCAACGAGCTGGCTAAAGCAAAAACGATGGTCATTGCCACAGGAACAAAAAACTTACCTTCCATGCCTTGCAGCGTCAGTAGCGGCAAAAACACGATAATGATAATGAGCATACCTGTCACGACGGGCGACGCGACTTCACGCACAGCACGATAAACGATATGTAGGCGTGGCAATTTACCTTTTGAGGGGTCGTGTGCCATGTGCTGAACAACGTTTTCGACTACCACCACCGCCGCATCAACGAGCATACCGATGGCAATGGCTAGACCGCCCAGACTCATCAGATTGGCCGACATGCCAAACTGACGCATCAGAATAAATGTCGAAAGTGCTGACAATGGCAGAATCACCGCTACCGTTATGGCTGCACGCAAATTGCCCAAAAAGACGCCGAGCAAGATCAGTACCAGTACAATCGCCTCACCCAATGACTTGGTGACGGTATGGACAGCTTTATTGACTAAATCTGCACGATTATAGAAAACCTTGATTTTTGTGCCTTTGGGCAGCGTTGGTGTCAGTTCGGTAATTTTCTGCTCAACGCCTGATACGACCTGACGGGCATTAGCACCTGCCAGTCCAAGAACCAAGCCTTCCACACCTTCGGCTTTTCCATTGACGGTCACTACACCATTGCGACTCATTTCACCGATGCGTACCTCAGCTATATCGCTAACGCGGATGGGCGTTGTTCCATCTACTTTGATAACGATAGCGCCTAAATCATCGAGGCTGGTGATATTGCCTTCGCTGCGCACCAATAACACTTCACCACCTTCGCTTAAACGACCTGCGCCGTCATTGCGGTTATTGGCTTCGATTTTTGATTTCAGCACATCAATGGTTATCCCTGCGGCAGCCATACGGACTGGATCAGGAACAACCTCATAACTACGAGTCACGCCGCCCAGTACGTTGACATCAGCTACGCCTGACACCGTACGCAAAGCGGGACGGATCACCCAGTCGAGCAATGATTTTCGCTCCATCAGGCTCATGTTTGGATTTTCTACCGTGAACTGAAACATCTCTCCCAGTGGGGTCGTAATCGGTGCCATGCCCCCTTCGAGCGAAGCTGGCAGTGCCGACATGACGCCAGATAACCGCTCTGCAACCTGCTGACGTGCCCAGTAAATATCGGTGCCGTCATTAAAGGTCAAGGTAATATCAACGATGCCGTATTTAACTGTAGTGCGTAACATCTCTTGTTTAGGGATGCCCAGCATTTCGGTTTCAATGGGTACGGCAACGCGGTTTTCGACTTCCTCTGGCGTCATGCCCGGTGCTTTAAGAATGATTTTGACCTGTGTGCTGGCAACATCAGGAAAGGCATCAATCGGGATTTGTTTAAAGGCATACCAGCCCATACCCGTTAAAAGAACAGCTAGAATAAGAATGAACGTGCGCTGCGCGAGCGAAAATTGAATGAGTCGAGTGATCATGGCTTATTCTTCCTCTGCGCCGCCAATGCCTTGCCAAGCCGCTTTGAGCGCGATGACACTGCTAGAGGCGATACGGTCACCCGATTTAAGCGCGCCACTAACTTTCGCGCGTTGACCTGCGCTTGTCAGCACCTGAATGGGTACCGCATTAAAACTGGCCTTATCTCGGACGAAAACCACAACTTGCTGACCTTGGCGTGCGATTGCACCGATTGGAATATCCCAAGCAGCTCCTGCTGGAACGGGTAATTCAACCTGAACAAACTCTCCTAAACGTAGTCCAGTTGAACCGCTAGTCACTTTGGCGCGAACATGGGCAGTTTGACCACTGGTAAGCGGATTCACGCTCAATACGACGCCTTCGGCACCCCCAGCAATATGCAATTTATGACCAGATGACCAACGTGAAGCTTCTCCGCTTGGGACTTGTACGTCAAGCCATAACGTGCCAAGTTTGGCGAGTTGCAGCAATGGATCGGCTGCGCTCACACGCTGTCCCAATTTGGCACTTAGACTTATCACGGTAGCGGTCGTTTTGGCGGTCACAGTCAATTCATTGCTGATGTTTGAACTGGTTGCCATACGGTTGATGGTAGCGGGACTGACCCCAGTGAGTGTTAGGCTCATTTTGGCTTGTTGCAGCACTGCTTCAGCATCACGTAAGGCAGAGTCGGCCTCGATTACTCTTCGCTGGGCAATGATGCCGTCTTTAAATAACGAGCGCTCACGACTGGCGGTACTACGTGCCAGTTGTACACGATTCTGCGCTTGCATCAGTGCTAGTTGTTGTTCGCCGAGTTGTGGGCTACTGAGCACGAAAAGCGGTGTACCTGCTCTTACTTGCTGGTTTTCTTGCACCAAAACTTGAGTCACCAAACCTGCTACGGGCGCACTGATTACCGATTCCTGCGACGGTGGCAGAATGACCTGTGCGGGAAAACGCGCGCCTACAGTGTCGGGCTGACGATTAAGTGTTACCAACTCAATGCCAAGGGCACGCATCTGTGCATCTGAGATGGCAATGTTGCTTTTCATTTCTGCATAGAGATTCGGGGCGACACAAAGCAACAGTGTGGCTACTGCGCCCAAAGAGGGACGAATAAAAGACATGACTATCCTCGGAAGAATACTTAAAAAATTTAAAATACGCGGTATGACCGCACAAGGGAGCAAGCGAGGGGGCGCACCACACTGGAGGCGGTGCTAGAAGTGGCTAAATACGCAGACGGGTAAGCTGAACAATGGCGACAGAAGAATTACGGCTGATTGGTGGAGGTGCTGCCTGTGGTGGAGGCTGCTGCCCTAGTAGCAAAGTTTGCGCTATGGATGTGAAGCTAAATACTGGCGGTGACAAATAGGTCAGGAGCACATCAACGATGTGAACTTGAGCTAAAGTAATTTCGCTACTTGGTACGAATAAATTTGGAGATACACACGCAAGCTTGACGACATGATCGCTATCGCCTTGAGAGATTGACTTCGCCAATGGCTCGTGCTGATCCTTATGCCCTAGATGATGAATAATCAATGAATCATTGATCTCATCAAATATGATTTCAGCCCTAGGTTCTTGTAATTGGAGTTGATGTACTTGCAACACATTGGTGACGCAGGTCGATACATTGGCGACACAAGTCGATGCCCACAGATAACTGAGTAGGCACAACATCTGTACAACCATGCGGAACGCATACATCATGAAATAAAAAACCTAGTGCTAAGGGTGAGACCATTTGCTGGCATTATGCCGTAAATTCCGCTGTGCGACCGTAACTTATCATACGCTCAGACAGTTAAATGTGAATATGCGTATCTGAAGCGAGTGAATTAAGCCTTTTTCGTTTAGATTAAAAGTTAATTCACCTAAAAATGCTGCAACAACATTGAAACTTTGAGTGTCTAAGAACGCATTTTTAATAGCCTTAATCCATTAAACACCACTAATAAACTGGCACCCATATCAGCGAAGACTGCCATCCAAAGGGTAGCGTGACCACTGAGTGCCAATACCAGAAATACCACTTTGATCCCTAAAGCCAAAGTAATATTCTGCTTCAGAATACGTCCTGTGCGATGGCTTAATGAAATGAAGTCAGCAATTTTACGGGGATCATCATCCATGATGGCAACATCCGCCGTTTCTAGTGCAGTTGCGGTACCTGCTGCACCCATCGCAATACCAATATCAGCACGCGCAAGCGCAGGTGCATCATTGACGCCATCACCGACCATTCCGACTGCACCGTATTGAGTCTTAAGCTCCGCTACCGCAGTTTGTTTATCTTCAGGGAGTAGATTGCCACGCGCATCCTCAATCCCAATTTCTCCTGCAATGGATTGCGCCGTTGCCATATTGTCGCCAGTGAGCATGACCGAATGAACACCTAATGCTTTAAGCGCGGCAATGGCTTGGATGCTCTCAGCACGTATCGTATCCGCGACAGCAAAAATGGCAATGGGATGTGTTCCTGAACATAAAACAATGACTGTTTTTCCTGCGTTTTCTAAAGCAAATAATTGAGATTCTAGTTCGGGTGAGCAAACGCCCAACTCCTCAACCAGATAATGATTACCTAGATGCCAGTTTTGACCTTCAACGCTGCCTTTAACACCACGTCCATGAAGTATAGCAAAGTCGTCAACGGGTAGGGTTTTAGCCGTAGGCTGACGGTCTTTCCAACCCATCACCAATGCTTTTGCCACTGGATGCGTGCTGTTTTCATCCAGACTTGCCGCAATCAATAAAGCATGATCAATCGCCATATCCGAAACAGTAAAGGCATCGGTCAGTACGGGTTTGCCTTGCGTCAGTGTTCCCGTTTTATCCAGTGCAACCGCTTTTAATAATCGTCCACCTTCGAGATAAGCGCCGCCCTTAATGAGAATCCCGTGTCTCGCCGCAGCCGCAAGTCCGCTGACCACAGTAATCGGGGTTGAGATCACTAAGGCACATGGACAGGCGATGACCAGTAATACCAAGGCTTCATACAGCCAACTACTCCATGTCCCGCCCATGAGCAGTGGGCCGAGTATGGCGACTGCCGCTGCAAGGATCACGACCGCTGGAGTATAGTAATGTGCGAATTGATCAACAAAACGTTGAGTTGGAGCACGTTGCGATTGTGCATTTTGGATCGCAGTAGCGATCCGAGCTAAGGTACTTTCACCCACTGTGGCAGTAACAATGGCTTCTACAATCCCATCCGTTACGATGCTCCCAGCATAGAGAGGATCACCACTTTGTTTATCCACGGGTAGGCTTTCACCTGTAATCGGCGCTTGGTTCAGAGCAGCGCGACCAGAATTCACCTGCGCATCCAAAGGTACTCGTGCGCCAGTGCGCACACGGATTAGGCTTCCAAGTGTCACCTGAGCAACGGGTAGTTCTTGCCAAGTCTCACCCTGTTTAACTTCAGCGGTTTCTGGTGCTAAAGCGGTTAAGGATTTAATCGCATGACGTGCGCGTTCCAGTGACAGGGCTTCAATTGCCTCAGCAACGGCAAACAAAAAAATCACCATAGCCGCTTCAGGCCACTTTCCAATCACCATCGCACCCGCGACCGCGATGGACATCAGAAAATAGATGTTCATGGTGAAATTACTGAGGGCAATCCAGCCTTTTTTCAGGATGGGCAATCCTATACTGAAGATGGACACACAAGCGATCAGCACGATATACCAACGGGTATCTTGTCCCGTTAGCCACGCAAGGATTTCGGCAGCCAATGCTGCGATACCGCTCACGGCAAGTAAGACTTTCTTTTTAGTATCCAGTGCAGGCATAACAGGCACGGAGCTGACGCCAGCATCCAACAATTGCGGTGCCAAATCGATGGCTTTCAGTGCTTTGGCAATCACAAGGTCATCATCAAGCTGGTGGTAGACCGTTAATTCTCGATCCAGCGGATTGAAATCCAATTTCTTGATGCCTGACATCGCTTCAAGCTTATTCCGAATCAGTCGCTCTTCCGTTGGACAATCCATGTTGTCGATGCGGTAACGCACCGAATGCGCACCCAAGGGAATGTCAATCGGCTCAGATTTTGATTCTGTTGTACCGCTGTGCTCGTGGCTACAACAATCTGTATGAGCAGGGGGTTCTATCTTCTTGAGAATAACAATGGGCTTAGCGACTGGCGTATGGCAAGTAGTGCTGCTACAGCATGAGTCCATTTTGGACTCATCGGATGATGCAAGCGTTTCTTCTTTGTGGTCATGTTCATGCATGATCATGGACTCATTATTTGACAATACCACCATTAAACAGTCTATAGTTACTACAGGGTCAAGTGCTTTCGGAGGTAATCATCATGCGAATAGGCGAGCTTGCAAAACGTGCTCATTGTGATGTTGAAACGATTCGTTTTTATGAGCAGGATAATTTATTGGATGCACCCGCGCGTGAAGCGAATGGCTATCGTCTCTATGCCGACAAACATCTACAACAGCTTAAATTCATTCGTCATTGCCGTTCATTAGATATGGGGTTGCTCGATGTTCGCAAGCTACTCCAGCTCCAGAGCAACCCTGAACTCGCGTGCGATGACATCAATGAGTTGATTGACTGTCAAATAACGCGTATTCACCAAAAAGTCGAAGCACTCAGACTTCTTGAGCAGCAGTTGCATTCGCTGCGAGAGAGTTGCCATGACCATACTAAAATCCGCGACTGCGGCATTCTCAAGAATTTAGAACAGGCGGCGAAGGGTGAGAATTGCGATTGCCATGCTGAAGCTACATTACAAGACGCCAGATAGACCAGCATAAACACCAAAGCCAGCAGCTAACAGTACGACTAATGCAACAACGACTGCGTAGAACCCACTTAAACGATAGGGTTCTGGCAAGCGACGTGCAAGCAGGTATAAGAAGCCGAGCACAATTGGAAGCAGCAAGGCATTCATGACCTGTACGCCCACACTCAAAGTCACCAAGTTGACGCCTGAAGCTACGAACAAACCACCTAATATTAGCGATGCGGTGAAGATGCCATAAAACCAAGGTGCATCTTGTGGCGCATGGTCTAATGAATGATTCACACCCATAACCTCGCCTAAGCTACGTGCGGCGGTCAGGGTCACGACGATTGTTGCTACTAATGCCGCGCCAATCATTCCCATCGCAAACATGAGCTTGCCAGAACCTTCACCTAGAAATGGGGTCATCGCTTGAGCAATTTGCTGGACAGTATCGAGTGCCGCGCCTGAATTTGATTTACCTAACGTTGCTGCTGTTGCAATCAATACTGCGGCCATGATCACTTGAGTAATGATCGCCCCAAAAGCTGTATCCCAGCGTGCAGCAGGAAGATCGGCTATTGTTAGCTTTTTCTCGACCACTGCGGATTGTTGATAAAACACCATCCACGGCATGATCACCGCACCAATATTTGCGGCAACTAAGTAGAGATACTTTGGGTCTTTCCAAGGAATAGAAAGCGATCCAGAGATCATTTCTGATGTATTTGGATGGGATCGCCATGCCACAAATAGGAAGACCAGTTCAAATGCACCGATACACATGGCAATACGCTCGACTGACAGATACGAACCTGTATACGCCATCAGAATTAGCCCGCCCACTATGACGGTAATGGTGAGTGGCACAGGTATGCCATACATTAGCCCGACACCCGCCAACCCACTCAACTCTGTCAGCAAGGCACCCACACAGGCAACGATCAAAGTGCCAACCGATAACATCGCCCACTTATGCCCGAAGTGTTAGGTTTGCGTTTATTCCTTGTAATGACTGTTTTGTTGCTATTTGTCGTAATATTGGTTCATCTTTCAGGTCAAGGATTTCATCACTAAAGCGCCATTTTTTAATTTTTATCTGATCTATTCAAGTTAGACATACAAAAGCTAATTAGTCGCGCCAATGTCTAATTAGACAAGGCGCAACTATTGGAGTCTACAACTACTTGGCGGCAGCAATCGCTGTTACGACTTCTTTAGCGCCTTCAGACTTCAATTCAAAAGTCACTTTCTGCCCCACTTTTAAGCCGTCTAACAGCATTGGATCAGCCACTTTAAAGCCCATACTCATAGGTAATAAAAAACAACAGGGGAGCATCAACAACATTTGGCTTTGTCAGCCTTAAGAATCCGTCTGCGTAACAAGCGATACGCGGCGGGAATCACAAACATCGACAATAAAGGTGCAGTGACCATACCGCCGACCATAGGTAATGCAATACGACTCATCACCTCTGACCCAGCACCACTGCCCAATAGAATGGGAATTAGCCCAGCTAGAATGACTGCAACAGTCATCGCTTTAGGGCGAACGCGCAGTACCGCTCCTGAACGAATTGCATTGTCCAGTTCAGATTCATTCAGAGCTTGATTTTCAGATTTTGCCTCGGCACTGGTGATCGCTTGTTTGAGGTAAAACAGCATCACCACCCCAAACTCGGCGGATACCCCTGCCAATGCAATAAAGCCCACACCCGTCGCCACAGACAGGTTGTAACCCGCTAGATAAAGAAACCAAACTCCGCCGACTAAGGCAAACGGCAACGTCACCATAATCATTACGGCATCTTGGATGTCCTTAAAAATTAGGTACAGCAGGACAAAGATAATCAGTAAGGTCGCTGGAATGACCAGCTTTAGTCGTGCATTAGCGCGTTCTAAAAACTCAAACTGTCCTGAATAGGCGATGCTCATGCCAGCTTTGAGTTGCACTTGCTTGGCAACGACTTGGCGCAGATCAGCCACCACCGAGGACAAGTCGCGTCCACGTACATCGATATACACCCAACCAGTCGATCGCGCATTTTCACTTTTCAGCATCGGCGGGCCGTCACTGATGCTGATATTAGCTACGGTGCTGAGGGTGATTTGTTGACCATTGTTCGTCAGAACAGGTAGGTTGCGTAGTCCCTCAAGCGAATCTCGAATCTCACGCGGATAACGAACATTGATTGGGTAACGAGCTAGGCCCTCAACCGTTTCACCAACGTTTTCACCACCGACGGCTGTTGAAATCAGTGTCTGCACATCAGCGATATTCATTCCATAGCGAGCAGCCGCAACCCGATCAATCGTCACATCGACATAGCGTCCACCTGTTAGACGTTCAGCCAGTGCTGAACTGACACCAGACATACGCTTGGCTACTTGCTCAATCGACTTGGTCACTTGGTCTATATCGGCGAGATTGGTTCCTGATACCTTGATGCCAATCGGACTTTTAATCCCCGTCGCCAACATGTCAATGCGGTTGCGAATTGGCGGCACCCAGATATTGGTCAATCCCGGAACTTTGACTACGCGATCCAGTTCATTGACCAGCTTGTCGGGTGTCATTCCAGCACGCCATTCAGAGCGCGGTTTAAATTGAATCGTGGTCTCGAACATTTCCATTGGTGCAGGATCAGTTGCGCTTTCGGCTCGTCCAGCTTTACCAAACACGGTCGCAACTTCAGGTACAGTTTTAATCAAGCGGTCGGTTTGCTGGAGAAGTTCGGATGCTTTAGCGACCGATATTCCGGGCAAGGCTGATGGCATATATAACAAGTCGCCTTCATCCATTGCGGGCATAAACTCACCACCCAGACGACTAATCGGCCAAAGACTGGTGAGCAAGACAATGAGTGCCATCAATAGCGTGGTCTTAGGTCTGCGTAATACCGCATCGAGCATCGGACGATAGATACGAATTAACCCACGATTGAGGGGGTTTTTGTGTTCAGTGGGCAGCTTGCCGCGTATCCAATAGCCCATTAAAACAGGTACTAGGGTGATCGATAAAATTGCTGCCCCAGCCATCGCATAGGTTTTAGTAAACGCCAACGGCGCAAACAGGCGTCCTTCTTGGGCTTGCAGAGTAAAGATCGGGATAAACGACAGGGTGATAATTAACAGGCAAAAGAATAGTGCTGGCCCAACTTCACTGGCTGCATTGGCAATGATGAGCCAGCGCATATCACTTTGTAATACTTGATCGGGATGGTCATGCTGCCAAGCCTCAATGTGCTTATGGGCATTTTCAATCATCACCACGGCGGCATCCACCATCGCGCCGATGGCAATGGCGATCCCGCCCAGCGACATGATATTGGCATTGATCCCTTGATAGTGCATGGCGATAAATGCGATCAATATACCGAGCGGTAAGGAAATGATCGCAACCAGTGCTGAGCGAAAATGCCAGAGAAACAGGGCACAGACCAACGCTACGACTATAAACTCTTCCAGCAACTTGTGACTGAGATTGTCCACAGCTCGGTCAATCAGTTGGCTGCGGTCGTAGGTAGTGACGATCTCAACGCCAGCAGGCAGGCTCTTTTTAAGATCATTTAGCTTGACTTTGACAGCGGCAATCGTTTCGCGTGCATTCTTGCCTGCCCGTAATACGATGACCCCGCCGACCACTTCACCTTGCCCATTCAGTTCAGCAACACCACGGCGCATTTCTGGGCCGAGTTGAATCGTTGCCACCTGTCCAAGCGTGACAGGGATACCACTAGCCGAGGTATTGAGCGGTATATTACGAAAGTCATCCAGTGTTTTGAGATAGCCTGATGCGCGCACCATATACTCGGATTCACCCATTTCCAACACCGAACCACCTGTTTCCTGATTGGCGCTCTGGATGGCATTGACGACTTTGCTCAATGGGATTTGAAAGCCAGCCATTTTGACGGGATCAAGCACAACCTGATACTGCTTGACCATGCCACCAATGCTGGCGACTTCAGCCACATTCGGCAGACTCTTCAGTTCGTATTTCAAGAACCAGTCTTGAATGCCGCGTAACTGCGACAGGTCATGCTGTCCCGTTTTATCGACTAAAGCATATTCATAGACCCAACCCACGCCCGTTGTATCTGGGCCGAGTGAGGTTTTGGCTGAAGGAGGCAAGCGCCCTTGCAGTTGGTTGAGATATTCCAGCACCCGTGACCGCGCCCAGTACAGGTCAGTTCCTTCATCGAATATCACATAAACAAAGGAATCGCCAAAAAATGAGTAGCCTCGGACTGTCTTCGCTCCGGGCACCGACAACATGGTCGTGGTTAAGGGATACGTCACCTGATTTTCAACAATCTGCGGCGCTTGACCGGGATAGCTGGTGCGGATGATAACTTGGACATCGGACAAGTCAGGCAGTGCATCAATGGGCGTGTTTTTGACTGCCCAGATGCCCCAAGCCGCGATAAAAATGGCGGCTAGGAGTACCAAGAACCGATTGGCAATCGAGCCACGAATAATTCGGGCAATCATGGCTTATTCCCCTGCATATCACTGTCCGTAGTCTTCGTCAAAGCAGCAATGACATAATCATCGTTGACTTGGTTAAAGCCGAAATTGACTTGATCTCCAACATTAAACACAGCCGCCATCTTCGCATCAGGCAACTTAAACATCATGGTCATGGTACCCCAACCGATTGCAGGAATAGGGTGATGCGAGATCGTGATGTCAGCAGCGGTAATCGACTCCACTTTACCCATGCCTTGGTATTGAGGTGCAGTAGCAGTGGACATCATTGTTGAAGTTGGCTTGCCAGAGTTCATCCGTGCGAGTACACCCTGCAAACTGGCTTCGGAATCAATTAAGAACTGTCCTGACGCAACAACCTTTTGCCCCGCCTGTAATCCACTCAAAATAGCGATCTGACCATTTGCGGCTTTTCCTAGGTCTACTTGCACAGGTTGGAAGTGACCGCCCTCTAACGCCAAAATAACCACGTTGCGCGTTCCTGTACGAATCACTGCCTCTTCAGGGATGAGTAGTTGAGCTTGGTTCTTTCCAGTCTGGAGTTTGACTTGGGCAAACATCCCCTGTTTTAACTGACCATGACGATTCGGTAATTCAATCCGCACTCGCAGCGTTCGGCTTTCCAAATTGATGTCAGGCAATACAGCAATGACCTTGCCATGAAAGGTGTCACTCGGATAAGCCGTTAAATGCGCAGCGATCGTGCTGCCAATCCGAACCCCGCCAGCCTGTGCTTCAGGCACTGCTGCTTCCAGCCAAACACTGTCCAACCCATTAATCTTTGCCAGCGTTTGACCCGCACTCATGGTCATGCCTGAACGCACATCCAAGGATTGAATCACGCCACTGATCGGTGCGGATATGGTGATAGTGGCTTGTGGTTTCCGCGTTTTATCTACCCGCGCAATCAAATCGGTAGGCATACCGAGCAACTGGAGGCGTTGTCTTGCCGCACTGATCAGGGGTTGGTCGCCCATTTTCAGCACAGCCAAGTATTCAATTTGTGCGCTCACCCAGTCTGGCACCAGTAGATCGGCAATCGGCGCGCCTTTCTCAACCACATCCCCAGCGGCACGCGCATAAACCCGTTCAACAAAGCCACTGCTGCGTGTTTGCATCACCGCAACCAATCGATTATTCAGTTGAATTGCACCCGTTACGCTGATGCCATCGCTAAGTACACCTTGAGAAACCTGAACCACGCGAACACCTAAATTTTGGGTGACGCTCGGATCAACCTTGATACTCATTGCACTGGCTGGACTGCCATCGTTGCCATTGTCCGCGTATTTGGCCACCAGTTGCATATCCATAAACGGCGACTTGCCCGGTTTATCAAAATGCTGGGTCGGCTTCATCGGATCGTACCAGTACAGTGCTTTGGCATTGCTTGAAGCATTATTCATTCCCTTTTCTGGCATCTTGTGCATACGGTGATCGGCAAACCAATAACCTAGACTGCCACCTACACCAAGCGCACTCATTGCAACCGCGAGTACCGCTAATTTCATCTTTTGGCTGGTCATTTGATATTTGCTCCTTGTAGATCGTCACTACCGTCGCCATAGGCGAAATAAAGTTGTGCGGCTGTGACAGCGCGCATATTTTCAAGCGTGATGATTTTTAGGCGTTGTTCGATAAGTTCGCGGCGAGTCGCCAGAACTGAGGAAAGATCAGCTTTACCTGCTTGATAACTGGCAAGTTGTAAGGTGACTTTCTGCTGTGCGAGAGGTAATGCTGTTGAATTTGCACGCAAAAGTTGTCGATCCAGCGCAGCGTAATCCGCTAAGTCGTTTTCAAGCATATTGGTGTGATCACGCAACATGACCGCGCGCTGTGCATCAATATTGGCTTGTTCAGACATTGCAGCTGCAATCAACGGATCAACACGGTGAGATGAGAAGATAGGGAGTTCATATGTTAGTTGGACACCGACCATGTCACCAAACTGAGGGGCGCGGTGATAGTAGCCAAATTCAACACTCATATCCGATTTTTTAAGCGCGCGTGCTTCTTCGACTTTAGCATCAGCCAGTTGCGATTCAGCGGCAAAAGCTTGTAGCTCAGGATGGTGGTGCAAATGCTGATGTAAATGTTCCGCATGAATAGGCAGTTCGGGTGCGTCTTGAGTCAGCGGTTGATCGCTGCTTTGATCAAGGTTACTTCCTGACTTCATACCTAAAAAGCGACGCAATGCTGATTTAGCTTTGCTTAGATCACGATTTAGATCATCTCGCTGATCTTCAAGTTGGGCGGCTTCCTGTTGTGGCAACACTGCATCCGCAACTTGACCACGACCCGATGCAATTTGCACACGGATGGTTTGAGCGAGCAGTTTATTCTCGATGAATAACGAATCGAATAAAGCAATTTTGCGCTCTAAGTAAAAGCGGTTAAACCACGCAATTGCGGTATTTTCTCGCAGTTTGAGCTGGGCAATTGGTCGCTGTGCTTCAGCGACATCGATCTTGGCGTTGCCCACATCGACTTGCGCCCGTCGTTTAGCGGCATTAGGGAAATCCTGCATGATGCCGAACTTCGACATTGTCATATTATCCCTGTTGAGTTGTCCAGCCTCATCTCCTGTTACGGGGAAATTATCGAGACCTACAGAAATTTTAGGGTTGGGTAATGTTCCTGCAGGTATTGATGCTGATTGCGCCGCATCAATTTGGGCACTATTTGCTGTGAGTTCAGGCGAATTCTGCTCCGCGATAGTGAGCGCCGCATTTAATGACAGTGGTGCCGCATCAGCCGCGCAAGTAATAAACAGCAACGCCATAGGTAGCATCAGCCGTACAGACCTCTGCCAAATCGTTGTTACTAAAAATGGAGACATGCTCTCATTCCCTAGAATAGACGCACGCAGACGCGTGCAGATGATTCAAAGGCTTAAAACCGATGAACCTCTAAATCGATAGGTGAATTAAAGAGCGCGTGGGGGACGCCACAATCCGAATAGATCAGGTGTAGGGAAAAACTGATGCTGCTGTAGTGTGATTTGCTGTGCAACGAGATACTGAGGTTTTAACTGCCCAGTGATCATAAGCGATGTTGGATAAGCTAACTGCACGTTATACATCACACAGTCTTGTCCAGACTTGCACAGACCGTTATGACTGGCATGCGATATATCGACTTTTTGACAGTCCATGCCTGACATGTCTGGCTGATCCATCATCATCGCCGCATGCTCTACCTGCATTTGTTGCATCGCGCATGGGCTATGGGCAGACATCGCAACTGCTGCCGATCCTACTGAGAGGATAGCAAAAGACAGAAAGAGCGAAAAAATCAGTCGTAGGGTACGCATATCTTTATACTATCGACAACCTAAAAAATTGGCAACATGCGGAGCAAATGGCATACAAATTTACCCGTGGATACCAGTGTGCTCTAAATCTTGTTTTAAATTATTTTAAAAAAGTGGTTAATGCCCCATACAACTACGAATAACCAAATTGCACTGATAAAAATAGCAGCGATATAGCTCACTGGTCGTTCTGTGGATTGCTCTGCGAGTGCTTTTGCATCTTGAAGAACAATATCAGGGGTAAATTTAATGATTAGCATGAGTCCTAACGGAACAATCAATAAATCATCAAGGTATCCTAAGATAGGAATGAAATCTGGGATTAAATCTATAGGGCTAATTGCATAAGCCACAATAAATAGAGCGAAAAGTCGCACCCACAAAGGCGATCTTGGGTCACGAGCCGCATAATATACAGTCAGTGTTTGTTGCTTAATTTCTTTAGCCCACGATTTAAGTGTAGTCAATATCATTATTCGCAACCCCAAGTGAAGCAATAATTGGGCAAGGTAAATTTGGGTTTGTATGTACACACTCATTAATAAGCTGTGTGAGTACAGTTTGCATTCGATTAAGATCAGTAATCTTTGATCTAATTTCTGCTAAGCGTGCGGCAGTAATCTGTTGGATGAGTTCACGTTGATGATTGCCATGCAATGACAACAGTTCAGTAATTTCATCCAGACTAAAGCCTAATTCTTGTGCCCGTTTAATAAATCGTATGCGCTCGATTAGACTCAGAGGGTATTGGCGATATCCCGTAGCTTTATCAGGAATGGGCAACAATCCTCGGCTTTGATAATAGCGGATGGTTTCAATGCCGACCTGAGCGGTTTTGGCGAGCTTGCCAATCGTAAGCGTTTGCATTATGAGATTGCACCTTAAAAAAACACTTGACTCTGGGGTTGACTACAGGGTTTAGCCTAGCATTATTCCCATACCTTGAGAGTATTATTATGTTTCCTGAATCATCGTCCGATAGCAACAATAATGAAACACCTCAGACCAAATCATCATCTTGTTGTTCAAAACCAAAAGAAGAGCCGCAACCACAGGTTGAACATCATCACGACGATCATAGACACCACAATGGTTTAGAGGTTCAAAAGCACTCCTGTTGTGGCGGACAAAAGTCGCACGAGAAATTGGTCTCAGCAGTTGAATCCGCGACCGAACATGATCCTGTTTGTGGCATGGTGGTCAGTCAGAGTTCGCCACATCATCATGACTTTCAGGGAAAAACCTATCACTTTTGTAGTGCCCGTTGCTTAAGTCGTTTTGCTGATTCGCCTGAACAGTTCCTAGACAATCAACAAAAGCCAGCAGCACAGCCAATCATTGCGGGTGCCATTTATACCTGTCCAATGCACCCAGAAATTCGTCAGGATCATGCAGGTTCATGTCCAAAATGTGGTATGGCATTAGAGCCAGAATTGCCGAGCCTAGATGACGGTGAATCACCAGAATTGGTGGATTTTCGCCATCGATTTTGGTGGAGTTTACCGCTGACATTTATCGTCTTTGTTCTGGCAATGTCTGGGCACTATTTCCATCTCATCAATCCAGCCTTGCAAAGTTGGGTGGAGCTGGTATTGGCAACACCAGTGGTCTTGTGGGCGGGTCTGCCATTTTTTATACGCGGATTTCAGTCAGTCGTGAATCGTAGTCCAAACATGTGGACTCTTATTGGATTGGGAACTGGGGCTGCCTATACATATAGTGTGGTTGCCACGGTTGCCCCACAACTATTTCCCGCTGCATTTAAAGGGATGAATGGACAAGTTGGTGTCTATTTTGAGGCAGCGGTAGTCATTATCTCTCTGACGTTATTTGGTCAATTGTTGGAGCTGAAAGCGCGCTCACAAACCTCAAATGCCATCAAATCATTGCTGGGTCTAGCCCCAAAAACCGCACGACGGATCAACGACAATGGACAGGAAGAAGATGTTCCCCTAGATCAAGTTCATGTCGGTGACATATTGCGCGTAAGACCTGGCGAGAAAGTACCTGTGGATGGTGTGGTGGTCAATGGCACAAGTTCAGTTGATGAGTCGATGATTACCGGTGAGCCTATTCCAACCCGTAAAGAAACTGGCGATCACGTTGTAGGTGCTACGCTGAATACAACTGGTGCTTTAACCATTCGTGCAGAGCGTGTTGGTGCAGAAACTATGCTGTCACAGATCGTTCAAATGGTCTCGCAAGCCCAAAGATCAAAAGCGCCGATGCAACGGATGGCAGACAAAGTCGCAGGCTACTTTGTTCTTGCCGTGGTTACAGTTTCGATCATTACCTTTTTTGCATGGGGCTTTTTCGGATCAACTTCAGGCTGGGTTTATGGTTTGCTGAATGCGGTTTCCGTGCTCATTATTGCTTGTCCTTGTGCGTTGGGCTTAGCCACGCCAATGTCGATCATGGTGACAACAGGCCGCGCTGCGACCCAAGGTATCCTCTTTAAAGATGCCGCAGCGATTGAGAGTTTACGCACTATTGATACACTCATTGTCGATAAAACGGGGACATTGACTGAGGGAAAACCTCATTTTGATCAAGTGATTGCCGCCGCTGAATATCAATCGACTCAGGTTCTACAATGGGCTGCCAGTCTGGATCAAGGCAGTGAACATCCTTTGGCGGCTGCCATCGTGAAAGCAGCACACGAACAAGAACTAAAGCTTGTTCAGCCAGAGTCTTTTGACTCCATCACAGGTCAGGGTGTTACTGGTCGAATAAATGGGAAAACACTGTATCTTGGTAATACTACCTTGATGCAACAGCAGCACATTGATACCAACACTTTGCAGCAGTGTGCAGAAGAATTGCGTCTACAAGGTGCCAGCGTGATGTATCTCGCAGTCGAGGGTAAGTTGGTGGGGGTACTATCGGTGCATGATCCGATTAAATCCACCACGGACGCAGCACTAGCGGCTTTAAAGCATGCCAATATCAAAGTGATCATGGCAACAGGCGATGGAATTGCAACCGCCAAATCTGTCGCGGCGCAACTGGGTATAACCGAATTTTATGGCGAAGTACGCCCTGAAGATAAATTAAACCTTGTCAAAAAACTGCAAAGTTCAGGTCAGATTGTTGCGATGGCAGGTGATGGTATCAATGACGCACCAGCGTTGGCGCAAGCAAACATTGGTATTGCGATGGGTACGGGTACGGATGTCGCCGTTAATAGCGCACAAGTGACTCTCATTAAAGGTGATCTGCGCGGTATCACTACCGCTCGATCTTTATCCGAAGCTGCTGTACGCAATATGAAACAGAATCTTGGCTTTGCCTTTTTATACAACGCGCTCGGAATTCCGCTTGCTGCTGGCATCTTGTATCCCATGACAGGGTGGCTGCTATCACCGATGATTGCGGCTTTGGCGATGAGTTTAAGTTCTGTGTCAGTGATTACCAATGCGCTAAGACTGCGAGGTGCTACTCTTAAGTAGTTGTTGAATACGTAGTCTTCTATTTAGTAAAGCTCATTCACGAAATAAGACAGAGAGTGGGCTTTACTTTGGCGTGGTAGTTTTGCAAGTAAAATTATTATGATCACTTTTGACGTTCAAACCCAATCTTAAACGTAACGGTATCTTGATCCGAAAAAGCCTCTATTTGACCACCATGCGCTTGCACAATAGATTTAGTAATAGCGAGTCCTAAACCTGATCCCTCTTCGGTACGTTGTCGTGATGTATCGGTACGATAAAATCGATCAAACAGACGCGATACTTGTTCGGAGGACAGTGGCTCGGCTTCATTCTGAATAGTGATGACCGTTGACTCTTCCTGCTCACTTACGTGAATTGAAATATTACCCTGTCCTTTGCCATACCGAATCGCATTTGCAATCAAGTTACTCAATGCGCGGCGTAACATCAATTGATCACCCTGCATGACCGCTGACCCAGATAAATTGAGTTTCATC
>Ga0209023_10002261_pt1 | contig 24348 bp, 15 predicted proteins | sample LakOneMetagenome_FD_187468 | JGI IMG/M metagenome (GOLD analysis project Ga0209023, IMG submission 187468) | Freshwater and sediment microbial communities from Lake Erie, Canada (SPAdes) (version 2) | ecosystem: Environmental > Aquatic > Freshwater > Lentic | place: Lake Erie, Canada... | reverse complement strand
TGCGGCAGCGGCCACCACGGCGTCGTTGGTGCAGGTCACGACCTGACCGCTCGCCGAACACGCCCAGCCGGTGCCGCTCGACGACGTGTAGGTGAGCGTCGAGGGGAGGGTGTCGGTGACCACCAGCCGGTCCGTGGTCGGGCTGGGCCCGGCGTTGGACACGTCGATCGTCCAGGCGACGGTTGTGCCACCGGCCGATGCCGCGCCCGACTTGGTGAGCAGCAGCTCCGACCGGCTGACGACGGTGACGTCGTCGCTGTCGGTGTTGTTCGCCGGGTTGGTGTCCCTCGACGGCGAGGTGACCGTCGCGGTGTTCGTGATCGTGGCCGCGGTGCCGGGTGCCACGTCGACGACCAGTTCGATGGTCGAGGTGGCGCCGATGCCGAGTCCGCCCGGCAGGTTGCAGGTCACGACCTGGCCTGCAGCGGTGCACGTCCAGCCGGTGCCGGTGGCGTCACCGGTCGAGCGGTAGGCGAGCCCGGCGGGCAGCGTGTCGGTCACCGTGAGCGGTCCCGGGTCGCGGGTCGGCCCCGCGTTGGTCACCGTCAGGGTGAAGCGCCCGGGTGTCCCGATGGTGAAGTCGCCCTTGTGGGTCTTGACGATCGAGAGGTCCACGACCGGATCGACGGCGACGGTGTCGGTCGACGAGTTGTTCCCCGGCACGGGGTCGGGGGTGGTGGCGCTCACGGTCGCGGTGTTGGCGACGCTCGGTGCCGCCGCTGCGCCGATGGCGGCGGTGACGGCGATCGGTGTCGCAGCACCGGGCGTCAGCGGTGATCCGAGGGTGCAGTCGACGAGCTGTCCGGTGATCGTGCACGTCCAGCCGGTCCCGCTCGCAGCGCTGGGAGTGAGGCCCGCCGGGAGCGTGTCGGTCACGTGGACGCCGGTCGCGATCGACGGCCCGAGGTTCGACACGGCAAGGTTGAAGGTCACGTCGGTGCCCAGCTGCGGGCTGCCGGTGTGGGTCTTGACGATCGCCAGATCAGCGGACTGCCCGACGGTGTCGGTGACCGAGTCGGAGTTGTTGCCAGGCACGGGGTCCGGTGTCAGCCCAGGGGCGACCGATGCTGCGTTGGTGATCGACGTGGAGCCGAGCGCCACGGTGGCGACGACCTCGATGGTCGGGGCGTTCGCGCCCGCCGCGATGGCGGTCGGGTTCGTGCAGGTCACGGCCTGGCCGACGGCCCCGCAGCTCCACCCGGTCCCCGTGGCGGAGACGAACGTGAGACCGCTCGGGAGGGTGTCGGTCACCGTGATCGGATGGGCCACATCCGCAAGCGACGCGCTCGGACCGTTGTTCGTGACCGTCAGGTGATAGGTCGCGTTCGCTCCGGCGATCACGTTGCCGACGGTGGCCTTGTCGATGGAGAGGTCCGCGCTGGGGTCCATCGTGATCGTCGCGGTGTCGGAGTTGTTGAGCGGGTTCGGGTCATACGTCGTCCCGGCGACGGTCGCGGAGTTCGTGTAGGTGGTGCCGGCCGCGACGCCGGTCGGTGCGGTGGCGCTCACGGTGATCGGCGCGAGCGACGCGCCCGACAGGAGCGACGCGGGCGTCGAGGTCGTGCACGTGAACGTGCTGCCCGACGAGGTGCAGGTCCAGCCGGTCCCGGCGGCCGTGGCGCCGGTGAGCGCCGCTGGCAGGGTGTCGGTCACCGTGAACGGTGCCGCCGACGGGTCAGGCCCGTGGTTCGTGACGTCCAGCGTCCAGGTCGCGGTGCCGCCCGCGGCGACCGCAGCGGTCGCCGGCGACTTGTCGATGCCGAGATCAGCGGAGGGGATGTACGCCGCGGCGGTGCCGGGACCTGCGGAGTAGCTGCCCCCTGCGTTGCCGTTGGCGCCGGTGGCGTCGTCGCCGGCGGCGGACGCGGTGTTGGTGTGGGCGACCGACAGCCCCACGCCGGGTGACGTCGTCACCGCTGGCCCCGGTGTGGCGGTCAGCTCGATGCGCAGCACCGCACCGGAGGGGAGGTTCCCGACGTTGGTCCAGCTGAGCGTCTGCACCGACCCGGAGGCCGTCACGGTCGGCTCGACCGCGGTCGGCGTGCCGCCGGGCTGCGGGTTGGTCACGCGGGCCGAGCCGGCGTCGTAGGTCCAGTTCGCGGGGAGCGCATCGGTGACGTCGACGCCGAAGCCGTCGGCGCCGCCGGAGTTGGTGACGTCGATCCGCCAGCGGAACGCCGCGCCGATCGCGGCGCGGTCACCGTCGGGGGCCGACTTGGCCACCGCGAACCGCGGGAACATCGGCGTGACCGACGCGGTGGCCTGCGGGCCGTCGTAGGAGCGACGCTGGGTGCTCGTCGCCGGTCCCGACCAGTACTCGGTGATGTCCGCGGAGTTGACGAGCGCAGCGCTCGTCAGGTGTGCGGGCGCCGCCAGGGTCGCGGTGTAGGTGAGGTCGATCGAATCGCCGGGGGCGAGCGGCCCGAGGTCGTTCCAGGTGATCGTGCCGTTGCCGGTGGTGGGGTTGGTGCCGGTGAGCACGCCGCCGTTGGAGATGGAGGTCCCGTTGACGATCACACCCGCGGGGATGTCATCGGTGACGTCGATGTCGTGGGCCTGGGCGACGTTCACCCCGGAGGCGTTGGTGACGCGCACCGTGTAGGTGAACGAGTCGTTGACGGCGGGCGTCGGGTTCGACACCGCCTTGGTGATCGTCAGGCTCGGCTCGGTGACGGTCAACGTCGCCTGCGCGGGGCCTTCGGCCTGGGGGAGCGTCTGGGCGTCGCCGACGGTGCTGGGCACGGTCGCGCCAGGGTCGGTGCTCCAGCGGACATGCGCCGCGTTCGTGCGGGTCGTACCCGCGGTGTTGCCGGGGATGTTCCGCACGACGGTCCGGTAGGTGACGGTGATGATCCGGTCCGAAGACGTGTCGGCGGGCAGGTTGCCGAGGTACCAGCCGATGGTCTGGCCGCTCGAGGTGAGCGGGGTGCCGAACGACGGCGACAGCGACCCGCACGGCGAGTTGCTGACCACCTGGGAGCACGTCACGCTGACGGTGCTGAGATCCGGTGCGTTCGCCGACAGGCCCGTGGGCAGCTGGTCGACGATCGCCGCCTGGTAGAAGGTGGTGTTGGCGGGGATCCGGGTGGCGACCTGGTACTCGACGGTTCCTCCGACAGGTGCGTGGTCCGGGGTGACGCCCTTGGTGAGCTGCTGGCCGGTGACCTTGACCTGCGCGTGGGCGCCGACGTCGTAGGTGCGCTCGTTCGGGTTCGGCGTCGTGGTCCCGTCGTTGAGGGTGCCGCCGGTGAGCGAGGCATCGTTGCGGTAGATCGCGCCGCCGGCCGCGGCCGGGTCGACCGTTGCGGTGTACACGAGCTGCTTCGAGTTGGCGACGCCGCCGAGCAGGCTGCCGATGCTCCACAGGATGCGGGTCTCGCCCGAGTGGCAGCCGTCCGCTCCTGTGCTTGCTCCCTGCGTCGCGGTCGTGCCGACGGGGATGGTGCTGAACGAGCCGAAGGTGAGCCCCGCGGGCAGGCAGTCGATCACCTGCGAGTCGTGCAGCGGCGGCCGGTTGGCCGAGTTGGCGGCGACGAGGGTGTAGGTCACGGTCTGGCCGCCGATGACGTCGGCGCTGCTCGCGCTCTTGGTGAGCGACGGGTTCGGTTCGACCACGGCCACGCGTGCGGTCGCGGTGCGCTCGGCGATGGGCGTGCCGCCGAGCGTGGCCTTGCTGTTGAACCGGGCGGTGTTGTCGCGGTTGGTGCCGTGGGTGTTGCCGACCAAGGTCGACATCCGGGCGGTGATCGTGACCTGGAACAGCTGCCCGGTGCCGGTCGAGTTCTGATAGGTCGAGGGGAAGGTGAGCGTGCCGGTCGCGGAGTCGAACGTGAACCCGCCGGGCAGCGAACCCACCGGTGCGACGCCGGTCGCCGAGTACCCGGCGGTGGAGACCAAGCGTGTGATGCCGGTCGTCATCGGATCGGTGAGCACCGCGTTGTAGACGGTGGTGTGGGCCGGGACGACGACGCCGACGGTGTAGGTCATCGTCTCGCCGATCGTGGCCTGCGGGGTCGGCAGCGGCGGTGTGCCTGTGGGGATGTTGTTGCCGCTCTCGCCGATGTCGGTGACCACCGTCTTGGTGACGGTCGCGGCCGGGGTGGCCACCCACGAGGTGTCGTCGGCCGCGGGGATGTCCCACGAATCGGAGGGGACGGCGGCATCGACGTTGTCGGCGGGGTAGTAGGGCTCGACGCCGGGCACGTTGGTTCGTGCCGACACGGACCGCACGCCGGCGGAGTTGTCGAAGCGGGTCGACACGCTGATCTGGTTCGGCAGCGTGGCGTCGTAGAGCAGCGTCATCGACTCGCCGAGGCCGATCGTGTAGGTGTCGGAGGCGTCCGGCGTGGGGAACGTCCAGCGGATGACGCTTTGGGTGGCCGAGTTGCCGTACGAGCTGTTGACGTTCGGGTGTCCGGCGTCGCCGGGGTCGGTGCACGACGCGATGCCACCGGGCAGCGGTGCGGCGGTCAACGAGGTGGCCGGCGGGATGGCGCCGTGGGTGGCAAGGCGGAAGTTCGACGTGTGGGCGCAGTCGATGCCGACGGGCAGCACGTCCATGGTGTCGAGTCCGAGCACGGCGACGTTGCCGGGAGCCGTGGGGCCGCCCGCTCGTCCGGGGTTCGTGAGGTCGATCCGGTAGGTCACGACGGAGCCTTCTTCGACCGTCGAGCCGTCGGTGTTCGCCGGGTTCGGTCCGCTCGCCGGCGAGTTCACCGCCGCGACGCCCTTGGTGAGCGCGACCGGCGGTCCGGGCGCCCGGTCGAACTCGACGGAGTCGCGCAGCGACGAGACGGTCCCCGCGGTGTTCTCCGTGTGCACCGACATGAGGTTGCCGATCCGGTCCGGAGCAGCACCGCCGGACGGTGACAGGACTCTGGCGACGAGCAGCGCGTCGAAGACCTGGCCGGGGCTGACGTACAGGTGTCCGCCGATCGGGTCACCGAGCGTCCAGACCGCCGCGTTGAACCCGCCTGCGGGGGCATCGAAGTGGTCGACGGTGACGGTGTTGATCGGGCCGATGGTCGACGAGACGTAGTCGGTGTCGACGGGGAGGAAGTCGGTGACGACCGCGTTCTTGGTGTCCATGTCGGACGGGAACTGCATGGTCAACCGGAAGCAGACGATGTCGCCCTTGAGGAACGTGCGTTCTGCGGGGGTGAAGCCGTCGGGCTGGTCGTAGGCAGGTGCCGCTCCGGTGCCGCATGCCATCGGCGTGGTGCGCGGCTTCATGGTCTTGTCGATGGATGGTCCGGGAGCGGTCTGGGTGGCCGACGAGGTGTCGTGCACGACGACGTCACCGGTCTCCGCGGTGTTGGCGATCGGGGTCGTCATGGCGTCGAGTGACGCATGGTCGGTGAACGAGTCGCCGCCGACGGTGGGGGGCTGGCCAGGGTTGCTCGTGTAGTCGGCACGCATCCGAGCCTGGAACGTGACGTTGGACGTGGCGTTGCTCGTCAGGTCGAACGGGTGGAAGGTGATCGTGTACTCGCCGTCGGTTGCGTCATAGGACACGGCATCGAACGACGGCGAGGGAGCGGTCATCGTCCCCGCGTTGAACGCGCACTCGGGGGGCGCTCCGGGCGCGTGGTTGGCGCCGGGCGACAGGGGGCAGTAGCCGTCGGGCAGGACGTCGGTCACGACGATGCCGTGGGCGCTCGTGTACTCCGACGAGTCGACGGTCATCGTGAAGGTCGCGATGCCGCCCTGGGCGAACATGGCCGGGGTCACGCCCTTGCGCATCCGCACGTCTTCGATCGACACGGTGTGGTCCGTCGTGGCGCTGGTGGTGGCGTTGCCGTCTGCTGTGGGACCTGTGTAGGTGCCGGTGACCTGTGCCCGGTTCGTCAGGCTGGCCTCAGCGGAACCCTCGCGGGTCGAGGCCCCGGTGTTGTTGGCGAGGTTGGAGCCCTGTTGGCCCGACGATGCGGTCGGTCGAGGGGACCACCAGGTATCGGTGTTCTCCCGGAGTGGGATCCCGGCGGCGTAGGAGATGGTGGAGGTCGCGCCTGCGGCGAGGTTGGCGACGTGCCATTCGACCCGGGTGTAGACGCCGGGCGGGAACGTCACGCCGAGCGACGGCGCCGGGTTGGTGACGGTGTCGACGGAGTACGGCGTGAGACACGTCGGTCCCAGCGCCATGGGTGGGGTGCCCAGGCGGGGCGCGCCGAGGTACTCGACGGCGCTGCCCGGCTGGGTGTTGTCGGTGGTGCCGCAGCCGAGGAACTCGAGGCCGGCGGGGAGGAAGTCGACGACGGTCACGCCGGTGGTGGCGGCGACGCCGTTGTTGGTGACGTCGAGGGTGAACGTGGAGCGGTGGTCGTGGACGCCGCGGAGCATCTCGCCTTCGGGCGTATCGGTCGACGCCTTGTGGATGTCGATGGCTTCGATGCGCGTGGTGGAGGTGCCGGTGGCCTGGGCCGACGCGGTGAGCGCGATGACGTCGCCGCTGGCGTTGAAGCGCGGGATGCGACGGGGGTCGACCTGGCCGGCGACGTGGCCGGTGTTGGCGATGGTGGTCGCCACGATGCGTCCGGGCGCGCCGAGGTCGACCCGGAACTCGAGGTCGTAGGTCTCGCCCGGCTGGAGGTCGGTGATGTTCGACCACACGAGCACCTTCGCCCCGGTCACGGGGTGAGTGCTGATCGTCGGGTTGCCCGCGGCGGCGGGGGATGCGGAGCCTCCGACGAAGGTCGCGTCCGCGGGGAGCTGGTCGGAGAACGAGATGTTGTACAGGACCTGGTCGCCGGTGTTGGTGGCGCTCAGCCGGTAGGTCGCGGGTTGGCCGGCGAGGACCGTTCCCGGCGACGACTTGGTCAGGGAGAGCCCGGCTGCCGCCCCGGCGTCCTGGACCGCGGGCCCGAGCAGCGCTCCGAAGGCGATGACCTGGGCGACGAGCGCGACGACCACGAGGTGTGCGGTCGGACGGTGGACACGGACAGGTGCAGGTGCAGGTGCGGTTGCGCGGCGTTGCATGGGTTCTCCCGAGGCCGATGCGGACCGAGCCCTATCGGCACTCGCGGGGCAACCTTGAGCACTCGTGCTGCCACGGAGGGGCGATCAGCGCGGCGCTGGTAGATTTCGCCTCCGCATGTCGCAGTCTCCGCCGGTCCCGTCGCGTCTCGCCGTCCTCGCCTCGGGTTCGGGCACGCTCCTCGACGCGATGGCGTCGAGCGGGTTGCCGATCGCGGTCGTGATGGTCGACCGGCACTGCGCGGTCGAGGACGTCGCGGCCCGTCACGGGATCGACTGCGTGGTGATCGAACGCACCGACTTCGGCGACTCCTTCGACCGCGATGCGTTCACGTCGCGGGTCCTCGACGCGCTGCGAGACCACGACATAGATCTGGTCGCCATGGCGGGCTGGGGCACGATCCTCGGCCCCGAGGCGTTCGCCGCGCTGCCCGGGCGCATCGTCAACACCCACCCGGCGCTGCTGCCGTCGTTCCCGGGCTGGCACGCGGTCAGGGACGCGCTCGCGTACGGCGTGAAGGTCACCGGCTGCACCGTGCACGTCGCCACAGAGACCGTCGACGACGGGCCGATCCTCGCCCAGGAGGCCGTTCCCGTCCTGCCCGACGACGACGAGGTCACGCTCCACGAGCGCATCAAGGCCGTCGAGCGCCGCCTCTACACCGACACCATCCGATCGCTCCTCTCCGAGGGGTCGCTGCTCCAGAAGGAAGCCCCATGACCGCCGCCGCAGATGCCCCCGACACCACCGCCGCCTCCACTGGCCCTGACGCCACCGATGCCGCTGCCCCTCGGCGGGCGCTGCTGTCGGCGTACGACAAGACCGGGATGGTGGAGCTCGGTTCCGCGCTGGTGGAGCTGGGCTGGGAGCTGGTGAGCAGCGGCGGCACGGCCAAGGTCCTGGCGGCTGCGGGCCTCGCGGTCATCCCGACCGAGGAGGTCACCGGGTTCGCGGACATGCTGGGGCACCGTGTGGTCACCCTGCACCCGGCGATCCACGGTGCGATCCTCGCCGACCGGGACGACCCCTCCCACGTCGCCGACATGGCCGCGCACGGCATCGTCGCGTTCGACCTGGTCGCGGTGAACCTGTATCCGTTCAGCTCCGAACCGTCGATCGAGCTCATCGACGTGGGTGGCCCGACGATGGTCCGCGGCGCCGCCAAGAACCACGCGCACGTCACCGTGCTGGTCGATCCGACCGACTACGAGCCGGTGCTCGACGAGTTGCGCTCGACCGGCGAGGTCGCAGGCGTCACCCGGCGTCGCCTCGCCCGTGACGCTTTTGCCCACACCGCCGCGTACGACTCGGCGATCGTCGAGTGGTTCGACGCGGACGGCCCGGGTGAGCAGCCGGAGCTCCCGGAGGCTCACGCGCCGTTGCCGCGCACGTTGCACCTGTCGGCGACGCTCGCGCAGACCCTTCGGTACGGCGAGAACCCCCATCAGGTCGGCGCCCGCTACTCCTTCTCGGGCGACAGCTGCTGGGACCGGGCGACGATCCACGGCGGCAAGGCGATGTCGTACCTGAACGTGTACGACTCCGACGCAGCGTGGCGGTTGGTCCACTCGCTCGGCGATGACCCGGCAGCGGTCGTCATCAAGCACGCCAACCCGTGTGGGGCAGCAGTGGCCGACGACATCACCACCGCGTACGTGCGTGCCCATGAGTGCGATCCGACCTCCGCGTTCGGCGGCATCGTCGCGGTCAACCGGGTGGTGCCGGTGGAGCTCGCCACTGCGCTCGCACCGGTCTTCACCGAGGTCATCGTGGCACCCGGCTACGACGACGAGGCGCTCATGGTGCTGCTCGAGAAGCGGAACCTGCGTGTGCTCACCGCTCCGGCGCCGACGGTGCCGTCGCTCGACGTCCGCTCTGTCGACGGCGGGCTGCTGGTGCAGACCAAGGACGAGGTCGTCATCGACCGCTCCGGTTGGCAGGTCGTCACGGACCGTCAGCCCACCGAATCGGAGTGGTCGGATCTGGAGCTGGCGTGGCGCCTGGTCGCCCGGGTCACGTCGAACACGATCGTGTTGGTGAAGGACGGCCAGGCGGTCGGCATCGGTGCGGGCCAGCAGAGCCGGGTCGACGCGGCGCAGATCGCGGGCAAGAAGGCCGATGGCCGGGCCGACGGGGGAGCGGGGGCGAGCGATGCCTTCTTCCCGTTCCGTGACGGGCTCGACGCCGTCGCCGATCAGGGTGTCACTGCAGTGATCCAGCCCGGTGGGTCGATCCGCGACGAAGAGGTCATCGCCGCGGCGAACGAGCGTGGCCTGGCGATGGTCATGACGGGTCACCGCCACTTCAAGCACTGAGCCGGGGTCCGGCGCGCCGGCGCGGGTCAGCCGCCGGCGGCGCCTGTACCTGTACCTGAGCCTGAGCCCGACTGGGCCTGGGACTGCTGCTGCTGGGAGAGCACCGCAACGCGCGAGATCAGCGTGGACTGCGTGCCGCCGTTGTCGGTCGGCCACGTGGCACCGGCGAGTTGGTAGCCGGTCCACAGCGTCTCGGGCTTGGCGTCGCCCTGTGCTCGCACGGTCCGGATGACCAGTTCGTCCTTCGAGTTGGTGTCGGTCACGTAGATCACACCGTCGTGGATCAGGTTGAGGCCGGTCTGGCTGCGTGCAGTCGAGCGTCGCGTGAACCCGCTCGATGAGGGCGTGACGACACCGATCGTCTCGGCCCTCGCCTCGGACGTCTTGGCGCCGGTGACGAGTGCGGTGCCGTCGCTGTCGACGCCGTCGAGCAGCATCGAGGCCCATCCCTTGACCGGCACGTCGCTGCCGTCGCCGGACAGGTCGACGCGGACGAGCGAGGTCGTGCCGTCCACGGTGATGCTGATGAAGGTCCGGTTGTCGATCGTGATGACCCGGTCGACCGCGCTGTCGGTGGTGCCGGTGGCGCTGCTCGTCGCCCCGCCACGGGGGCCGGAGCCGAGCGGCACCGTCGTGACGCGAACCAGTTGGCCGTTGCCGTTGGACCGGTAGATCTCGACGCCGTGGTCGGTGTCCTTGGTGGCGACGATCATGTCGGAGCGCACCGCGGTGGCGCCGACCGCTCCGGACAGCAGCGTGGTCCGTTCGCCCGAACCGGAATCCCATCGGCGGATCGAGTCGGAGCCGGCCGCCTGGCCGCCGAAGTGGACGTAGGTGACCGTGGAGTCGCTCTGGACGGGCAGCATCAGCGTGCCGCGGTCGATGACCCGGACGGTGGCATCGGTGCCGACCCACAGGAGTTGTGTGCCTTCGACGGTCGCTGCCGACGATGTGGAGGAGGCGAGGGCGACGAACCCGGTCGAGTCGGGTCCGATGGGCATCGGCTGGAGGTCGTCGAACGCGTCGGTCTGGCCGACGATCTCACCGGAGGTGGCGTCGATCACGACACCGCGGTTGCCGTCGTCGGTCTTCTGCACGGCGAAGACGGTCGCGCCGTGACCGAGCACGACAGCGTTCGTGGTGGTGCCCTCGACGGTGCGCGTGGTGTCCTTGCGCAGGTCGCGGATCGTCAGCTCGCCGCCCTCCGCCGGCCATGACACGACCCAGCGTTCGTCTTCGCTCATCTGGCAGAGGCCTGAACCGATGTCGGCGACGTCGTCGGCCGAACGGGCCAGCTTGCAGCCCTCGGAGGTGGCGATGTAGATCCCGCGCCGCAGCACGCTCGGCTGGACCTGCTGGGAGCTGGAGGCGAGCTCCGCCTGCTTGGCTCCGGGGTCGCCGAGGGTGGTCTGGGCGGAGGTGCGGCCTTGGACGAACGCCGAGAGGATGCTGCCGCCCCATTGGGTGGCCAACAGGTCGCGGACCACGCCTCCGTCGGGCTGCACGGTGTTGATGTAGAGCGGGCCGCTCACGTCCGTGGCAAGCCGGTTGTCGTCCGCCGGCTGCTCTCCGGAAGCCACCGCCCAGACGCTGGTGGTGGCAGCGGCGGGCCTCGACTGCCCGGAGCTCGACGTGTCCTCGGCGAGCAGCAGTTGGCCGCCGTGGCCGCCGGTGCCGGAGCACGCGGAGGCGGCGAGACCCAGGGTCGAGATCAGGCCGACGGCGAGAACGGCGGAGCGACGGGGGCGAAGTCGGCTGGCGGTGCTGCGGAACATCAGCGACGACGCTAGTGCTCGCAGGTTCGCCGACCGCCAGCCCCACCGATGAGCGCCATCAGCAGCAAGCCGTCAGTCGCAGGCAGCGAGCCGGCATCCAGGCGTCAGTAGCAACGGTGGGACCCGACACGCTCACAAGCGGATCATGGCCATCATGAGCCCGGCGACGACGAGGATGGTGGCGAGGTTCCACTTGATGATGTCGACCTTCATCGATGCCATCTCGGTGCGGAGGCCGGAGATCTCGGTGGTCATCTGGGTGCGGATTCTGGAGATCTCGGTGGTCATCTCGGTGCGCAGGCCGGAGATCTCGGCGCGGACGAACTCCTCGCTCGCTGGCTTGTCGGCGCTTGCCGAGGGGAACTGCGTCAGCATGTCCTGCACGGCCTCCTCGTCGATGATGCGGCTGAGCCCTTGGTAGATGGCGGACCGGCTCTTATCTGACCGTGTCACTGGTGGTTCCTTCGGGGTTCCGGCGGCGGCGATGTCGCCGGGGCCGGTTCGTGAAGGGGGAAGTGATCAAACGATACGCCCCGGCTGTGACAGTGACGAGGCGTCTTCGGTCTGTCGGGCCCCGCCCCCTACGATCAGAGCCATGACTGCCACCGTGATGGACGGCGAAGCGCTCGCCGCAACGATCAAGGACGATCTGGCCGCCCGCGTGGCCGCGCTGGTGGACAAGGGCGTCACCCCCGGTCTGGGCACGGTGCTCGTCGGCGACGACGGTCCGAGCCAGAAGTACGTGTCGATGAAGCACGACGACTGTGCGGCGCTCGGGATTGCGTCGACCGACGTGCGCTTGGGGGCGAACGCCACCCAAGCCGAGGTGCGTGAGACGGTGTTCGAGCTGAACTCGGATCCCTCGGTCGATGCGTTCATCGTCCAGTACCCGTTCCCGAAAGGTTCCAGCAGCGATCCCCTCGACTACGACGCCGCGCTGCTCGCAGTCGATCCGGCCAAGGACGCCGACGGCCTGCATCCGGTGAACCTGGGCAAGCTCGTCATGGGGGCGCCGGCGCCGCTTGCGTGCACGCCGCACGGGATCGTGAAGATGCTCGAGGCCTACGACGTGCAGTTGTCCGGCGCGCACGTGGTGATCGTCGGTCGCGGCCTGACGATCGGTCGTCCACTCGCCAACCTGATGGCGCTCAAGCACGGTCCGAACTCGGCGGTGACGGTGGTGCACACCGGCGTGGCCGACATCGGCTCGTTCACCCGCACCGCCGACGTGATCGTTGCGGCCGCGGGTGCGCCCGGGATGATCACCGCCGACATGGTCAAGCCTGGCGCTGCGGTCGTCGCTGCGGGCGTGAGCTTCCGTGACGGCAAGGTCATCTCCGACGTGGCCGACGACGTGGCTGACGTCGCCGGGTTCCTGTCGCCGCGCATCGGTGGGGTCGGTCCGATGACCAGGGCGATGTTGTTGTCGAACGCGGTCGACGCCGCCGAGGCGTCGGTGCGTCGATCGTCGGGCCGATGACCGACCAGGTCGCCACTCAAGGCCACCCCCGCATCCGCGAGCTCCTCGTCGACGGTCCGACGCTCAGCGTCGAGTTCTTTCCGCCCAAGACCGACGAGGGCGCGATTGCGCTCCAGGCCACGATCGACGAGCTCGAACCGCTGGACCTGTCGTACGTGTCGGTGACCTACGGGGCTGCGGGCAACCAGGAGGCCCGGGGTCGGACCCGCGATCTGGTCGTCGGCATCAACGAGGATCGACCGTTCCCTGCGATGGCCCACCTCACGTGCATGGGCCATTCGCGTGCAGAGCTCGACGCGCTGCTCGACGACTACGCCGCGAACGGCGTGTTCGACATCCTCGCTCTGGCTGGCGACCCGCCGGCCGACGGGTCACCGGTCGGCGGCGACTTCGCGTACGCGGAGGAGCTGGTCGAACTGATCCGCAGCCACGGCGACGAGTTCTCGATCGGTGTCGCAGCTCACCCCGAGCTGCACCCGCGCTCCACCGAGCGCGGCGCGGACCGGGCCCATCTGGCCCGAAAGATCGAGCTGGCGGACTTCGCTGTCACGCAGTTCTTCTTCGACGCCGAGGACTACTTCCGTCTCGTCGACGAACTGGCGTCGCTCGGTGTGACCAAGCCGGTCGTGCCGGGCGTGATGCCGCTGTCGAACCCGCAGGGCGTGGCCCGCATGGCCAAGATGGCCGGTGCTGCGTTCCCGCAGGAACTTGCAGATCGCGTCGAAGGGGCGGCATCGCCCGAGGAGCGTCAGTCGGTCGTCGTCGACGCCGCTGCGGAGCTGAGCCAGGCGCTGCTCGACGGCGGCGCGCCCGGCTTGCACCTGTACTGCATGAACCGGTCCGCCACGGTGCTCGAGGTCGTCGACGTACTCGGGCTGCGCGCCTGACCGTCGAGCGGCCCGACCCCGCCCGCCGCTGCGACGCTCTCTCCGACGGTCGGGACGGCGGTCGGGGGCAGCAGGCGGCATGTGGTTCACATGCGAACGGCGAGGAGGATGACGGTGGCGATGGCGACGACGGTCGCGATGTTGCCGCCGATGCCGTACGACATGACCTTGGTGAACTTTGCGTCGAACTTGGCATCGAGCGAGTCGATCTTGGCGTCGAGGCGTTGCTCGAGTCCGTCGATTCTGGCGTCGAGGCGTTGTTCGACTCCGTCGATCTTGGCATCGACTCCGTCGATTCTGGCGCCGAGGCGTTGCTCTGATGCGTCGATCTTGGCGTCCATTCGGGCATCGATCCGGTCGACGATGCGGATCTCCATCGCGGTCTGGCTTTCGATCATCTCGGTGCGGATGCGGAGTTCGAGGCCGGTGAGCTCGCGGTGGAGGAAGTTCTCGGTGACGAGCTCGTCGTCGTGTCGCACGGGGAAGTTGGAGAGCATCTCGCTCACCGCCTCTTCGTCGTCGATGGTGTGGATCAGGCCCTGGTAGATCACCGTAGGCGGGCGCCGCTGAGAGCTTGCTCGGGAGTTTCTGAACTCAGATGTCTGACGGGTCGTCAGATGGGGAAGAGTCGTCCCTGAACGCGTTTCAGGAGATGGGCGAAGTCATGCAGGGCACCACACTCAATGCGCATCGTCGGCTGGCGTCCAGCCGCGACAGATCTGACGGCCATGCCGGCTCTGCGGGGTTCGCGCTCGTCGAGGTGCTGGTGTCGATGGCCATCCTGGCGATCGTTGGCACTGCCATCGCTGGTGGCATCTACACGCTGGTGCGCACCGACGGACAGCAACAGTCGCGTGCCGAGGCATCGGTCATAGCGCGCAACTACGAGGACGCGCTCGAGGCCGGTCCGTACAAGGACTGTGCGGTGCCAGCGGACTACAGCGCGCAGACGCTCGGTGTCACGATGCCGTCCACGGCGACGCTCACGGTGACCGGGGTGGCGTACTGGAACGGAACCGCGCCACCAACCGCTCAGGGCCCGACCGACGCGCAGTGGGCGACGGCGTTCGGTGCCACGTGCAGCGCCGACAAGGGCCTGCAGCGGATCACCTACAAGGTGCGGTCGACGACCGGAGCGTCGGATACGACGACCACCCGCAGCGTGCTCAAGCGGTTCAACGGCAGCCTGCCCGAACCGCCGGCCGATCCGCCGCCCGGCGGTCGCAAGTGCGTCCTGTCGGCCACCACCAACGTGGCGTCGACGTGGGTGAACGAGACGGCGTGGGCGCAGGGCACCAACTACTCGACTGGGTCGAACAGCCAGGAGCTGAACATCTTGTACCTGGCGGGCACCCGGCGGTACTCGTATTTGCGCTTCGATGTCGCGGCCAACAAGGTCTGCGACAACGGCGTCACGCTGCCGGCGGGAGCGACCATCACCGGAGCCGAAGTTCGGTTGTACACCTTCAACATCGGTGGCCTTCCGGCCTGCGGCGCCAACTCGTGCTGGCACGTGATGGAGCGGGTCCCCTCGACGTGGAGCCAGTCGACGCTCACGTGGGCGAACCAGCCGTGCCCGACCGGGTACGGGACGTCGTGCCAGGCTGGCGGAACGGCCAGTTCGATCCTGTTCCAGCACGGCACCGGTGCGTTCGACTGGAGCCCGCGATATCAGCGCGTGCAGGCCTCGCAATTGACCAGTGATGTGCAGTCCTTCTACAACTCGCCGGGGACGAACTTCGGCTGGGTGATCAAGGAGGCGTGTGCCGAGACGTACTACAAGGCCTGCGGCTCCATCAGCCCGGGCTTCCAGATGGCGTCCAATCGAGCGACGAACACCGATCAGCGCCCGACCTTGACGGTGTACTTCTGATGGCCCACTTGTCCCGCACCCCTCACCCGTCCCGCATCGCTGGCTGCTCGGCGACGACCAAGAGCGGAGCCACCTGGGGTCGGTCGACATCCGGCCAGGGCGGGTTCACGGTGGCCGAGGTCCTGCTCGCGCTCCTCATCGGCGGGCTCGTCGTTGCGAGCACGGCGATGGCACTCAACTTCGCCGTCGGCCAGAACCGTCGCAGCTCGGGCAGCATCGCTGACTCAAACAGTGCGTTCCGCACCGGCAGCCGGTTCGGCGACGACGTGGCGTCGGTGGGGCCGGTGAGCGGAGTGACCGACGTGGTTGCCGTCGGTGTGACCGGGTGCGGCAACGACACTGCCGTGCTGCGCCTGGTCGGGCCGAGCTCGACCGGTCAGGTACTGGTCCGCTCCTATCACCGTGTCACGTCGGGCACGAAGACCAAGTTGGTCCGTCGCGAGTGCTCCGGAGCCTCGCTGTCGGCCGCAACGACGGCATCGGCCTCCTCGAGCACCGTCGTGACCGACCTGGACCCTGCAACCACGTCGACGGCGGTCACGTGCGACGGCGCGGCGGTCTCCTCGTCGTGTCGTGTGGTGCAGATGGTGGTGACCCCTCGAGGTGGTGGCCCGTTCAGCGTGCGAGGGACGATCGGTGCGGCCCTGGCTCCGACGGCGACCACCACGCCGGTTCCGGTACAGGCCCCGGCGAGCGGCACCTGCACGATCATGGCGTCGGCGACCACGTGGGGTGCGACGGGCGGGTATGCGGGCAGCTCCGGCACCAACCACAACACCGACCCGACCATGTACACCTACGACGACACGAACCAGCGTCGGTCGTTCCTCAAGTTCGACCTGACTCAGCCGTGCGCCGATGCCACTCCGGTGTGGCCCACGTTGCCCGGTGGTCGCAACATCACGAACGTGACGTTGTACCTCGCCTACATGGGCAAGTCGTCGGATTCGTGCGGGATCTTCCCCGGCATCAGCTACGACGCCCAGACGATGGAGCCGCTCAACGACGCGTCGATCTGGGCAGAATCGACGTTGACTGGCGCAACCATGCCGTCCGGGCTCCGCAGTGGGTTCGCCTACAACTTCAACGTCTCCAATCAGGGTTCGGTCACAGCGCACGTCAACGCGGCCATCTCTGACGCCGTGAAGCACTGGTACGCGTCGGGCGATTGGGTCAACAACGGGTGGCGATTGTCGCGATCGGGTGGGGGCGACACGTGCGGCAAATCGAACCAGTTCGCCTCTCGATTCCAGACGAACACCGCCCTGCGTCCGAAGTTGGTGATCACATGGGGCCCGTGACCAGGATGCACAGGACGCGCCGGGCGCAAGGCGGATCGGCGTTGATCATGGTGCTGGCGTTGCTGGTGGTCGGTGTGACGATCACGTTGGCATCGCTGGCGTTCGCGTCCACGAGCCTGCGGACGGGCTCCGTCTACCAACGCCGAGACGCCAAGATCGCATCCGAGCGCGATGCGCTCGGATACTTGGTCGCGGTCATTCGACCCGACCTGACCAAGGGCGTGCAGGGCAACACCCAGTCGGCGACGGTGGCGGGCGTGACCGCCACCTGCGTCGGTCAGACCGGTAGCGGTCAGGTGTCGGGAATCGGACGGACCGATCGTGTGATCGCGTGCAACACCCCGTCGATTGCGGCGACCTACCGGATCTTCGACCGCAGCGGTGACAAGCCCGGCATCATCGTGGAGACGTTGTCGGCGACGACTCGTTGAGCCCGTCCCACCTGACTGACCAGTGGGCCGGGGGCTCAGATCCGGATCGCTCCGATCACCAGGCTCGCGAGTGCGATCAGGGTCACGATGTTCCATCGTTGGCTGCTGGCCAGATCCGCACGCATGTCGGCGAGGTCGGCCGACAGCTCACCCTTGACTTCGTCGATCCTGTCGGAGAGCCCGGTGGTGATGACCGTCAGGTTGGCGACGTCGGACTTCACCGATGCGATCTCGCTGTGCAGGCCCGTGATGTCGGACTTCACCGATGCGATCTCGCTGTGCAGGCCCGTGATGTCGGATTTCACCGATGCGATCTCGCTGTGCAGACCTGTGATCTCGGATTTCACCGATGCGATCTCGCTGTGCAGACCTGTGATCTCGGATTTCACCGATGCGATCTCGCTGTGCAGGCCCGTGATGTCGGATTTCACCGATGCGATCTCGCTGTGCAGGCCCGTGATGTCGGACTTCATCTCGGTGATGTCGGACCTGATGTGGCCGATCTCGCCGTGGATCACCGCGATCTCGGAACGGATGAGGATCGCTTCCGCCTGCACGTAGTCGCGGCTGGCGGGCTCGTCGATGTCTCTGGAAGGGAAGTGGGACAACATCTCGCCGACTGCCTCCGGATCGTCGATCGTGTCGATCAGTCGCCGGTACAGGACCGATCGGCTGCGTTCGGACAGAGCCATGGGCTTCCCTTCAACCACTCGAACCGCAGCGACAGCGGGTCGAGTGAACTCGTGATGGGGGAAGTGACGTCCACTGTATGGCCGTGAACGGGAGCGATCAACGGGGTCGCGGTCCCCGGTCCGTGCAGCCGGACAAGACCGTTCATCGAGTTTGTGTGGCCGGCGCAGCGAGCCAAGCGTCGATGCCGGCGAGTCCCGCCGACTTCACCTCGGACGGTGCTCCGCCGCACTCCAGCGACGATCGGGCGATGCTCGCCATGCGCTCGTCAGAGAAGTCGAACTGCGTGCGGACGAGCTCGTACTCCTCGAGCAGACCCGGTCCGAACAGGAGGGGGTCGTCGGCGTTGACGGAGCACCGCACCCCGGCGTCGAGGAGGGCGGGGAGCGGGTGGTGATCGAGCGAGGGGAACACGCCGAGCATCACGTTGGACGTGGGGCAGACGTCCAGGCAGGTCCCGGCCTCAGCGAGGCGCTCGACCAGCCCCGGAACCTCGAAGGATCGCACGCCGTGTTGGATGCGATCCGCGCCCAGAAGGTCCAGCGAGTCGGCCACGAACTGCCCGGACTCGAGCTCGCCGGCGTGCGGTGTCGAGAGCAGCCCGAGCTCGCGTGCGGCGGCGAAGCACTGCACGAAGTCACCGGGCGGGTGGCCGACTTCGTCGTTGTGCAGCCCGAAGCTCACGATCTGGCCAGGGAACGACTTGGCGATGTCGACGAGGGCGAGCCCGTCGTCGTCGGTGTCCCACACCCGGTCGACCGCCATCATGAACCGGATGCACACCCCGTGGCGCCGCGCTGCCGAGCCGAACACGTCGAGCACGCTCTCCCAGCAATCGGTGTCGGAGCCGAAGCGGTGCCGGTAGTTGCCGGCCCAGAACGACGGCTCCAGGTACACGGCGCCCTCGGCGGCGTGCTGTGCACAGACCTGATTTGCGAGCGCTTCCCAGTCCTCGCGTTCCCGGAGGACGTCGGTGGCCGCCACGTAGGTGTCGGCGAACGCCGCGAAGCTGCCGTAGCCCCGCACGACCGGCACGTCGCGGTCGTACTTGGCGGCCAGGTCGGCCAGCAGCGCGGGGCTCATGCCCGCCTCCAGGTGGAGGTGCAGGTGGGCCTTGGGGAGCGTTGCCAGGTCTCGCATGGCGGCAGGCTACGGAACGGTGACCTTGTATCGAGGTACCCGAGAACCTGAACCGATGTTCAGGAGGCCCTTGTTTGTCCGAGTCTGGCGTCGTAGGGTTCCTGAACCTGGTTCGGAGTGGGGGGACTTCGTTCGAGGGGCGACAGATGGGGCGATCTGTGGACGTAGCAATCAATGGGGAGCGCCGCCGCGACCGTCGCGGGCAGGCCGGTGTCACCCTCGTCGAGATGCTGGTCGCGATAGCGATTCTGGCGATCCTGTCGGTGTCGGCGACGGTCGGGTTGACGACCTTGCTGACCACGAGCTCGCGTGCGGACCTTCAGTCGCGCACCGACGCCGTGGTGAACGGGTTCGGTGAGGTGCTCAAGCAACTCGACTACGTCGGCTGCGCGACTCCAGCTCAGTACGAGCAGGCGTTCACCCACTACGAGTCCGCACTTGCTCCGAAGGAGCGGCTGCTGCAGCGCTCTGACGCCACGGTGGAGATCACTGATCTGAACGTTGGGACTCGCTGCGGCGAGAACGTCGATCCCGGCGTGCAGGTCATCAACATCCGCGCGACGGTCGGCGGGCGATCCCGTGCTGCTCAGATCGTGAAGCGGGATCCGAACGCGTCGCCGAACGGACCAACAGCGGTGATCGACACGCCGGTGCCGCAGACCGGTGCCGGCGATGTGTTGTACACGGTCGCGTTGACGGCCAAGGGTTCTTCTGCGTCGCTAGGAATCCTTCGGCTCGACTGGGATTGCGGCACGAGCGCGTATGTCGATGCGTCGCACAGCCGCACCTACACCACATATTCGGTCGATGATCCGACGGTGTTGTGCACCTACGCGGCGAGCGCTTCGGCGTCGTCGTCGTCGGTGTCGCTGACGGTGACCGACTACGGACTCGCCACCGACAGTGCGACCAGGACCGTCACCGTCCCTGCCTGGGCATCGCCTCCGACGGGGCCAACAGCGAAGTTCACCTTCACCCAGGCGAGCACCTCGCCGTTGGGACCCACCTACAACCCGAGCAACGCCACGTTCGACGCGTCGACGTCGATGTCGCCGAGTGGGTCCGACCTGACGTATCGGTGGGACTTCGGTGACTCGTCCTCTGGTGGGTTGAACGTGTCGACGGTGCTCAAGCCGACGCACGCCTACTACTCGCCCGGCACCTACACCGTCACGCTCGTCGTCACCGACGACATCGGTCTGTACGCGTCGGTGAGCCATTCGGTGACCGTCGCCAACTCGGGCAAGGTCCCTCCGGTTGTCACGTTCGCGGCCAATCCCAGCAGCGGCGTTGTGCCGCAGACCGTGTCGTTCAACACGACCGGAACGATGGCGAAGTCCGTGGGAGCGGTCCTCGTGCCGTCGTCGTACCAGTGGAACTTCGGTGACGGCCAGGTTGGGTCGGGTGCTTCGCCGACGCACCTCTATTCGGCGGCAGGCACCTACACGGTGACGTTGACGGTGACCGATTCGCTGGGCAACGTCGCAGCGACCTCTCGGTCGGTCGCCTATGGCGCAGTCGTGCTGCCACTGGGTTTCACGCTCACCGACGCGGCCGGCGAGCTGGCCCACGACGGCCACTTCTACTTCGCATGGTCGAACGTGGCCCGATCACCGGGCGACTCTGTCTCTTACACCATCCAGGTGCAGGTGACGGCGGGCTGTTTGGCCTTCGGGTCCCAGTCGCGTGACGTGGCAGCGGGAGCGGAGGGTACGAACCAGACCTACGACTTCCGGGTCTCATGGCCGGCGAGCAACGTCTGCCTGGGGTCCAAGTACAAGTACCGCGTGCAGACCAAACGGGTCAGTGCGACGGATGGGACGACGGTGATCTCGTGGTCGGCGTGGTCGACTCCGTTCACGATCGGGCACACGTGATGGGGCGGCGTTTGCGAGCTGCATCCGCCGAGCAGAGCGGTGTCAGCCTGGTGGAGGTCCTGGTCGCGCTGGCGCTGATCGGGTTGCTCATGGCGCCGTTGGCGGGTTGGGTGGCCGTCGCGGCGAAGTCACAGACCGATTCGCGCACTCGTGACAGCGACGCTGCGTCGTTGGGGCTGACGGGCACCTACTTCAGTCGTGACGTGGAGAACGCGATGGTCGCAGCGAGCTCGACCACGCCGACCGGGGCCGTGCGCCCGCCGGCGGACCTCAAGGACTGCTCAGGTGGAAACGGTTCCGGCGGGACGGTTCGGCTCGTGCTGGTCACCCCTGCGCACCGACGAATCGTGTACTCCGTCGTCGGCTCTCCGACCGGGCCGAAGGGCGCCACCATGTGGCGGCGCGAATGCCCGAACCTCTCTCTTGCTGGCGACGCGACGCTGAACGATGCCACCTTGTCGGCCGCTGCTGCGTTGGCGCCGGGTCAGATCGCTCCGTCGGTTCCTGGCAACAACGGCACGGCGATCAAGTTGGCATCGGGGATCGCTGCGGTGGTGACCTCGTGCCCGCTCAAGACGGGTACTGGGCAGGACACCGCTTGTCGCTCGGTGAAGATGAGCGCTGATCGAACCAGCGGTGCAACGGTCGTCCTGCAGGCCACCCGGCGGGTCACGGCGTATGCCCCGCCGGGCACTGCCCCGTCGGCGTCGTTCCGCTTCGCGATGACGTCGTCGAACGACACGCTGCCAGTTGAGCGGACCCGTTCGGTCACCTTCGATGCCTCGGCCTCGGTGGAGTACCGAGGCGAGCCGCTGACCTACCAGTGGAACTTCGGCGACGGGTCGACGGCCTCCGGTGTGACCGTGACGCACAGCTTCGCGAGGTCGACCGCGGATACCGAACCGCCGTACGACGTGGTGCTCACCGTGTCATCGAGCAACGGGTCTGATTCGGAGAGTCGTTCCATCACCGTGGTTCCGATCCGTCCGACGGTCACGGTGAGCACGCCGGTGCCGATCGCAGGAGTGCAGTTCAGTCCGTTGTCGCTCAGCGCTGTCATCACGAGCGCGGACGACCTCGACACGCTGAACGTGGCGACACCGAACCCGATCGTCTCGGCCGACTGGGACTGGGGTGACGGAACCCCGGTGACCTCTGCTGGTTGCGCTGTCGGTGCCCGAAGCTGCACCTCGACGGTGAGTCACACGTTCACCACTACGGGGCAGAAGGTCATCCGCCTGACCGCGACCGATGCACTCGGCCAGACCGCGACCCGGCTCGCCACCGTCACGGTTCGTTCCGGCTACTTCTACGTCTCCACAGCGGGAACCGACAACGGCGCGTGTGGCCCGCAGACGAATCCGTGTGCGTCGATCGCAACAGCGTTGACGAACGCGCAGGCGAACAACCGCAGCGGGCTCCGTGTTGCCGCCGGTACTTATGGGCGGTTCAATGCGGTGAACGGGATCTCGATCGTCGGGGGCTACTCGAGCGACTTCACCTCGCAGGGGGCGTCGGGCGATGTCACCGTCGTCACGCCGGGAGCATCGGGCGGCTATTTCAGTGCGGTCATCGCCGCGAGCGTGACGGCTCCGACGACGATCTCCGCGATCACCGTGCAGGCCGGATCAGCGGCGGTCGGAACGACGCCGGCAGGGATCGTGGTCTCGGGAGCGACGTCGGCGTTGGTGCTGGATCGGGTGAACGTGACGGGGAGCACGGGCCCCCACGCGACGGGCATCCTGGTCAACGGTGCGTCGAGTGTGACGGTGCAGAACGCGGTGGTGGCATCCGGTTCGACGACCGGTGCGGGCTCGAGTGCGTACGGGATCCGTGCGGTGGGTGGCTCGACGGTGAACCTGGTGACCTCGACGGTCAGCGCTGGGCCCGGAGCTGTCGGTGCGGCGGGTTCATCGGTTCCTGCGCAGGCATCGACGGGATGCGGCCCGGTGAACGGCAACAACGCGGGTGGTGCCAGCAGCCCTGGCAGCGGTGGGTCAGGCTGTGGTGGCGGCGATCAGGCGAGCGGCTCCGGTGGCACCGGAGGCAACTACTCCGGTGGTGGCGGCAGCGGTTCCGCCGGCAGCGGTGGAGCCGGCGGCGGCAACGGCGGGTGCGGGAGCCTGTTCGGCTGCGGCACGAACGCTGGCGGCGGTTCGGGAGGAAACGCTGGGGGGCCGGGTGGTGGCGGTGTTGCGGGTTCGGTGTCGGTCGCTGCCCTCGCGGGCAACGCGGGTGATCTGTACTCGGGTCCGGTTGGCGGTCTCGGCTTCGGTGGTGCGGTCGGCCGAGGTGGCGGTGGCGGCGGTGGTGGCAAGTCGGCGAGCGCGTCGGGTGGTGGCGGTGGCGCCGGCGGCGGTGGTGGCTACGGCGGTTCGGGTGGAGTGTCGCCTGGCAGCGGCGGTGGTGGTTCGTTCGCGTTGTACGCCCACGACTCGACGTTCAACATCAGTGGCACGACGACGTTGACGGCGGCGGTTGGTGGTGCCGGCGGCACTGGCGCTGCGGGTGGGGCCGGCGGGATCGGTGGCACCGGCGGCACCGGCGGCAACAGGTCCTGCTGCTCCGCCGGTGGTGGCGGTGGAGGCGGGGGTGGCGGTGGTGGCGGCGGAGGTGGCGGGACCGGAGGCGGTCCCGGTGGGCCGTCGATCGCGGTGTTGGAGAACGGAACTGGCACGGTGACGGTGACGGGTTCGGTGACCTACGCCCGTGCCTCATCTGCGGCGGCTGGCGGTGCCGGCGGATCGGGCGGTGCGGGCGGCGGGGCCGGCTCGGCCGGTTCCGGGACGCAGGGCGCTTCTGGAGGGGCAGCCGGCGGCAGCGGCACCAAGGGGAGCGACGGGGCTGTGGGATCCGCTGGGTTGTTGTATCGCACGGTGATCAACGGAGTCGGTGTCGCATGAGGCCGATCCTTGCGGTCGGCGCGTACCTGCGTTCCCGCTGCGACCGGCGCGGACAGAGCGGCTACATGCTCGCTGCGGTGATCGTGGTGTTCGGCTTCTTCGCCGTCATCAGCGCGGCGTTGATGGCGATGACGATCACGGTCCTTCGGGTCACCGAGCAGCACGATCGTTCCGCTCGTTCGGTCCGGGCGGCGGACGGTGCGATGGAGATCGTGACCAACGATCTGCGTCTGGACGCCTCCGCGGCCGGGTCGGGTTGCGTGGGAAGTGGGTCCCATCACGGTTACAGCTCCTCGTATGGCGTGTCGACCACCCTCGACGACGGCAGCGTCGTCGACGTCGTCGTCGAGTGCGCTGCGGTGCTCACCACCGGCCGACGAGAAGTGACCTTCACGGCCCGACCTGGCCCCGATTGGGCGGTCGAGGGGGTGGCGCGGGTGCGGATCGACGACACAGCAGACGGGTCGCCTCGCCCCGGGGCGAGTGTGCTGGTGTGCGACTGGCAGCTCGGTGATGCAGTCGCCGGATCCGCTGCTCCATGTCCGGCGTGACCGACCGGTTCGGGCGCCGAGTGCGTAGCATGGGTTGGAGTCGGTTGGCCCTCGTTGACATGTTGAAGGGCGCTCAGCCACACTGTTCATTGCTGTGATGCCGGTTTTCCGGTCGCATCGGCTCCGTTTAGTGCTCCCCCCATGACTGGGGG
>Ga0209023_10002260_pt1 | contig 24361 bp, 19 predicted proteins | sample LakOneMetagenome_FD_187468 | JGI IMG/M metagenome (GOLD analysis project Ga0209023, IMG submission 187468) | Freshwater and sediment microbial communities from Lake Erie, Canada (SPAdes) (version 2) | ecosystem: Environmental > Aquatic > Freshwater > Lentic | place: Lake Erie, Canada... | reverse complement strand
GCGGCTTCCTTTCGACACGATATCGGAATGACACGTTGTGGAAGGGGGTGAGGTGCTCGGCGGTCTTCGAGCACCTCACCCGCAGCGATGCGGCTATTTCGTCTTGTAGACGTCTTGCAGAAGGTAGTTGCCGAGGGGGGTGACGTGGAAGTCCATCACCTTGTCGGTTGTGGCATACACGTAGGGCGAGTAGTACAGGTACGCCAGGAAGGCGTCCTTGCTCGTCTGGGTCTGCAGTTGGGAGTACAGAACCTGCCGCTTGGCTTCGTCCGTCTCCTGCTGGGCCTTCTTGTTGATCGCGATCACGTCGGGGTTGTTGTAGTACGTGAACGTGGAGTGGGACCCGCCGTTGGGGTCAACGGCGAAAGATGTCCACTCGTCGGGATCGGGGATATCCATGGTCCACGCGGAGGTTGCCATGTCGAAGTCCGATGCGAGTCGAGCTTTCTTGTTCGCGGTCGGATCCAGCTGACGGATCTCCATCGTGATGCCGATGTCCTTCAACTCGGACTGCATGATCTGGGCAACCGCTGCCTGGTTCGGATTGCCGGATGAAATCAGCAGCGTTGTGGAAAACCCTTCGGGCTTGGACGACTTGGCCAGTTCCGCCTTCGCTCCGGCGACGTCGAAGGTGGCTCCGCCGCTGTTCTTGTCGTAGAACGGAGTGCCGGGAGCGAGCAGGGAGTTGGCCGGGGTTCCGTTGCCGAACAGTACGGCCTTGACGAGGGCTTCCCGGTCGATGGCCTTCGAGATGGCCATGCGGACATGCACATCGTCGAAGGGCGCGCGCTGCTGGTTGAAGGCGATGTAGTCGATCTGGGTGGACGGGAACGTCAGGGCATTGACGCCTGCTGAGGCCTTCAAGGAGGCCAGGCTCGACCAGTCCGGTGTGTCATCGATGTCGATCTGGCCGCCCTGCACCTGCAACTTGCGGGTCGTGGCATCGGGGACCACGTTCCACGTCACACGGTCGAGGTAGGGCTTGCCGGTCTGCCAGTATTTGGGGTTGGCCGTGAGCGTCAGGGATTCTCCCTTCTTCCAGGCATCCCAGACGTAGGGACCGGTTCCGACCGGAGCGGCGTAGAACTGCTCGGCCGTCTTACCGCCGTAGTTGTTCGGGATCACACCGTTACTGAACAGGGACAGGTCGGCGATCAAGGGAGCCCAAGCGTATTTCAGGCCGATGGTCACCGTTGAGGCATCCGTGGCGGTGACGGTGTCGATCGCAGCGTTGATGAATCCCCAGCCGGCATCGCCAGACTTGGTGTCTTCATCGATGGAGAATTTCACATCGGCGGCGGTGACCGGGGTTCCATCAGAGAAAGTCACCCCGTCGCGGAGTTTGATGGTGTAAGTCAGTTTGTCGTCGGAAATCGTGTACCCCGAGGCGAGCCACGGTTCGAGTTTGGTGCCGTCTGCGCTGGCCTGGAAGAGCGGTTCCATGATCTGCTGCATGACCCGGATGGAGTTGTTGTCGAACGTTGTCGTCTTGTCCATGGAGAGGATGTCGGCCGACCACGCCATGGTCAGCGCGCCACCCTTCACCGGAGACGTGCTCAGTGCGGCGCCGGAGGATGGGGCGCCGGCGCTGCACCCACTCAGGGCCAGGGATGCGACCGCAGCGACTGCTGCGACCACGAGTATCGCGTTTCGTTTCATCGGGTTCCTCATCTGCTTTCTGCATCCGGGGCGGATGCGGTGTGCTGAGTTTTGATCCGGTCAACGGCTCGGGACTGGAGAATATGTCGATACGAGGGCCCGACAGAGTTCACCCGGTGGGATTCGTGTTTCTTTCGTGCAGAACCCCTGTCCGTATTGTTTGTTAGAGTATTACTCATTTTTTACCTTTTTGTTACGGTTGAAACACATTTTTTTTTCGGGCGTATTTGGCAGGGAGACCACATGAAAGCCATCGTTATCGAGTCGGGCGCTTCAGAACCAGAGCTGGTCATGCGCGACGTCACTGCTCCCGTCGTGGCCCCCGGGCAGGTCAAGGTCCGGGTGCACGCCGCGTCCGTCAATCGCGCCGACCTGGCCCAGCGTGCCGGAACCCACAATCCGGTCGCACCCGGTTCAGCGCCGGTCGTGGTGGGGCTTGATGCCGCGGGCGATGTCACGGAGATCGGTGCCGGGGTTGACGGTGTGCACGTCGGCGACCGGGTGATGGCCCTGGTTGCCGGCGGCCTGAGCGAGGACGTGGTTGTCGACGCGGCGATGGCCGTGCCGATTCCCCAGGCGTGGTCCTACGCTGAGGGAGCCGCCGGAATCCTCGGGCTGATGACCGAGCACAATGCCTTGCGTACGGTTGGCGGGCTGGAGCCCGGTGAATCGGTGCTCATCCACGGTGCGGCGTCCGCGGTGGGGTTGCAGTGCGTGCAGCTGGCCCGGTACCTCGGTGCCGGATTGATCATCGCGACCACGCGTTCGGACCGGTCAACGGATCTCTTGCTCTCGCAGGGGGCAGACCACGTGGTGATCGTCGGTACAGAAGGGTTCGCAGACACGGTCCTCGCCCTCACCGACGACCGCGGAGTGAACGTCATCATCGATCACGTCGGGGGGCCCTACCTCTCGGATTCGGTGCGGTGCGCCGCGCTGAAGGGGCGTCTGGTCAGTGTCGGGCGGCTGGGGGGCGGCCAGGGCATGCTTGACCTCGAAGCGGTCGCCCTGAAGCGCCTCAGCATTCTCGGCGTCACGTTTCGCACCCGCGACGCGCGGGAGAAAGCCAGCGTCGTCGCTGCAATGCGGTCAGAGATCGACCTCGACCTCGAGGTTCTGCGGCCCCGCATTGATCGCATCATGCCCTGGGCCGACGCGCGCCAGGCCCAGGACCTGCTGGCCGAGAATTCCCACCTCGGCAAGGTGGTGCTCGCGGTCACGGAGGCCGGCCGGCGGTGATCTCCGGTTTGATCGCTTCCTCTCCGACGTCAGGCGGCAAGGTTGGACTATATGCACTTTTTGTTGCATATTAGTAAAAGTAATATCCGGAAATGGCAGGAAAGCAGGATGACTGATGGTCAACAATGAGCAGCCGATCGGTCCCCTGGACGCCAGCCTGGTTCCGCGCTACGCCGGAATCGCCACCTTCGCGCGGCTGCCCCGGCTGGAAGATGTCGCCCGCGCCGATATCGCCGTGGTCGGTGTGCCCTTCGACAGTGGCGTGAGCTACCGCCCGGGCGCCCGTTTCGGCCCGGCGCACGTGCGGGAGGCGTCTCGGCTGCTTCGTCCGTACAACCCTGTTCAAGACGTCTCACCCTTCTCCGCCCAGCAGGTCGTCGACGCCGGGGACATCGCGGCGAACCCCTTCGATCTCACCGAAGCCGTCTCGCAGATCCAGCAGGCGGCCTCCGCGCTGTCGGCTGACGGAAAGCGCCTGGTCGTCATCGGCGGCGACCACACGATCGCGCTGCCCCTGCTGCGCGTTGTCGCGGAGAGGCACGGTCCGGTCGCCGTGCTGCATTTCGACGCACACCTCGATACCTGGGACACCTACTTCGGCGCCCCGGTCACGCACGGCACCCCCTTCCGTCGCGCTTCGGAGGAAGGCCTGATCGACTTGCAAGCGAGCATGCACGTGGGCATCCGCGGTCCGCTCTACTCCCGTGAGGACCTGCGCGACGACGAACGACTCGGTTTCGCGATCATCGCCAGTCACGAATTCGAAACGGAGGGCCTGCCGCGCGCTATCGAACGGATGCTGGCCCGACTCGGCGACCGCCCGGTCTACCTGTCCGTCGACATCGACGTTCTCGATCCGGCCCATGCGCCCGGCACCGGAACCCCGGAAGCCGGTGGTCTGACCAGCCGGGAACTCCTGGCTATGATTCGTGCCCTGCGTGCCGTGAATCTGGTCGGCGCCGATGTCGTCGAAGTTGCTCCCGCCTATGATCATGCCCAGATCACCGCCGTCGCGGCCTCCCATGTGGCCTACGAGATCATCTCAGCGATGACACCCTCCGCCTGACGAACCCACCCTGCCGAATTCCCTCTTCGGCGGACACCCACCGCCCAGCCCGACAACCGAAGGACGATGATGTCACACAGTTTGAGCCCCGCCGAACCGCTTCCCGCTGCCGATACCGGCCAGCGGGGAATCGTCATTGAACAGCGCTCGATCGACTACGTACCGAGGTCCGAGCGGCACGGCAAAGTCTGGCACCAGGGGCCGTTCTGGTTCACCGGGAACTTCGTACTCCCCACCATGGTGATCGGATTCATCGGACCGGTGCTCGGACTCAGCGTCTGGTGGACCGTTCTGGCGGTTGTTCTCGGCGCCTGCTTCGGCACGTTCTTCATGGCCTTCCACGCCAATCAGGGACCCCGCACCGGACTGCCGCAAATGATCCAGTCCCGGGCCCAATTCGGCAGTCGCGGAGCCATCGTGCCCTTCGCGGCCAGTGTCTTCGTCTACATCGGTTTCATGGTCTTCGACACCATCCTGGCCACCCAGGGACTCCAACTTGCCCTTCCCGGGGACAAGCTGTTCTGGTATCCGGTGCTGATCGGGATTTCGATCGTGATCGCTGTTGTGGGCCACGACCTCTTGCATTTCATCCAGCGCTGGCTGACCTACGTGCTCGTGGTCGTGTTCGCCATCATCACGGTGCTGGCGATCGTCAACTTCACCGGACCGACCGCCACCCCAACCATCGATAGCGGAGGGTGGAGCGGCTCGGCCTTCCTGGTGATGTTCTCCCTCGCCGCCGGGTACAACATCAGCTACGCCATCTACGTCTCCGACTACAGTCGCTACCTCCCGCAGAACGCGTCCGCTCCCAAGCTCATCGGCTGGACGTACCTCGGCGCGGCGCTATCTGCGTCCTGGTTGATGTCGCTCGGCGCCCTGCTCGGCAGCAACATTCCCAATGCGGACGCCATCGGAGCGGTCAAGACCGTTGGCGACATGCTCTTCCCGGGGTTCGGCACGATCGCCGTGCTGGTGTCCACAGTGGCGCTGATCTCGATCATGGGCGTCAACGCCTATGGAGCCATGCTCACGGGTACGACCGCTGTGGACGGCTTTCGAGCGGTCCGCGCGACCGTGCGCCTGCGTGTGATCGGACTGACCATCGTCGGTGTCGTGACTCTGGCGATCGCCCTGCTCATTCCTGATGACTATCTGAGCAGCTTCAACGACTTCGTACTGCTGATGCTGTACTTCCTCGTTCCCTGGACGGCGGTCAATCTCGTTGATTTCTACCTGGTGCGGCGTGGGAAATACGCCATTTCTGAGATCTTCAACCCGCGCGGCATCTATGGTCGGTGGGCCTGGCGAGGAATGACCGCCTACCTGCTGGGTTTCATTGCGATGATTCCGTTCTTCTACACGTCCTTCTACGTGGGCCCGGTCTCAGAGGCGCTCGGCGGGGCGGATATTTCCTTCGTCGTCGGATTGGTCGTCTCCGGCGGGCTGTATCTCATATTCTCCCGAAACCTCGACCACGCAGCCGAGGCCGAAGCCCGCATGCAAAGCGAGCTCGTGCTGGAAGGCCCGACCGAAACTGCAGGTCAGCGTGCCTGAATCCCTGGTTCGGGTGGCGTGTTGCCAGGTTTCGCTCATGGTCGGCGACGGTGTCGCCAACCGTGCTCGCGTGCGTGACGCCATCGTGGCGGCCGCGGATGCCGGGGCGCGGGTGATTGTGCTGCCGGAGCTCGCAAACGTCGGCTACATGTTCACCGATCTCGCGGAGCTGCGTGCCGTGGCGGAAACTGCGCACGGGCAATCCGTTCAGGAATGGGTGGTGCTCGCCCGCGACCGCGACCTCCTGATCGTGGGCGGGTTCGCCGAAGCCGGCACTGACGGCCATGTCTACAACTCGGCCGTGATTGTCGACAAGACCGGTTGCCGTGCTGTTTACCGCAAGGCTCATCTCTGGGACGGCGAGAAGAATGACCTGTTCACCGCCGGCTCAGCGGCGCCGCCGGTCGTGGACACACCGTGGGGCCGGATCGGCGTGGTCATCTGCTACGACCTGGAATTTCCGGAGTGGATACGCACAGTCGCCCTGGACGGCGCCGAACTACTGTGCTGCCCGGTGAACTGGCCCGTGTATCCCCGCCCGTCGGGTGAGCGCCCGACCGAGATCGTCAAGGTGCAGGCCAACGCGAACGTCAATCGCATGTTCATCGCCGTTGCCGACCGCGTCGGCATGGAACGTGGACAGGACTGGCTAGGTGGAAGCACCATCGTCGACGCCGACGGGTTCCCGCTGACAACCATCAGCCTGGCGGAAGAGGCGCTGTTCATGGCAGACCTCGATCTCGCCGAGGCGCGAGCCAAGGCCATCAGTGCGCGTAATGATGTGCACGGCGACCGACGCCCGGAGATGTACACCCGCGTCACCACGAGCTGAGTGATTCCCTCCCGCGGGTGCCGACGGCGCGCCGGGAGCTGAACCCGTGCACACGGCGAAGGTGGGGCACCGCACGGATGCCGCACCTTCGCCATGCTCAGTCAGTGCTGACTATTTGGCCTCCCACCACGGCGCGATGACGGCGCGGGCGATGGTGTGCCCGGACATGTTGAAGCCGAGGAACGACGGAGTGGCTCCGGCATCGAGTCCGAGGGACTCGACGTCCAGGGCGTGCACACCAATGAAGTAGGTGTGCTTGCCGCCGCCAGCCGGCGGAGCGGCGCCGATGTAGCGGGCGATGCTGGCGTCATTCCGCAGTTGTTGGGCCTGCTCAGGCAGGCCGGCTCCGAGAACATCGCCGACACCGCTCTCCAGCGACGTGACGTTCGCGGGGATATCCGTCACCGCCCAGTGCCAGAACCCGGCGCCGGTGGGTGCCGACGGGTCGTAGACGGTGATCGCGAAACTCTTGGTTTCCGGCGGAAATCCGCTCCAACTCAGCTGAGGGCTGGTGTCATCGCCGCCGGCGCCGAAAATTCCGCTGACCTGGGCCATCGAGAATTCTTGTCCATCTGTTGCGTCGGTGCTGGTCACGGTGAAGGCAGGTACCTTCTTGATCAGGTCGTAGGGAGTCGTAGCCATAGTGTGTCCTCAATCATGGGATCGGTGGTGACAGCTGAATGGAATATCTCGGGCAAAGCCGAACCTCGTTCCGGGTTCTGTCCCCGGCTCAAATTCCTCCCGTTTTCAGCTGATCAACGATGTACTCGGCCTGGCGGATGGCCAGCGCCACGATGGTGAGCGTCGGATTGGCCGCTGCGCTGGTCGTGAACACGGATCCGTCGCTGATGAACAGGTTCGGCACATCGTGGGCGCGGCCCCACTTGTCCACGACGCCGCCCTCGGGCAGGGCGCTCATTCGAGACGTCCCCATGTTGTGCGTGGAAGGATACGGAGGAGTGCGCTGCGCCCCGATCGAACCGACCGCCTCATACAGCAGCTCGGCCTGGGCAAAGCCGTGGTTGCGCATGGCGATGTCATTGGCGTGGTCGTCGAAGTGCACGTTGGGCACCGGGAGGCCGTTCTTGTCAGAGACGGTCGTGTTCAGAGTGACCCGGTTGCTTTCCTGCGGCAGGTCCTCGCCCACGATCCACAACCCGGCCGTATTGGAGTAGGCCTCGAGAATCTCGGTGAATCCCCGACCCCAGGCGCCGGGATCGCTGAAGCTGGCCAGGAACGCCGGCCCCAGTGAAATCGTCTCCAGGTAGTAGCCTCCGGCGAAGCCGCGGTCGGGGTCGTGCCGGGACTCATCCGCGACCACACCGGCCATGGTCTCACCGCGGTTCATCCGAACCGGTTCGTTGAACCGGGCATAGACCGAACCTGTGGTGTGGCGCATATAGTTACGCCCCACCTGGCCGGAGGAGTTGGCCAGGCCATCGGGGAACATCGGGCTGGCTGATTGCAGCAACAGTCGAGGTGTTTCGATGGAGTTGGCCGCGACGGCGACAAGTTTGGCGGCCTGGCGGTGCAGGTTGCCGTCTTTGTCGAGATAGAGAACGGCATCCGCTCGTCCCGAGGCATCATGGGTGATCTGCACCGCATGACTCTCCGGCCGCAGGTCGAGCAGGCCGGTCGCTTCCGCACGAGGAATCTCACGCACCAGCGTCGACCATTTCGACTTGTTCTTGTCGCCTTGGAAGTTGAAGCCGTCCTGAATGGATGCTGGACGTCCGTCGTACTCCTCGGCATTCGTGGCGTACGGACCCGTCGAGTAGAACTTGTAGCCGATTCGCTCGGCGCCGTTTGCGAGCACGGTGTAATTGTTGTTCGCCGGCAGCGGCTTGCGACCGTGCACGTGCGTCGAACCCATCGCCACTTCCGCCCTCTCGTAGTACGGCGCGAGCTCGGCGAGGGTGATCGGCCAGTCGAGAAGGTTTGCACCGTCGATTCGGCCGTAGGTGCTTCGGGCGGCGAACTCGTGTGCCTTGAAGCGGGGCGTGGCTCCCGACCAGTGCGTCGTCGTGCCGCCGACAGCCTTCACGATCCAAGCCGGCAGGTTCGGGAAATCGCGGGCGATGCGCCAGGATCCGGACGTGGTGCGTGGGTCGAGCCAGGCCATCTGGTTGAAGGCTTCCCACTCGTCGTTGACATAGTCGTCGTGACGCAGGTAAGCACCAGCTTCCAGAACGACAACGGGGAGGCCCTTCGCCGTGAGTTCGTAGGCCAGGGTTCCGCCTCCGGCTCCCGATCCGATGATGACGATTGCGGGGTCATCGTGCTCGATCGTGCTCACTTGGTCACCTCCGAGAGCAGTGCGTCGTCTTCACCGAGGGCATCGCGGACTGGAGGCTGTACCGCAGTCGTCTCGCCACCGTCGGCACCGCGCGACTCCGAGCCGCTTGTGGTTGTCTCAATGAGCTGTTCCGGCCCGGTATAGGTCTCGATCCGTGCCTCAGGAAGCCAGTCGAGATCGTCGAAACCACGGTTGATGTACCCGCCCTTGTCAAAGCTCGGGCCTTCGTAGCCGAGGATCTGCCAGACGTCTTCGTTGTCGTACAGATTCAGAACGGTCGTGCGCCGGATGAAGCCGAAGAACTCGGTGCTCTCGATACGGCGGAGCACCTTGGTGGCCTCCACGTCATTCAGCTCGCGGAAATCACCACCAGCCATCTGGCGAAGGGTGATCAGCCCCTGCGTGAGCGCAACCCGGAACCAAGTTGACGTCTCCGCCTCCCGCAGGATCTTGTCCGCTGTTCGTTCGTAGGGTCCGTCAGGGAACGACGGGTGTGGGAACGCGACCCGGATCACCCGAATGAGCACGTTGCGTGCTTCATCCGTCAACTCCGTCGCATTCAATTGTGGAAACTTGGCTGGAAATACCATCACTGAGCTCCTTTAATCACACTGGTCGGCTGGTGGGTAGTTCGTGTTCGTTTCTTAGGGGACGAGAATGCCGCGACCGACGATCCGACCGGCATTTAAATCTGCGATGGCGTCGAGGGCCGCATCCAGGGGATACACGGCGGTATGCAGCGTGACCTTCCCTTGAGCCGTCAGGGTCATGAGCTCCACGAGGTCGTTGTAGGTTCCGACGAGGTTGCCGATGATGTTGATCTCTCGCGAAATGATTTCAATCGTGGGGACGTTGACAGCGCCGCCATAACCGATGACAAAGTGCGAACCTCGATTACGCAGCAGACGCGGAGCGAGCAGCTCGGCACCGGCCTCGCCGACGAAGTCGAACAGCACGTGTGCACCGCCATCGGTGATCTCGAGTACCGTCTTCTCCACCTCGTCATTGGTGGTGGCCAGGACGGTGTGGTGGGCGCCCAACGTGAGCGCAAGTTCGAGGGCGGCCTCGCTGCGGTCGACGACTGTGATGGTCGCACTCGTGATCGCTGCAAGCGCCTGGATGCCGATGTGTCCGAGCCCGCCGGCCCCGACCACCACGGCGTGAGTTCCGGGGAAGAGTACGTCGGCTGCTTTGCGCACTGCGTGATAGGCGGTCAGGCCCGCATCCGCCAGTGCCGCCACATCCTTGGGCTGCAGCCCGCCGTCCAACCTCACGACCGCTCTCGCGTTGGTCAAAAGCTGCTGAGCCATCCCGCCGTTGGCATTGATCCCTGGAAAAGTCGCGTTCTCGCAGTGCGAATCCTGGCCGACCCGGCAGGCCGGGCACAAGCCGCAACTCGTCAGCGGATGCATGATCACGGTGTCACCCGGTTTCACATTGTGCACGGCGCTGCCGACGGCCCGAACCCAGCCGGCGTTCTCATGGCCCAGGGTATACGGCAGTTCCGGATGCTGGATCGGGTCCCACTGCCCTTCAATGATGTGCAGATCGGTGCGGCAGAGACCGGCTGCACCGACGTCGACAACCACATCCCACGGCCCGGTGAGGGTGGGCTCCGCCACCTCTTCGATCTTCGGATTCTCCCCGTAGTGATGCAGTCGAACAGCCTTCACTGGTTCCTCCTCATTGAGTTGAGCCAACGCTATCGTTGGGCGCCCCGCGGCGGGACCCCCAATGCGCCCGCACCTCCCGGCGGGCCGGCAGTCCCGTTGTTCTCACGAACCAGGGGGGAAGGAACCCGCGCGCAGCAGCGCTCCCGGCAGTGCCTTCCCGAGGCGCTGCTCCAGCCAGGCCGTCGTCTCGAGCACGGCTTCCAGATCGACGCCGGTCGTGACTCCGGAGCGATTGAAGAGATACACGAGATCTTCCGTCGCCACATTTCCCGTGGCCTTGGGCGCGAACGGACATCCGCCGGTACCGCCGATACTCGAATCGAGCACGACGACGCCGGCGGCGAGGGCGGCGACCGCGTTGGCCACACCGGTGTGCCGCGTGTCGTGGAGGTGGAGGCGAAGAGGCATCCCGACCGGGGCAAGAAACCGGGCGATGCCCATCCGCTCGGTGATATCTCGAGGTACGGCCACCCCGATGGTGTCGGCGAGGGCGAGTTCGTCAGGAGCGGCATCCACGACCTGCGAGATGATCCCACGCAGCCGGTCCACCGGCACCTCGCCGTCGAAGGGACAACCGAAGGATGCGCCGATGGTGACGGTCGAGCGGATACCCGCCGCCCGTGCGGCGACGACCAATTCGGCCGCCACCTCCACGGATTGCTGGGAAGACATCCCCTGGTTGCGTTGGGCGAACGTGTCGCTGGCGACAACGACGATGTTCACCTCATCAACGCCCGCAGCCAGGGCTCGCTCCAAGCCGCGGGCGTTGATGACCAGACCTGCGTAGCTGACTCCGGTGATGCGCGGAATCGCCGCCATCACCTCCGCCGCGTCTTTCATCTGCGGAACCCGTTTCGGATGAACGAAACTGGTCACCTCGATTCGACGGATTCCGGCTCGGATGCTTCGCTCCACGAGTTCGACCTTCTCGGCAGTCGTCAGGAAGACCGACTCGTTCTGAAGACCGTCGCGCGGAGAGACTTCGCAGATCTGGATCGATGTCACCGTCGTTACAGGCTCACCGGCTGGATGGGGGCCGGCAGGCCCGTCTCGGCCAGACAATTCGCCAGGATCTGTTCGAGCGGCGGGCCCATGTCGAAGGTCGGCAGCGGGCTGGGTCGCCCTGACGCGAGTTCTGCCCTGAGGGTTGTTGTCAGGGCTGTGTCGACGATGCCGTCGTCGGAGCAGACGACGCCGTAGCGCAGGGCGCCGGCGGTTGTCAGCAAACCGCGACGCAGCTCGAGGGCAACCAATTCAGGGTCACGGGCCAGGGGATCACCCCAACCGCCGCCACCCCAGGTTACGAAGTGCAGCACGTCATCGGGCAAAACGGAGACATCATGCACCTTGCTGGGCAGCACCGTGCTGGAACCGTCCGCATGTTGGATCCACTTGCGACCGCGGGCGCCGGGCTCGCCGCCGTTGACGCCCCATGGATACGTCAACCAGCGGTCGTCGTGAATGGCGATGGTCCCCGGTTCGAGGAAGCGATACTCCACCTCGACGCCATTGCCGCCGCGGTGCAAACCGGCCCCACCGGTGTCACTGATGGTCTCCAGGCGCTCCACCCGAAGCGGATAGTAGGACTCGAGGTATTCACACGGGATGTTCACGAACGACGGCCAGAGCGAGTGCCCGTCCGGGCCGTCCCCGATCGGCCGTCCTGGAATACCACCGAACCCGATCGAATACAGCTGGAACCACTCGCCCTTGCGGGGTCCGCCGGCGTAGTTTCCGGAGTACATGAAGTGGGGCGAGGAAGAGAATCCCGCCGCATTGAGCAAGTCCGGGTTGGTCTGACCGAGCAACCCGCCGAAGAGGTCGAACACCCGCCCGATGCCGTGGTTGCGGGCGTTGAGCGCCGCAGGGTACCGGGGTTGCCAGAACGAGTCCTCGGGAATCACGACATCGACCAGCGGATAGAAGCCGTCATTCCAGAGAATCTGCGGATCTGCCACCGTGATCATGTAGATGCCGAAGAACATCCGCACCAAGTTCTCGTTGATGAAGTAGTTGATCGGCCCCTCTGCCTGGGGTGCGCTGCCGCTGAAGTCCAGCAGGACTTTGTCGCCGGTGCGGGTCAGACTGAGCTTCAACAGGTAGGGCCCGTGGCCCCGGCCGTCGTCGTCGATGTAGTCCTCGAAGGAGAGGGTCTCGCCGTCCTTGAACACCATGGCGAGCAGCGCCTTCATAGCCCGGTAGTTGCGGTCGAGCAGGGCATCCAGAGCCGAGCTGTAGACGTCGACGCCGAATCGTGCGCACATCTCCTGCACGCGACGACCTGCCGTACGGCACGCCGCGACCAGTCCGTTCAGGTCTGCGCGGTTCCAATCGGGCTTGCGAACCTGGTTCAGGATTATGCGCAGCGCATCGTCGTCGACCACGCCCTTCTTGTACAGCCGGAACGGCGGGATCACGATCCCTTCCTCGAAGATGGTGCGCGCGTCCGTCGGCATCGACGCTGGCGACTTGCCCCCGACGTCGGACATGTGGCCGAACATCGAAGACCAGCCGACCAGGCGCCCTTCAAAGAAAATGGGCATCACGATCAGCCAGTCGTTGGCGTGGCTGATGGCCGCCCCACACGAGTATGGATCGGACGTGAGCAGGACGTCGCCTTCCTCGATGGTTCCGTCGAAGTTCTCCAGAAAGTCGGGAACACTCAGGCCGAACTGGCCGACGACCATCTTGCCGAACCGATCGGCGATCAGGGGGAATTCGTCGTGCTGTTCACGGATACCGGGGGAGAGTGCTGTTCGAAAGAGCACCTCGTCCATCTCGTAGCGGGCATTTCGCAGACCATTCTCGACCAGGTCGATGGTGATCAGATCCACGTCGACGGAGCGTACGGGCTGGGTTGCGGTTTCAATCAGTTGCGCCATGAGTCAGCCTTTCAGGTTTGCGGCGGTCTTGACGGGCGGGGTGCGCGGGCTCCTCGAGGGGTGCAACGCGGCATCTATGCTGATGAGCACGAGGGCCGCTGCCTCCATCTCGGTAAGGGTGGCCGGGTCGGAGATGATGGTCTTCACCGGACGGATGAGCAAGCTCCCCGAAGGGTGCACGGTCGCATCATGACCCGGCAGCACCAGAGTGGTGGAATCCATTTCGGTGATGATGGCCGGACCGGTGATGATGTTGCCGGCTTCCAGGAGAGTCCGGTCATAGATGCCTGCATCAACCAGAGCCCCGTCGACCCAGATCTGCGAGATCCGGTTCAAAGCGGCGCCGGCATCCGGGCCACCGTCGGCAATGACGGGTGTCGTCATGCGGGGCCGTGGGCCGTGGGCTGTCGCACGAACGGTGACCAGTTCGTGCTCGTTACCGAGCAGAAAAGAGAAGAGCCTGTTGTGTTCAACGTCGAAGGCGGCGCTGAGCGCCTTCACTCCGCTGCCGTCGGCGGCGTCGAAGGTGGCGATGTCCACGACCACAGGAATTTCAAATCCCTGGCCGTGATATCTCAGGTCTGCGGCGAACGTGATCACCTGCTCGGCGAGCGGGACACCCTCCATCGTCAGCAGCGCGCGTGCCTTCTCGGCCAGCGCATCCAACATCGTTTTGAGCTGGGAGTCAGTCAGGTCGCCGAACCGGCGGATCAGTGTGCGTACGGATTCATTACGCAGGTTGGTCGTTGCATCTCCGTAGGCGCAGAGCACTCCCGGTGACGGCGGGATGATGACCGGCCAGGCGCCGGTGAGTCGTCCGAGGGCGTTGGCGTGCAGCGGACCGGCTCCGCCGAAGGCGACGAGCGCGAAATCCCGCGGGTCGAAACCCTGCTGAACGGAGACCAGGCGCAGGGCCCCGAGCATGTTCTCGTTGACGATATCGATGATTCCCGCGGCCGCCGCTTCGACGGAGTCGAGCGAGGTCGCATCCGTGATCCGCTGCACGGCGTCGCGGGACGCCGCTCGGTGAAGCTTGATCTCACCTCCGGCCAGGTCAGTGGGAAGGTAGCCCAGCACCACGTTGGCATCGGTGACCGTGGGGTCGACTCCACCGGCGCCGTAGGCCGCAGGCCCTGGCACCGCACCGGCACTCTGTGGACCCACCCGCACAGCCTGGGTGAGCGGCGGAACGTGCGCGATGGAACCTCCGCCGGCACCCACGGTTCGTACGTCGACGGACGTGGCGCGCACCTTCAAGTCGCCGACCATGGTCTCGCGGCCGACCCGCGGTGTCAGGTTCTGCACCAGCGCCACGTCGGTCGAGGTTCCACCCATGTCCACCGTCAGGAAGTCGCGGTATCCCGTCTGCTCCGCAACCCACGCGGCGCCGGTGACGCCGCCGGCGGGACCCGACAGCAGCAGGGCCACCGGATTGTCTGCGGCTGCCCGGGAGGCGACGAGTCCGCCGTCGCTGCGCAGGATGAACAGCTTGCCGGGAACGCCGGCTTTGTCGAGCTGGGTGGTCAGGTTTTCCACGTAACGGGCGACCTGGGGCTGCACGTAGGCGTTGGCCACCGTCGTGATCGTTCTTTCGTATTCGCGCAGTTCGGGGAGCACGGTGGAGGAGAGGGAAATGACCAGGCCGGGCAATTCCTCCCGGGCGATTTCGGCGATTCGCTGCTCGTGATCCGCATTCGTGTAGGAGTTGATGAGGCTGATGCTCAAGGCCTCGACGCCGCGCTTCTTGAGTTTTCGGAGCTGCACGCGTACGTCGTCCTCATCGAGAGGGATGACGACCTCACCGTCAGCGCCGATGCGCTCGATCACTTCGACGGTGTCCTCGAGGTCTGCGAGTGGTTGGGGCTTGGGCCAGATGATCCAGCCGGCCAGACCGCCCGGGACAAAGGACCGGGCGATCTGCAGCACCTGCCGGAAGCCGTTCGTGGTGACCAGTCCGACTCGGGCGCCTTTGCCTTCGAGGATGGCGTTGGTCGCCACCGTGGTTCCGTGCAGAACGTCGCCGATCTCGTGCAGCGCCACACCCGCCTCAGCACAGACGCGTTCGATCCCGCGCAGCACGCCGATCGACTGGTCTTCGGGTGTGGACGAGGTCTTGGCCCGGAATGTCTCTCCGGTTTGTTCATTCATAAGCAGGATGTCGGTAAAAGTTCCGCCCACATCTACACCGAGCCGGTATGTCATGCGATCTCCTTAGATAACACCGGCCGCGGACAGTGATGACAGCTCGTCATCGCTGATCCCCAACAGGTCCTGATAGATTTCCTGGTTGTGTTCGCCGAGCTTGGGTCCCACATGTCGCACCCGTCCGGGTGTTTCTGACAAGCGGGGAAAAACGTTGTGCATGGCGAACTCGCCAAGATCCGGATGGCTGAGTTTCACGATGGCGTCGCGGGCAGCGAACTGGGGGTCGGAGAACATGTCCCTGGCTCGAAAGATGCGCCCGGCCGGGACTCCGCCCTTGTGGAGCGTGGCGAGGAGATCGTCGGCGATGATGGTCGATGACCATTCGGCGATGATGCCGTCGAGCGTGTTCATGGATTGGCCACGTGCTCCATGCGTGGAATAGCGATCGTCCGTGGCCAAATCGGGTAGTCCCATCACGCCGGCCAGTCGGCGGAAGACGGTGTCCTGATTCGCCGCGATAAGAATCATCTCGCCGTCCAACGTCGGATAAGCGTTGCTGGGAGCGACATTGGGCAGTGTCGGGCCGGTGCGCTGCCGCTGGTACCCGGCGATCTGCCATTCCGGCACCATGGATTCCATCATGCCGAGCACTGCTTCGTAGATTGCGGAGTCAACGATCTGGCCGCGGCCGGAGCGGTCTCGCTGGTGAAGTGAGACCAGTGTTCCGAGGGTGGCGAACATGGCAGCAAGGGAATCACCCAGTGAAATGCCGGCTCGGGACGGCGGGCGGTCTGGTTCGCCCGTGACGTAGCGGATGCCGCCCATGGCCTCGCCGATCGAGCCGTAACCGGCTCGTTGGGAGTACGGCCCGGTCTGGCCGAAACCGGTCACTCGCGTGATGACCAGGCCGGGGTTGATCTCCCAGAGGGATTCAGGTGACAGTCCCCACTTCTCCAGGGTTCCCGGACGGAAGTTCTCCAGCAGCACGTCGGCGGTGGCGATCAACCGCCGAACGATGTCCTGCCCTTGGGTGGTGCGCAGGTCTGCTGTGACGGATTTCTTGTTGCGTGCCACAACCGGCCACCAGAGTGATGTCCCATAGGGCTTCTCCTGTCCCCACTGCCGCATCGGGTCGCCGACACCCGGGTCTTCCACCTTGATGACTTCGGCACCGAAGTCGCCCAGCAACTGGCCGCAAAACGGTCCGGCTATCAGCGCCCCGAGCTCGATAACCCGTAAATCGTCCAATGGGAGGACGCTGCCATTCTCCATCCATGCCTCACTTCGTATACATCTCAGTCCATGGCCTGACGCAACTTTGCGCCGTGTACGCCGATCGTAGGGAGTCCCTAGGAAACCGTCAAGAGAATCTGCTGTAGAGTGCATACAAAATCAGCTAGCCGGCAAATTCTTTACCTGATTGACGGCGTTGCGCCCCCGCACTGGGGGTCGTCGGCTCGGCTCTGACGCAGCACCTCCGTAGACATCCATTTCTCCAGATGATTCGATGGGAAGGAACATGGCACAGGTAGACACGGCAGTGGAAATGCTTCGAGAGCGCCTGATCTCAGGTGCGCTGATGCCCGGCGAACGCCTGGGGGAAGCCGAGCTCGCGATCGAGCTGAAAATGTCGAGGACTCCGGTTCGAGAGGCGTTGCGCTTGTTGTCGGCCGAAGGCCTGGTTCAAATTCACACGAACCGCGGCGCCCGCGTGGCCGTCTGGTCCGAGGATGAACTTGATGCTGTCTTCGAAATTCGATTGCGGCTGGAGGGTTTTGCCGCACGGCGGGCCGCCGAGAAGGCGACGGTTGAACAGGCGGACCGCCTGCAGGAGATCGCGACTCAGATCGCTTTTCATGCCCGACCAGGAGTCGAGCGAAACATCGCCGAGGTCGCCCGCTACAACAGCCAGTTCCACCTCGAGATTCTTGACATCGCGGGAAGCCAGGCGCTGGCTTCCGCTGTGTCCGGCGTGATTTTTCTGGCGGTCCTGTCCAAGACCCACGAGTCTTTCGACGATGCCGCCTTCCAACGCAGCGTCAACCACCATTTTGAGATCGTGGAGGCGATTCGCGCCGGCCAGGGCTCCTGGGCGGAGAACACCATGCGCAGCCACATGCTGTCCGCGCGCACATCCCTGCTCGCCGCGAATGCAGGAACTCCCGTCACTGAATCGGAAGCCTGAGCGTGAGCGGCAGCGTGGGGGAGCCGGCCACACAGCGCGATGCCCGGGTGCTCGGCGACGTTGAGGCCGGCTTCGCCGGCCGGCTTACGCCTGGCACTCGTCCGGCACTCATCATGGTCGATTTCGTTCGGGCGTACTTCGAGCCCGGCGCCGAGTTGTACATGGGCCTGGACACCTGTCTTCATTCCGCGGCGCGCGTTCTCGAAGCGGCTCGACGAGCCGGCATTCTCGTTCTGCACACCCGCGTTTCTTTCTCGGCGGGCGGTCTCGACGGCGGACTGTTCTTCCGCAAGGTCGGCGCTCTGAAACATTTCGTTGGCGACACTCCGCTCGGCCGATTCATGCCGGAGGTATCGCCGTTGCCGAGCGAGGTCACGATCGTCAAGCAGTACGCAAGTGCCTTTTTCGGCACAACGCTGGCATCGACCCTGCGCGCGAACTCAGTAAACACGGTCATTATCGCGGGAGTCAGTACCAGCGGCTGCATCCGGGCGACCGCCGTGGACGCCATCCAGCACGGTTTCATCCCCTTGGTTCCCCGCGAGTCCGTCGGGGACCGGGACGACGGCCCGCACGAGGCCAGTCTCTTCGATCTGCAGGCCAAGTACGCTGAGGTGATGCCCGAGGCATCCGTCCTGGATTACCTCGCTGGCCTTGACGCAGCCGGCGCAGTGCCAGCACGGCGACTCGAGCCGGGAATCTGAGTAGATCCCCGGCGTCGTGCCTCAGCCCGCTGGTGAGCCCATGGCTTCTGTTCAGGTGAGTGCGGGCACGCCGGTGATCCGTGCTCCGGTTGCCGGGAGAGCTTTCCCGTCGGCATCGAGGTAGTCGCGCCAGGAACGCTTCGGGGTCCAGCCCAGCATGCGCTGGGCCTTGGCGCTGGAGATGCCGGACGCATCCGGTCGGTCGGTCGGTCGAAGCTCGATCTTGTCTGCGTAGTACCTGTGCAGGACTTCGCCGAAGTCGCGCCCGCCGACGTTGTCCGGTGAGGCGATGTAGAAGACCTCATGGCCCGGCAGATCGGATTCGGTGGCCAGCACAATCGCTTCCGCCAGGTCATAGGAATCGATGTAGCTCCACAGGTTGGGACTGAGCACGGCGGCGTCGCGAACCTGGGGGCCCAGGTTCTGCTCATAGTTACCCTCGTTCTGAACCCAGCTCGGGCGTAGGGAAATGCAGCGGATGTCTGAGCGGGCGACCGCGGCATCCATGAGCTGTTCGCCGAAGTGCTTGGACAGGGCATAGGGATCCTGCGGATGCACGGGGTGTTGTTCGTCGACGGGAGCATAATCGGGCAGGAAATCCCGCTCCGGGAAGAAGAACCCGGGAACAGTCTCACTCGAAATATTGACGAAACGCGTGACGCCGAACCGCACGGCCGCTTCCAAGACGTTGAACGTGGCCATCAGGTTTGTGCGGAACACGACATGGGCGGGGTTTCCGGTCGGCTCCGGAATCGCCGCCACGTGCACGACGGCGTCGACGCCGCGCACCAGCGCGAACGCTTCCCCGGCGTCGGTGAGATCGGCCATCTGGTAACGGGCCGTTCCTTCGGCGCGGCGCTCGAATCCCGGACGGGTCAGGTCCGTCGCCAGCACGTCGTGGCCCGCGTCCAGCAGGGCCTGGGTGGCGGCGCGGCCGACCTTGCCGTGGGCTCCGGTGATGAGTACCTTCATGATTTCTCCTTCTGTATTTTGAGATATGTGCGCCCGTCGGGCGCTTGTGGTGCGTGTCAGTTTCGTTTTTTGCGCCACATGTTGAGCGCGACAGCGGCCACGATGATGACTCCGCTGAAAACCTGCTGCCAGTACGCGGAGATACCCAGCAAGATGAGCGCGTTCTGGATCAGCAGCAGCAACGACGTCCCGAGGGCGGTACCAATGACCCCGCCCACACCGCCGAAGAGGCTGGCGCCGCCGATGACGGCCGCACCGATGGCCAGAAGTTCGTAGCCATTTCCGGCAGCGGGCTGGCCCACGCTCAACCTGGCGGTTTCGAGCGCGCCGGAAATAGCGGCGAGAGTTGAGGCGATCACGAAGACTGAGATCTTCACGCGCCGCACCCGAATTCCCGAGAGCTTCGCGGCCTGCTCATTGGAACCGACGAAATACACATGACGGCCGAACGTGGTGCGGGAGAGCACGATATGCGCTGCGATGGCAACGACGCCGGCAACCCATACTGGAATGGGAATCCCGAGGTAATCGCCCTGTCCGAGGAAGAGGAACTCGGGAGGGAAACCGCTGATGGTGGATCCGCTGGTGATGCCCAGGGACAATCCGCGGGCCACAGCCAGCATTCCCAGCGTCACGACAAATGAAGGTATGCCCAGGAAGGCATTGATGGACCCGTTGATCAGCCCCACCACCGCGCCCGCGACGAGGGCGAGAATCACGGCCACGGGGGGAGTGAGCCCCAGGGTGACCATGAACTCTCCCGTCAGGACGCTGACCAATGCGACGACGGATCCAACGGAGAGGTCAATCCCGCCGATGAGGATGACGAAGGTCATGCCGACGCTGATGATCAGGGCGAGGCCGATTTGCCGCCCGACAACTGTCAGGTTTCCGGCAGTGAAAAAGTATGGCGACGCCCAGGACAGGTAGACCACGAGCAGGATCACCACCGCGGCGAGGGTGGATTCGCGGGCAGTGACGATCTTGCGCAACCGATTGCCGATCTTCTGACCGAGCGTTGTTCGCGTGTCCGCCGGCGCGGGCGAATCGGGGATCGAGACCCGTCCGACCGCCTGCTTCAGGGTTTCTTCAGGAATTGTCATGAACCGTCCTCCTCTAGTCCTGTTGCCATGGCCATGACCCGCTTCTCCGTTGCGTCGGCGGCGTCGAGCTCGCCGACGCCGTGACCTTCCCTCATCACGAGGACGCGGTCCGCGATCCCCAGAACTTCCGTGAGTTCCGAGGATATAACCAGCACCGCCACACCTTTTGCAGCGATCCTTCTGATCAGCTGGTAAATCTCGGCTTTTGCCCCGACGTCCACACCCCGGGTGGGTTCATCGAGGATAAGCAGCTTGGGACGTCGGGCCAGCCAGCGGGCCAGCACCACTTTCTGCTGGTTGCCGCCGCTGAGCGTATCCGCGGCGACCTCGACGGCCGATTCGCGCAGCCCCAGCTGCTGTGCATACGTGCGTGCAAGTTCTGCGTCCCGGCGTCGGGAAATGACCCAGAACCGACTGACCTTGGGCAAGGAAGCGGATGACATGTTCTCTCGAACGGGAAGTCCGAGGAACAGGCCCATGCTTTTGCGGTCCTCGGGCACGAACCCGATCCCGGCATCCATGGCTTCACTCGGTGTTCGCAATGCCAGCGGCTTTCCGTCAATGAGAATCTCCCCACCGCGCCGCTTCACCGCGCCGAAAATGGTCAGGGCCGCGTCGCTTCGGCCTGCACCGATCAACCCGGCCAGGGCGACGATCTCACCCGGCCGCACTGAAAAGCTCACGTCATGCAGCAGCGGCCCTGAGCTGAGCTTGCGCACTTCAAGCGTCGGGGTGGCCGTCTGGTCCACGGGAACCGTTCGGACTCCGTAAAGGTCTTGGAGCTCGCGGCCGACCATCATCTGCACGATGTCGTTGGGGCTCGTGGTGTGTGCGTCGCAGACTCCGATGACGGATCCGTCCCGCATGACGGTGATTCGATCGGCAATCTCAAAGATTTCCCGCATGCGGTGCGAGACGTAGATCACGCTCACCCCGGTGGTGCGGAGTTGACGGACCAGGGCCAGCAGGGTTTCCACTTCCTCCTCGGTCAAAGACGACGTCGGCTCGTCCATCACGATGAGGCGGGCGTGCACGAGCAGTGCTTTGGCGATCTCGACCATTTGACGCAGGGCGATATTGAGATTTCCCACGATCTCGTCGGGGGAGACCTGAATGCCGAGGCTGGCCAAGAGCCGACCGGCACCTCGTTTCATGGCGACGAAGTCGACGGTGCCGAATCGGGTCTTCGGTTCACGGCCGACGTAGATATTCTCAGCGACGCTGAGATCATTGGCCAGGTTGAGTTCCTGGTAGATGACGGCGATTCCGTGCGCCTGCGAATCCCGGGGTGAATGTATCTGGACGAGTTGGCCCGCGATTTCGATGATGCCCTCATCGGCACGTGTCGCGCCGGCAAGAATTTTCAGGAGCGTGCTCTTGCCGGCACCGTTTTCTCCGACGAGAGCCATCACTTCTCCCGGCTCGACCGAAAGGCTGACATTGTGCAGTGCGATGACGCCCGGATACCGTTTGATGATGCCCCGCATGGAGATGAGCGAATGTTCGGTCATCCCTGCTCCTTTCGTTGGCGTACCTGTGCGACTGCGGGTGGGTTGTGGGGCCGGCGGGTCGTCAACCTGCCCCACAAGGCAGGGTGATGGTTAGTGAGCGGTCTTCAGGAATTCTTCCAGGGTGTCGGGAGTGACAGTCACGACACCAGTATCGACGACGAAGTCCTTCTGCAGCTTCGAGGTCTTGCTGTGGAAATCAACCAGGATCTGCAGCGCCTGTGCGGTCATTCCGAAGGGCTTCTGTGAGATGAGGGCATCAACGCAGCCGCCCTTCATCCCCTCGATGCCCTGAGGAACGACGTCGAAACCGACGGCTTTGACGGTGCCGCACTTGTTGGCTGACTTCAACGCCCCGGCGATACCCGGAAGGTCGGAGCCGCCGATACCGACGAAGCCGGCGAGATCAGGATTGGCCTGGAGGATCGTCTCGGAGGCCGTCTGCGCGGTTGCGATGGATTCGTTGGAGACTTCGGTCGCAACCAATTGCATGCCCGGGTACTTGGCCAATGCCTTCTTCACGCCCTCCAGGCGCTGGTTGAGGTTGACCGCGCTGAGGCTGCCGATCACGACCGCAACCTTGCCCTTGTTGCCCACACTCTTGGCCAAGGCCTCGCCGGCCTGAACGCCGGCGGCGACGTTATCCGTTCCGACATAGCCCAGCACATCGCTTTTCGGGACGGGCCCGTCCCAAGCGATGACCGGGATTCCAGCCGCCGTCGCCTTGGCGATGTTGTCGAGAACGCTGGCGGGATCATTGGGTGAGATCGCGATGCCGGCCGGGTTGGTGGCGAGGATCGAATCGAAGATTGCTACCTGCGCGGCGGCATCGTCGGTGTCCGGACCGAGGAACTTGGCGGTGACACCGAGTTTGGCTGCGGCGTCTTCCATGCCCTTGCGGGCATCCACCCAATACGGGTTGTTCAGGGACTTCGGAAGAAACACGTAGACCGGCTTGGCGTCTGCGGGAGCGGCCGCCCCGCCGGCTGTCGAGGGCGTTGCGCTGCAGCCTGAGAGGGCGAAGGATACTGCGGCCAGAACAGCGACGGCGATGATTTTCTTGTGCATTCTTACTCCTATGTAATCGGTGCAAGTACGGAGACTGTGGGTGCTGCTACTGCGTGAACCCTATGTTGCTATAGGCCCACTCCTTCCTGATGTCCTCGCAAGATCTGGACCGCGTCCGCGAGGCTGGCTTCGTCGCCGACATTCCCAGCGAAGACGACATAGGGCAGGCCCTGAAGACCTTGCTCGTCGCCGCCTTCGTGGACCCACACCGAGACGATGCCCGGAAAAAGTTGGCCGGCGACCGTTGCGCGCCGAATCCCAAGGCCCTCAGTGGCGACATCACTCGATGTGATCCCACCCTTGGCCAGAACCCACTTCAGCGGGACTTCGGCAACGGCGCGTGAGGTGAGTGCCACAAGGGCGCGCGATACCGCCTGGGCGATCACGAGGCTGGAGTCGCCAGAGTCTCCTGTCACCTGATGCCGGCTGGAAATGAGCAGCGCATCTCCTCGGGCGAGTGCGTGCATGAGGGCATCACCGCAGCGCGCCATCTCGTCGTCCGCTGCGCCGGGTTCCAGCAAGGTCGGAACGTCCAGTTCAATGGTGGTGATCTCGGCGACATCCTTCAGGAGGCGCGAAACCTGTTGGGTGGTCAGCTCAACGTGGGAGCCTACGATCACCAACCCGTGGCCGGGTCGCGTTCCCGAAGCGAAGATCTCATCGTGGGAGAGCGGGGGCCGGCCGGGGATGCCCAGTCGGGCTGCGACGAAGGACGGACCAGTCCGGCTGAGTACCCGGCTTCCGTCGGCTTCCGCTTCGATGAGGCCCAGGGCGACGACGTCGAGATCGGCGTCATCCAGTGCGTTGACGATGATGAGGGTGGCGCCTGAGCAATTGCGGATCACCCCGCGCACCCGTTCCACTCCACCGAGCCGGATGTCCTCGAGACTCAGGCTCACAATCCCGGCCGGCCCGATCGCCCCGTGGGTTTTCTCCTCCACGTAATCGCGCAGGTTCGAGCTCGTGAACCCGAAGGTCGCATCGTGCGCATAATTCGTGAGTCCGACCGGTATGAAAGACGTTCCGGTTCCGACGTAGTGAACGTCGCCCTCGGTAACTCGGCCGGCTGCGAGATAGGCGGGCGCCATGATCAGGGCATCGTAGGGATTGCCTCGTGAACGAGCCCGATCAATGAGTAGGTCAGTTTCCAGGGGATAGTGGCCTCGCAAGGTGGAATCGCCGCGAGTGATCAGCGTATATCGGATGCCTCGTTCAGCGGCGACGCGGTCGATCACGTCGGCGACGTCCGCCACGGTGGCCCGAGCCTTCTCGGCATCCAGTCCACGGCTGTTGGTGAGGATGAAGAAGCCGTTCGCGGGCTGGTCAAAAGCCCAGTGCAGATCGTCAGGCGTCCACCGAGTGAGAACGGGAACGTGCTGAACGGACTGACTTCCCGTCGGGTCGTCGTCCAGCACGATCACCCACGTTCCCGCGCCGGCGTTCGCCTCGCGAATCCGGAGTCGGGAGTCGGG
>Ga0209023_10002259_pt1 | contig 24364 bp, 19 predicted proteins | sample LakOneMetagenome_FD_187468 | JGI IMG/M metagenome (GOLD analysis project Ga0209023, IMG submission 187468) | Freshwater and sediment microbial communities from Lake Erie, Canada (SPAdes) (version 2) | ecosystem: Environmental > Aquatic > Freshwater > Lentic | place: Lake Erie, Canada... | reverse complement strand
AAAGTAATCCTCAAAAAAGCACTCTATTATTTTAGATACATTTTTTTGAATAACATTATCTACACTATTGAATAAATTTGGGTTAATTGCTATTATCATTATTATTTTTTTTCTTCTTTAGCGCTTTCCGTAATTCAGTAATCTCAACGATATTTTCTGTAAATATCCCTTCTGGCCAATCACTTAAAGTACCCTCATCATCAATAGTTATTTTTTGTATTTGCTGTCCTTTTGTCTCCCCATCAGTAACCCAATAAATAACAACATCATCGCTAGTAAGACCAAAAGTTTGTTCAACAATTAATCGCCTTAATCTCAAAATAATATTCTCCGAATGGGTTTCAATTAAAAAAGTTTGGTTATTTTCTTTTGCAGACTTTGCAAATAGTTCAGCTAAATCGCCGTGTGCTGCTGGATGCAAATGCAACTCAGGCTGTTCTAAAATAATCATGGAATCTGGTTTACTAATATGAGCCCTAACAACCAATGGTAAAGCTTGGTTCATTCCTTGCCCGACATCGACGATATTTACATCACTATCTTCTTTACTTAACTTAATTTCAAGATATGGGTAAGGACTATCACTTACATTTAAACGCCAGCCATCAAAATTCCTTTCATACCAATCCCCTACTTGTTTATATAAATTGCCGTCTAACAACTTACTAACACCTAACATAGAATAAGCATTTTGACCTCTTATACCTGTTTTTTCGTAGTTGAGTTGTCCTGTTAAAATAAATGCTCTTTCTGGTAAAACTCTAAACGGTCCAATGTAATCTACGTCTAAATTGAACGGAATAATTTCTAATTCTAAGAGTTCACAGCCAGCCGATGACATTTTTAAAATTGAGGAGGGAATTATTCCCTTAAAAACAATTTCATATTGAGTGCCAATTTCATCAACATACAAACCAGAGGACGTTTGTACAAAGCTATATGGAGGATATGACCAGGAATATATTTTCAGAGTTGGATTTGTGTCATTTTCTTTAATAACACCCACCTTCAAAGCCTTCCCACCAAAAAAATCCAATGTGAAATATAAAGGATCCTTAGGAGCTCTATTGTAAACCAAATCTCTAAAATCACTCCCCAATTCTACTTCCCCATTAGAAACATGAAGCGGCTCATCAATTAATCCTGATAATGAGTTTTCTAATAAAGTAAATAGTTTAGCTATAGCACTTTTTCCAGAACTATTTTTTCCAATCAAAATTGTGATTGGTTTTATTTCAAGTTCTTGCTTTTCCGCAAAGGATTTATAATTCTGAAAAGAGACTGATTTTATGATCATGTTTGTATCAAGATTATTTGTAAAAGTAAAAACTAATTTGAGTAGCCGACAAAAATTAAAAAAACATCTATCTAAATACCAGATTGTATTTACATTTTTTGTGCGCTGGAGGATCACATAACCGTTAAACTTAAACAGTTCACCTCCTCTCGGGGTGAGGTGGTGGTGTATTTTGGGGATAGTAATCTCAAGATGTACTTCGCACAATAGCAATCCGAAGATGAACGGTGCCAACGCAAGGGACGATGATAGATGAGGGAACGGCGGCAACCAAAAACCTTTTTATTTCCTGAGGTTGCATTCCTCCATACCGAATACTGAGATTGCTTCGTGCCTCGCAATGACGGTGCGCGGGGAGTAAAGATAGGACGATGGTTCGACACGGCTCACCATGACATTTTTTACCTGATCACAGTAAACTTATTATACAGCCTATTACCACCGCACTGCAGCTCTATGATGTAGAGGCCCTGGGCGAGGCTGGTGAGGGAGATGGATGTGCCGTTTGAGGCAGCGAGAACGGTGGCGGAGTAGAGCACCTGGCCATGCAGGTTGGTGATGCGCAGCTGCACATCGGGCTCTATGATGCCGCTCCACTGTATGTTCAGCCTGTCCTTAGCGGGATTGGGGTACACTCGCACTGCGGGATTGCTGACAGCGGGTGGCACTACTATAGGCTTTGGCACATATAGCTTCTGCTTGTAGAGCTCCAGGCCGCCCTTTACATCGCCCACCACCATGTAGTAGCCGCCATCGTTGGCTATATCGCCAATGGCAAGCGTGCTGCGGTGGTTGCCATAGATACCAAAGTAGGTGCCGGGATGGTTGTAGAGGTTGTAGGTGGAATCGATAAAGGCATAGCCGGCATCGAGCAATGTGTAAGTGGCGGTAGTATCGCCGGACTGGAAACCGGTATAGCGGTATATGTTGCCACTGCTGCTGCCTATCATCAGGTACTCTGTGCCTGTGCTGTCTATCTTGCCTATGAATGGTGTGCTGTACACGCCGAAGTTGCGCGTAGGGTCGGCCTTAGCCTTGCCCAGCTTGGTGTTGATGAGGCGCAGCTTTATGTTGCCCGGCGTGGTGCTCACGTTCTGATAGTACTGTATATAGCCGTATATGCTGCCTATGATGAGGTCTTTCTTGCCGTCCTTATCAATATCGTAAATGAAGGGAGCGGCATAGCCACCTACGTTGATGGGCGTTGCGGTCTCATCGCCAAGCGCAATCTGGAAGAGCTGGAAGTCGGGCGTAACGGTTTCGCTGGCAGCTATGTTCTTGTAGTAAGACAGGGTGCCATCGGCATGCCCTATGATGAGATCGGATATACCGTCGCCGTCTATATCGCCAAAGGCAGGCGCTGCGCCCTTGAAGGCACTGGTGCTGAGGCCCAGGAAGTCCTTGGTCTGCAAGGTAAGCGATGGCTTGCCGGGAGCGCTGGTGTTGCTGTAGTAAGACAGCATGCTAAGCAATGTGCCGCCGCTTTGGTAGTAGCCATCGGAGCCAATGAAGAGATCCGGCTTGCCATCCTTATCATAGTCGAACAGGGCGGGATAAGATGCTGTGCCGAGGTCTATGGACTTATCGGTAAGGAACGAGTCGGACCGGAACTGCCAGTTGGGCGCGCCGGGTGTAGACAGGTTCTGGTAGTACCAGATACAATGGTTGTTCTCTGATATGCCGCCACCGTTTGGCGCTACGAGTATATCTTTCTTGCCGTCCTGGTCTATGTCTACATTGAATGCCGCGGGCCATGATGGTATACCTATGGCCTTGCCGCCACTCTGCCACATAGTGTCTTGCGACACCATGCTGTCGGGCCCGCTGCCGTTCTCTATCCGGCCGTTCTTCAGGAAGGTCATCTCGTTGAACGATACGCTGCCATCGAGATAGTCGTAGTCGCCGTCCATGTCCCAGTCGAACAGGCATGGGGTATTGCCGGAATGGGTCTTCTTGCTGCCGCTCTTCAGCCCGGCATTGCTGCAGGAATAGTTGAGCAAATGTGAGCGATAGTACCCTTGGTACACCTTGCCCCAGCAGCGGTCTTTGAGCGCTATATGTATGCTGTCGCACGGCAGGCTCATTTCCACCTGCATATTGCGGTACATATTCATAGTGCCGCCTGATATGTCGTAGGATATGAAGTCGAGGTCGCCGTCATGGTCCACATCCACCACAGAGGGTATGTCGCCGGGATTATTGAAGGCATTGGCGTAGCCGCCCGCGGAGGGGTCGTTATTGTAAAAAAGGTCTTGATAAAATATAAAGCTGAGCTCGTTGCGCGAATTGTAATAACCCTTATACACCGCAAAACCGTTGCTGCCCTGGTGAAACAGATCGGGTATGCCATCACAGTTATAGTCGGCAAGTATCAGGTAATCATAAATAGGAGGGAAGTTGAGCGCATAGTCGGGACTGTAACGGTAGTCTGGATGGCCGATAGTGCCCTTGTTAATGAACGTCTGCACGCCCATCCATGCAGTGAAAACTACAAGGTCCTGCAGGCCGTCATGGTTCAGGTCGCCCATAGCAAATTGTGGATTGTTGAACCCGCCACACCATGCCAGTGTCTGCTCATTGCCATAGGCATAAACCTTCACGCTGCTGTCTGCCTGGTATAATGACACCTGTGCTTGCGCAAGTGCAGGTAACGAGAGCGATAGAGCTATCAGGATGGTATTGAGGAAACGCATGGTATAAAGTTAGGATAAAAAGCCCTAACCCCCAACCCCTAAAGGGGCTTCCCTATATCTCCTGACTTTCGCGAGGTTGTTGGTGGGACACCGAACAACGGCGGCGCGCAGCGGCGGTGTAAGGGGTGGCGGTGGGGCCACCCTAATGAAATACGGCTCTATGGCTTAAGTTCGAATGGAGCCCCCCTTTAGGGGTTGGGGGTGTACTTTTTCAGGGGCGAATCCGGTTCATTAAGAAAATGCTTGTAAACCAGCTTGTCGGCCAGTGCGGGAAACAGCTTATTGATCCAAACGGTCAGCTTTCCCTGACCGGTCATGATGATGGTACGTTTGCGCTGCTCTATGCCCTGCCACATAAGGCGGGCGCATTCTTCGGCGGTCATTAGCTTGCTTTCGTCCAGCGGCGTTTCTGCCTGTGCACTGCCATCGCTGCTGCGCGCCACGTTGCGGATGTTGGTGGCTATAAAGCCCGGAGATACCCACATCACATGTGCGCCGGTGTGCAGTAGTTCGGTACGCAGCCCTTCCAGGAAACCCTGCAGGGCGAACTTGGATGCCGAATAACCAGTACGCGCAGGCAGCCCGCGGTAGCCGGCTATGGACGATACGCCAACTATTGTGCCCTTGCGCTGGCGTATGGAGGTAACCGCATACTTGGTGCAGTAGACCGCTCCCCAGAAGTTGACATCCATCAGCTCGCGGATAACGGAAAGGTCTGCTTCTTCAAACAATGCCCGCATGCTGATGCCCGCATTGTTCACCAGCACATCTACCCCGCCCCAGCGCTGTATTACTTTATTCATGAAATCCTTGCAATCAGCTTCTATGCTTACATCCACTTTGCAGCAGTACAGATTATCAGACGGCGTGAACATGCTCTGCAGCTTGTCTATGCTGCGGGCGCACACTGCTACCCTGGCGCCTTTAGCCAATGCCTGTTCCACCAGCGCCTTGCCTATGCCCGATGAACCACCTGTGATCACTACTACTTTATTGTTTATGGAATGCATGGCGGCAAAGATAAGAGAAAGGTCATTTATAGATCTTATTAGCGAGATAGTAATATGGGGTGAACAAGTGATGCGTGAATATGTTCGAACTGGTATCAGGGAACTTCTTGTAGTACTCAGCATCAGGCTCCAATACTATTGGCGTGCCTGCACGCATAAAATTGCTGCTTGGGGCGTACTTTGGTTGCTCGTAGTCGGGTATGTATTTCTTTACCTGCTTGTACACCCGCTTGCCCAGGCTCTTGGTGTACCTGCGTTGTGCCTTTCCGTTGGCGCGGTTCATTTGGCGGTATATGTGGCCTATGTACAGGCGTACCATCAGTTTCTGCTTCTGCATCATATCCATTACATGTATGAAAGGATTGATGGTATTCATATCGTGCACCGTCTGTATGGAGAATGGCGTTTCCGGCACCCAGTCTGCAGCATTCACTACTGTAAGTGCCCAGTTGCCTCGAGTTATATAGTCGAAGTCGTAAGCATAGTAGAGGTTACCCGGCTTAGGAGCTGCGCTGCAGTAGGTCTTGATGACGATATCATTAGGCAACCTGCCATCCGCTATAAGGTAATGGAGGTAGGATGTAAGCAGGAATGACAATACCCCACCCTGGCTGTGGCCCTCAATGATCACCTGCCTTACACCCTCCAGATAGTGGCGCTTCACTTTGTCTACTATATCAGGTGCCAGGCTACCTACACCTATTGCCCAACCAACATGTACTGTGGCTTTAGGGTCGGCAGCGAATTTATAATCGAAAGTGTAGTCTTTGGAGAGTTTCAGCGAACCGGTTGCCGGTATCATGGCGCTATAAAAATTCTCCAGCCAGCTGTCCCTGCCAGATGTGGTCCCACGCAGGTTGATGGCTATGGTGGCTTTATCCTGGCTCAGCCATACATCGAACTTGTTATGCAGCCCCTGCTCCGGCGATCGGTACACACGTTCCCAGCTGGTGAACTTTGGCAACTGCCCGCGGTATGGTGCATCCACTTGCAGCGCACTACGCTGTAGAACGCCAACATATTCATCCACATCAAATCCCGGCTTCAATGCCTGCCCAAATGCATATACATTAATACACAATAACAGCACCATAAACCGCAACTTCAATGTCTTCATTATTCAATACGTATATTATCAGGAGTGGTCCTCGTTCAGCCCCTTCATTTTCGATTTGTAATCCTTCAGGTTTTCTGCATCGTTCTCAGCCGCCATTACTTGCTGCAGCCCAGCCTTCACTATCTCCAGCCTGTTCTTAGCAGCTGCGGTTTCGCTCTTCTTGTCCGACTTTATATTGTCTTTTTCTTCTGTCGCTACCTGGAACAGGAACCCACCAAGTGCAGATCGGTAGTTTTTCAAGTTGTTGGTAATGATCATTGTTGTATAAATGTCAATACACCTTTTGAATGAAGCATCGCTCTTCACATTTTTTAGATAGTTGTTCATGGCTGTAGCCAGTGAGAATTGTTTGGTGCCCTGTACATATGGTGCATGAGCCTCCAGGAGTGCGATATCTTCATCCGCCCCCTTACTACCTATATTCATCCATATCACATAGTCCAGGGTGGACTTAGGATCGGTGGTCATCAGCTTCTTAGAGAGCATATAAGCAGTATCTTTATCCATTTTACCTATGGCGTCAAGCGCAGTGCCGGATACTATATAAGAACTGTCGTATAGTGCTGCAAACATATCTTCTTTTGCTGCCGTTACTTTCCATGCACCCAGTACGCCAAATGCTTCAGCCCTTACCAGCTTATTGCTATCGCTCACCGACAGCTGCCTTACTTTAGCGGTCCACTTTTTATGATATTTTTCGCTGGAGGCATTCTTCAATTGAGTGAGGGTCAGTTTCCTTATGGAAGGCAATACATCGCCGAGTCCCATATCTATTATAGCCTGCGATATAGAATCAGGCAACAGCTTGCCTGCTGCCACAACTGCCAGTCGCCTGCTTATGTAGTCATTGCTATGTGCAAACTGTGCCGCCCATTGCTCCGGCTTCTTACCATCCTTTATTTCGCCCGGCAATACATGCAGGCAGTCCGGCACTACTACAGGGCGTTTGCCGTCACGATAAGCGTAGGTGAATGTATCTTTTCGTTTGCTCAGCTTCCAGTCAACCACCTCTAAATCATTGCCATAGATGACAGATGTTTTCAACGGCAATTGATACAGGAATGGGCTGTCGTTCTGTGTCTGAGATACTGAAACGCCCAGTGTCTTCGCTGCATCATTATAATTGTAGGCCACCTTCAGTACCGGGTGCCCTGGATGAAAGTACCATTCATCGAAGAACCAATTCCAGTCCTGCCCGGTCGCATCTTCTACTGCCATACGCCAGTTGTGGGCTTCGGCAGAGTGCAGTGCATTTTTCGTCAGGTACAGGTTCATAGCTTTATCAAAGGCAGCATCGCCTATCAGGCTATTGAGATAGCGTAAAACTGACCCTCCTTTATTATATGAGATCTGGTCAAACATGTCTTCCCTGCTATCATAGTGAAAACGTACCAATTGCGGATCATTGATCGCGGCCGTGCCTATGTAGCCTAGCAGGTCATTGTAAGCAAGTTCATCTCCCGATGCTTTGCCATACTTATGGGTCCGCCACAGCTGTTCGCCATAGTTGGCAAATGATTCATTGATCGTCAGGTTGCTCCACGACTTTGCTGTTACATAATCCCCAAACCATTGATGAAACAACTCATGAGATACGATGTCCTCTGAATTTTTATCCGCCATTTCACGCGGGTTCTGGTTCATGAACTCGCCAAACAACGATGCAGATGTATTCTCCATGGCGCCCGATACATAATCACGTGCTACCACCTGGCTATACTTACTCCATGGATATGGCACCCCCGTCCGCTCTGAAAAATACCCCATCATCTCAGCCGTATTGTTGAACATTTTTTTTGCATAAGGTGCATATTCAGGCTCTACATAATAGTTCACTTCCTTGTTTTTCCAACGGTCCTTTATTATCGCGTACTTCCCTATCGCGAACATTACCGCATATGCCTGTATGGGCATATCCATCTTCCATATATCAGTATGTGTCCCCTTGCCTATCACCTGCTTTATCATATTCCCGTTGCTGAGTGTCACAAAGCTATCCGGTACTGTCAGCTCTACCTGGCTGGTAAAGCGGGTATTGGGTTTATCAATAGTGATCATCCAATGGGAATTGGATTCAGTTTCCCCCTGAGTCCATATCTCGGCTGGTTTATGCGGTACACTATAGTCTGTATTAATAAAGTACAGGCCCCGGTCATCTACGATAGCGGCACTGCCTCCTTTTCCTTCGTCATAAGGAAACGCAGTATACTTCAGGTATAATTCTAAAGTATCGGTTGATGAATGGATGCAGCCGAAAAATATTTTCAGCTGATCGTTTTCATAAGTGTAGTTAAGCGGAGTGACAACCTTCTTTTGAATGATGGCAACACTATCAATATGCATTGATTTCGCATCCAACACCAGTGTATCTGTCGGGTAAAAATATGGATGCAACTTTATCCATTCTTTAGCATCAGCTGTCTTTTCCTTGAAATTAAAAGATAAGGCTATACGTGTATGCACTATCTCCCACAATTTCGGCGCCGCCCCGCGGTAGACTTGCGGACCGGCAGGGGCACTAATAGTAAGTGTATCTAATGTTATTTCCTGTATTGTATCTTTTGAAGGTGACTGGGCATAGCTCACTATTGCAAAACACATCAGTGATAACAACGAAAAAAAAGATCTCATTATAATCTGGTCGTTATTTTTGGAAAGTAAATGTAATGTTAATGACCAACATTTTTATCACCCATTTAGGCACAAACGGGTATTTAATGTGTATAATTTATTAGTTTTACGGCTGATATCATGAAAAAGAATTACATATTTATCGTTGGGATTTTGCTGATTATTGCAAATTCAGGTTGCCGCAGTAAACAGGCTGCAAGTAATGCTCCTATCTCTACCAGCACCATACACAGGCAAAGCTGCACCGAATCAATAGGGTTTAGCGGTAAATGGCGGTTAGTAAATATTAAGGACTCCGGAAGGAACAAGAAGCCTGACGTAGTTGATACCCTTGTTGTGGCGGATTGCGCGACAATGGAGCGCTATATGGGTGGCCGCATGATATCAAAAGATGAATTCAAGTTGTATAAAATGACCAACTACTGTGCTGATTATCAACTGGTCTATAAGAATGATTCAATTGGCTGCATCAATATCCTGAAAGATACATTGATATTTAGCGAATGCAGCGATTTTGAGACAACTCGTTACTATTACAAACGGGTGCTTTGATTATTAAACGCGTAGCGTTTAATAAAAGGCCTCCTCAAAATGTAATATCTCTGTCGCCTTGTCCCCATTCATTAAGATACTTATAATGTCAAATCTTATATAAAGGTATTGGGGATTGGCTGCAATGAATGCTTCTGCCGCAGACTTTAGAAATTGTTGTTTCTTTTTTGTGACTGATTCTTCTGGAAAGCCAAAATCAAAATTTGTTCGTGTTTTTGTTTCCACGATCACCAGCGTATCGCCTTTAAAGGCAATAAGATCCAGCTCTTTCTTACCGCTTCGCCAGTTCTTATGCAGAATATTATAACCTTTATTTAGCAGAAACTCTTCTGCTATTTGTTCGCCTTTTACCCCAATTTTACTATGTTTGGACATTAATTAATACAATAGCATGAAAAATTTAGTACTCGATTTCCCGCTTCAGTTGCAAGAAGCATTAATAATAGGAAAAAATTATCGTTTCATAACACCCGGAAAAGAATTTAATAATGTTGTTGTAACCGGCCTGGGCGGAAGTGGTATTGGTGGTTCTATTGTTCAGAACTATGTTTTTGATTTATTGAAAATACCTTTCGTTGTCAACAAAGGTTACGACCTTCCTTCCTTTATCAATAAACACTCCCTTGTTATCGTTTGTTCTTATTCCGGCAATACAGAAGAAACAGTGGCGGCGATGAAGGAAGCGTTAAAGAAAAAAGCAACTGTAGTATGCGTTACATCCGGTGGTATGGTTGCGGAAATAGCTAACAAGAAAAAGGTGGATTGTGTACTTGTTCCTGCTGGTATGCCGCCACGTGCATGTCTTGGTTATTCTTTGGTTCAGTTGTTGTTTATTTTGTCTCACTTCGGGCTTATCAACAATAACTTTGAGCGCGACATTAAGAAGTCCATTAAAGCCCTTAAGGACAGCGAAAAGGACATCCAGAAAAAGGCAGCAGTGGTAGCTAAAAAGGTACTTGGAAAGCTGCCTATAGTATATTCCGCAGACCGCTACGAAGGCGTTGCTATACGCTTCCGTCAGCAGCTGAATGAAAATAGCAAATTGCTGGCATGGCATGGCGCTATACCAGAAATGAACCATAACGAGCTCGTGGGCTGGAGAGATAATGCCGAGGACAAAGCAGTCATTTTGCTAAGGAGTAAGAATGACTACGAGCGTGTGCAAACACGCATGGAGATCAACAAGAAGGTGTTCAAAAAACACACCTCAACGATCATAGAAATATATGCTGAAGGCAGCAGCTATTGGGAAGAAGCATTCTACCTGATACACCTCACTGACTGGGTATCCGTATTACTTGCCGACCTTCGTGGTGTGGATGCAACGGAAGTGAAGGTGATCGACTTCCTGAAGAACTCATTGTCTAAAATGTAAGCACCTCAATAATATAAAAGCGCAGCCTCGGCACTACCGGAGCTGCGCTTTTTTTGCATTAAAATACTAGCGTTCTATTGGCGGATGCTCCGGCTTTACGTGCTTCACCGTATTGTGCCACATACTGGCAGCATACAGGGCCGACGAGTGGTATTTTTTTCTGCCCTTATTGGTTGTTAGGTCATCTTCCTCGGAGGGCGTTTCAGTCGCTTTCCTTTCCTGTTGCGATAATATCACCATGTTTTCTTCCTGCTGATCTTGTTGATTTGTTTCCATAAGAAAAAGCTTTAGTGGTTAGTGATAAATTGACATATTAAAGTTACGACATTATCATAGTTAGGCAGGGGGTGATTTTTCTTCAAAATCCCCGTAAAGACAGAACCAGAATACAATTTTTATCAGCAAAAATGAACGATACAGCTCATTACATCATGAAAATCCCCTAATCAAGCAAATCAAGGTTCCATATTTTCCACATTTCCACAATTTTCACATTAATAAGGCAATACCGGCTTCAGCCATTGCACAATAAAACTTACATTTGCAGAATTTGTTTTTTCAATGACTCCGATATACACTGATTCCCCCGCCTGGTTACTGCTTGAGGATGGCTCCCTCTTTAAAGGAAAGTCTTTTGGCGCAAAAGGTACCGCGGGTGGCGAAATATGCTTCAATACGGGTATGACCGGCTACCAGGAAGTATTCACAGACCCATCCTATACAGGACAGGTGCTGATCATGAACAATGCCTATACCGGTAACTATGGCGTAAAAAAAGAAGACGTAGAAAGCGATTCTGTGAAGATCAGCGGGCTGATATGCAAGAACATATCGCAGCGCTACTCCAGGATGATAGCCGACGATGGCCTTGATGCCTACCTGGTGCAAAATAACCTGGTATGTATCTACGATATTGATACAAGGGCACTGGTGCAGCACATACGCAGCAAGGGCGCTATGAACTGTGTGATATCTACCGACCTGACCGATGAAGCTGGACTGAAAGCAGCGTTGAAAAATGTACCCGATATGGCCGGTCTTGAATTGTCATCACAGATATCTACCAAGGAACCTTATACGGTTGGCGATGCAAACGCACCTTTACGCATAGCAGTAATGGATTATGGCGTAAAGAAAATGATACTGGAATCGCTCGCAAACCGCGGCGCTTACATAAAGGTATTCCCTGCTAAAACAGGCATAGAAGAACTGAAAAAATTTGACCCGCATGGCTACTTCATATCCAACGGCCCCGGCGACCCCGGTTCTATGGATTATGCTGTTGCAACAGTAAAAGATATACTGGCTACTAATAAACCATTCTTCGGTATATGCCTGGGCCACCAGTTGCTGGCACGGGCAAACGATATACCTACCTACAAAATGCACCACGGCCACAGGGGCCTTAACCACCCGGTAAAGAACCTGATCACAGGCAAATCAGAAGTAACTACACAGAACCATGGTTTTGGTGTAGACCCTGAGGCGGTGAAAAAATCAGACAAGGTAGAAGTTACCCATGTGAACCTGAACGATGGCTCAATAGAAGGTATCAGGATGAAAAACCATCCGGCATTTTCAGTTCAGTATCACCCTGAGGCAACTCCGGGCCCGCACGACAGCCGCTACCTTTTTGATGATTTCATAAAGATGATCAACGACAACAAATAACAAGGACCAATAACTTTTAGGTTTTTACTTTTAACTTTTGACTTAACAATGAAGCAGGAAAAAATTCTTATCATAGGTGCCGGCGGACAAATAGGTGTGGAACTGACATTGGCATTGCGTAAGCTTTACGGCAATGACAACGTGATAGCTACTGATATAAAGGAAGCACACCCGCTGCTGAAGGATAACGGCCCATATGCCATACTGAACGCTATGGATGCCGCTGCTACTCATGCATTAGTTAAGAAAGAAGGCATAACACAGATATACCTGCTGGCAGCACTGCTATCAGCCACTGGCGAAAAGAATCCGCACAAAGCATGGGAAATAAACATGCAGAGCCTCATCTCTACTCTGGACCTGGGCGTACAGGAAAAACTGACCAAAATATACTGGCCAAGTTCTATTGCTGTATTCGGGCCAACAACACCTACAACCAATACCCCGCAGCAAACAGTAGTAGAACCACGTACGGTATACGGCATAAGCAAGTATGCAGGCGAACTATGGTGCCAGTACTACAATCAACGCTGGGGACTGGATGTGCGCAGCCTGCGCTATCCCGGTCTTATCAGCTGGAAGTCAGAGCCGGGTGGCGGTACTACCGATTATGCGGTAGAGATATACCACGAAGCACTGAAACACAAAAAGTATACTTCCTTCCTTTCTGAGAATACCTACCTGCCCATGATGTATATGGACGACGCTATACGCGGTACCATAGAGCTGATGGAAGCACCTGCAGAACAGATGAAAACGCGCATGGCATACAATCTGTCTGCTATGAGTTTCTCACCTAAAGAAATAGCTGCGGCCATTCAGAAACACATTCCAGACTTCACCATCGACTACGCACCCGACTTCCGCCAGGCTATAGCTGATGGCTGGCCAAAAAGCATTGACGACAGCGCTGCACGTGCAGACTGGGGCTGGAAAAATGAATTTGACCTGGACAGCATGAGCGCTGATATGCTGAAGCACCTTAAGGAAAAGATGTTGCAGACGGCTTAATCTGTTGCGCCCATGCCTAAACCAAAACTCGTAGTCCTCACCGGAGCAGGCATAAGCGCAGAAAGCGGATTACGCACCTTTAGGGATAGCGACGGGTTATGGGAAGGTTATAACATTGAAGACGTAGCTACCCCGCGCGCATGGCGCCGGGACCCGCAGTTGGTGCTCGACTTTTACAACATGCGCCGCAAAGACGTTCTCGCAGCCCAACCCAATATTGCGCACAAAGCACTTGCCGAGCTGGAAGCAGATTTCGATGTACACATCATCACCCAGAACATTGACGACCTGCATGAACGTGCAGGCTCTTCCAATGTGATGCATCTGCATGGCGAGATCATCAAGATGCGCAGTGACAAAGACCCGCTAAAACTCTACCCTATTACAACTGATATTATCCTCGGGCAAAAAGCGCCTGACGGCTACCAGTTCCGCCCGCATGTGGTTTGGTTCGAAGAACCTGTACCTATGATAGAGCAGGCCATACCGGTAATGTATGATGCCGATATATTTGTACTCATCGGCACCTCTCTTGCTGTATACCCCGCTGCCGGCTTAGTAGACTATATAAAACCTGAAGTGAAAAAATATGTGGTAGATAAGGTGATCCCATCTGTTTCAAGATACCGCAATGTAGTGCCTATAGAAATGCCTGCCACCGAAGGTATGGTAGTACTAAAACGCCTGCTTTCTGATCACCATTGACGATTGCACTCCGGCAAATCGCTGGGCAAACACGAACATCAGTGCCGGCATCAGCTGATGCATCAGCCGCTCCTGCGATGTCTCCAGCAGCCATTCAATCTTTCCCGGCGTCAATATGTAGATCATTGTATACGCTATGACACACAGCAGCAAAACAAAGAACTGCTTGTCCGGCCATATCCGTTCAATAATACAGAATCCGAAATAAACGAACAGGCATATCTTCACGTAGTAATACTTCTGTGCCACATTGTTCTTAAAATAGTCCCATACCAGATCGTAGCGGTCCTTCACCAGCAACTGGCTTAGGCTATCCTTCCCCTGCCCGCTTACTATAGCTGCATCTGGCGCATAATGAGTTTTAAACAATAGATAAATCAAAAGAGGTACGCCTATCCCTAATGCAAAAGCCCAGATGTTCTTCCTTGCAAAAAATCAGGTGCATAGCATACAATAAATATGAACGCAAGTATAGCGCCCTCATTTTTGATCCACATACAACAGCCCAGGCTGGCTGCCGCCATCAATACATACTTGTTGCTCTCTTTAGCATAGTTGATGCATACAAAAGCACAAAGAAAAAAGAAAGCAAGCGGCGTATCAGCATACTGTGTGGCACCCTTGGTGAGGAAGAATGTATCCGCCGCAAACATCAACAGAATAACAGCAGCCACTACAATATTCTTCTTCAGCGTTTCCAGGTAAATGAGCACAGGAATAAAGAGTGTAATAGCAAACTGTAGCACAAACGGAATGACCATTGTATACTGCCCCGAAAACAACCTGATAAAAAAGCCATTAACCGCTGGTATGTACAACGGATAGTCAGGGTGTGCAAATGAAATATTCTGGAACATCTTTTGCCAGTTCGCCCCATCTGCCAGGTATTTTGAATGCAGGTTCCATATACCCCACGCATCCCAACCGCCATACTTTTCCGCCAGTGGGTAGAAGTTTTGCAGGATCTTGTACACACCCACAAATAGAAGCAACGGAGATAAAAACGGGTGCAGCACTGCATCATCTTCCTCCTTACCACCTTTAACTACCCAATAGAATACAAAACCGGCACCGCCAAGAACAACAGGAACTGTGATCGCAAACGGCGCACCTATCACCAGCGACAAAAAGTACAACAGGCTGAGTGCGAAAGTGCTCAACCCTGCGGCTATTATATACCGGCTGGCGCTTTGCATCTATCGATCATTACATGTTAGAAAATATTTGTATTGTCCGTCCTCACTGTTGCATATCATCTTTCTATGGTCGGTGATACTATGCAGTGCACTATCCGTCACATTCATATTGCAGATGGTCAGCACAGTGTCGTAGTTTTCCTTTGGAGAGATAGAACAATAACGGGGAGCTAGCAGGTACCCCCACAGTATGTATATGTCTGATGGAATCCCTTCGGGCATCTTCAGCTTAAAACTGGAACCCGGGGGCAAATGCGCTTTTACCTCCTTTAGCCCCGCATCCAGCTTGTCTATCTTATCTCCCTGTGCATTGTCTTTATTTACATGCCACTTAGTAGCTACCACAATAGCCGCCAATAGCAATATAAATACAGAGACTCCTTTCATTAAGCTAATTTAGGTAATTTACTTCCAGTTCCACCACTTCAGCTTTTCGGGCTCTCGCTCCTCAGCAGGCGTTTCTGCATAATAGACCGCGCATCGAAAAACATAGATCAGGCAGCGGTCCTGCACCATACCTGCGTATTGGTTAGACTGATCGTACAGCCTCATCGGATCCTTACCCTTCAGCGCTGATACACTTTTGATATTGATGTTCCACAGGTCGTTGGCTATTGACATCCCCACACCCGGTATCTGGCGAAGGTCTTTTATGGCTTGCTCCTTGGTAATAGCCATAAACTCATTTATTTATCCAGGCTGAACAAACTATCCACAAACTCTTCCTTGTTGAATATCTGCAGGTCTTCCATTCGCTCACCCACCCCTATATACTTTACAGGTATTTTGAACTGGTTAGCGATCGCCAGCACTACCCCGCCCTTTGCAGTACCATCCAGCTTGGTGATGGCTATAGCGGTTACGTTAGTAGCTGCGGTAAAGTGCTTCGCCTGCTCTATAGCATTTTGCCCTGTGCTGCCATCCAGCACCAGCAGTACTTCATGCGGTGCATCAGGCATTTTCTTCTTGATCACGCGATGTATCTTGCCCAACTCATCCATCAGGTAAGACTTATTGTGCAGCCTGCCAGCCGTATCTATGATCACCACATCGCTTTGACGGGCAAGCCCGCTTTCCACGCTATCATAAGCCACTGAGCTTGGATCACTGCCCATTTCCTTCTTTACTATTGGCACACCTACACGCTCACTCCATATCGTCAGCTGGTCTACTGCCGCCGCACGGAAGGTATCGGCAGCGCCAAGCAGCACTTCTTTACCATTCTTCTTAAAATTATACGAGAGCTTACCAATGGTCGTTGTCTTACCTACTCCGTTCACACCTACTACCAGTATCACATATGGCTTCTTCCCGGGAGGAACATCGAATGTTGCAAATTCATTTGACGGAGCCGCAGTAAGCATGCTCATGATCTCTTCCTGTAGCAGACGGTTCAGTTCTGATGTGCCCAGGTATTTATCCTTGGCTACCCTGTCTTCTATGCGCTTTATGATTGCAATGGTGGTATCAACCCCCACATCTGCGCTGATGAGCGCATTCTCCACCTGGTCCAGCACTTCTTCGTCTACCTTATCCTTACCCGCAATAGCCTTGGTGAGTTTCGAGAAAAACCCTTCCTTGGTCTTTTTCAGCCCTTCATCAAGCGCTTCCTTTTGTTCCTGCTGTTCTTTATTACGTTTAAAAAGCTTGTCGAATAAACCCATGGTGTTGTATATAATGGCTCAATGGACCAATTGGCTCAATGGACCAATTCCTTATATTAGTTAAAAGTGCTGCAAAATTAGTTGTTTATGATTATAAATCGGAATTAGTTATTGGAAAAGAGGAATAGACGATCAAAATATAGAATTAATCCAAATGCTAAATTTCGTTCCGATCGTGAGAAATGCAGCGCAGAAAAGTCGATCATTTCACAATCAATACCGTCCCAGACACTTTACTTTACGCTGATTGGGCAAATACCGCTGAAAATCTTAATTTAGCACTCGATTTAGACACAACATATTAATGAAAGATTTCTCCTTTGTTACAGGCCCTACGCCTGCCTATATAGAATCGCTGTACAGCGAGTTTGCAAAAGATTCTACTACCGTAGATCCGGAATGGAAAAAGTTCTTCGAGGGCTTTGATTTTGCCGTTGCGCAGAATGGCGGCAGCCTGCCAACCCCAAGCGCCGACAAAACTCCCGTAAGCGCAGATAGGATGACCAAGGAGCTGGGTGTTTTTGAGCTCATTCGCTCTTATCGCAAGCGCGGTCACCTGGTTGCCACAACCAATCCTATACGTGCACGTAAAGACCGTCATGTACAATTGGAACTGGACCGCTTCAATCTGAGTGACGCAGACCTGGAATCGACCTTTTTCGCAGGTAACTATATAGGGTTGAAGGATGCGAAGTTGAAAGACATCATTGCACTGCTAAAAACTCTTTACACCGGCAATATAGGTATTGAGTACACCTACATCAACGATACAAAGAAATGCCAGTGGGTGCAGAAGACCTACATGGACCTCATACAGAAACCATTCTCTCTTGAGGAGCGCAAGCGCATATTGGAGAAACTGAACGAAGGCGTGATCTTCGAAAAATTCCTGAGCACAAAATTTATAGGCCAGAAACGTTTCGGACTGGAAGGTGGCGAGAATACTATTCCGGCGCTGGACAGGATCATCAACGATGCGGCTGATGCAGGCGTACAGGAAGTGGTGATAGGCATGGCACACCGTGGCAGGCTGAACATACTGACCAATACACTGAAGAAAACATACGAACAGGTTTTCTCTGAGTTTGAAGGCAATATGCCGGAAGACATGACAATGGGTAGCGGTGACGTAAAATATCATCTCGGCTTCAACAGCAATATCAATACTCCTGCAGGCAAGGTGATCAATGTACAATTGACGCCTAACCCATCCCACCTGGAAGCGGTGAATCCCGTGGTAGAAGGCTTTGCACGTGCAAAGGCGGACACCCTGTACAACAAAGAATACCACAAGGTGTTACCAATACTCATACATGGCGATGCCGCTGTGGCTGGCCAGGGCGTAGGCTACGAGCTGTTGCAGATGTCCAAGTTGCCCGGCTATTATACAGGCGGCACTATCCATTATGTGATCAACAACCAGATAGGGTTTACGACTGACTTCGATGATGCTCGTTCCAGCGACTACTGCACAAGTATTGCATCCATGGTGCAGGCTCCGGTATTGCATGTCAATGGCGATGATGCAGAGGCGGTAGTGAAATGCGCTATGCTGGCTGTAGCTTACAGGCAGCAGTTCAACGAAGATATCTTTATAGACATGGTGTGCTACCGCAAGCATGGCCATAACGAAAGTGATGAACCAAAGTTCACACAACCATCACTCTATGCACTGATCGACAAGCACCCTAATCCACGGGAAAAGTACATGCAGTACCTGATGGAACATGGTGAAGCAGATGCACAGACCCTGGCAAAGGAAATGGAGAAAAAGTTCTGGGATGAGTTGCAGCAACGCCTTGAAGAGGTGAAGCAAAAGCCGCTCCCATATGTATACCAGAAACCGGAGCTTTGGTGGAATGCATTACGCAAAGCAAAGGATGCAGACTTCGTTTCATCCCCGGATACGTCAATAAAAGAAGCTGAAGTAAAAGAGCTGTTCAATGCACTCATGCAGTGGCCTGAAGGTTTCAGCCCGTTAAAGAAAGTGGAGAAACTGCTGCAGGATAAAGTAAAATTATTTGAGGCAGAAGGTAAGATCGACTGGGCTACAGGTGAGTTGCTGGCATATGCAAGCTTGGCAAAGTCTGGCCACGAAGTGCGCCTGAGCGGAGAGGACGTAAAGCGTGGCACATTCAGCCATCGCCACGTGGTTATCTACGATCAGAATACCAACCAGCCATACAACAGGCTCAGCAGGCTTGGCGAAAAGCAGGGCACTCCTTATATCTACAATTCATTATTGAGCGAATTTGCGGTACTTGGTTTTGAGTATGGTTATGCCATGGCTAACCCTAACAACCTGGTATTGTGGGAAGCGCAGTATGGCGACTTTGCCAATGGCGCTCAGACAATCATAGACCAGTACATAGTAGGTGGCGAACAGAAATGGAGCTGCATGAACGGACTGGTTATGCTATTGCCGCACGGCTACGAAGGTGGCGGACCGGAACACTCCAGTGCTCGTCTGGAACGCTTCCTGCAGATGTGTGCAGAGAACAACATGACCGTTACCAATATCACCACAGCGGCCAACTTCTTCCATGGCCTCCGCAGGCAGCTGGCATGGGAGTTCCGTAAACCGATGATCAATTTCTCTCCAAAGGCTAACCTGAGACACGTGCGCTCCTACTCTACTGTTGAGGAATTTACTACCGGTGGCTTCAAAGAAGTAATAGACGATCCGAATATAAAAACTGCGGCATCTGTGAAAAGAGTATTGCTGTGCAGCGGCAAGATGTACTTCGACCTAAGCGAAAAACAGATAACCGATAAACGTAAAGATGTAGCGGTGGTAAGGCTGGAGCAGATATACCCAATACCACAGCAGCAGTTGGATAAGCTGAAAGCGAAGTACAAAAATGCCGAGTGGGTTTGGGTGCAGGAAGAGCCGCGCAACATGGGTGCGTTGGCGTTCCTGAACATGAACCTGGAAAACTTCCCTATGCAGTATATCAGCAGGGCGGCAAGTGCATCAACGGCTACAGGCTTTGCTAAGAAGCATGCTATTGAGCAGGCACAGCTTGTTGACCAGGCATTTACTTTGTAATAATTTTTTTGACCGTTTTGTAAATAGTGTAGGTTTGCTATTTATTAATTTATACTTGTGAGCAGATATTTAAAATTTACAGGAACAATTGCAGCGCTTATCATACTGGTAGCGATGACAGGCACATCATGCAAAAAGAAGCAGGAAGTTTCTGCAGCTGATACCATGAGTGGCAATTACTTTTCCGTGAACCAGTTCATGCTCGATGAGTGGAACACCTTTGCAGGTGAGCCGTTCATGATATCAAAGTCAGTGAAAGAGGGTGATAAGATCGACAGCAGCATGACCAATTCCGATACCATAAACTGGGCGCCGTTGGTGAAAACATTTGCAGAAACAGACATTAGCGACCGTAAGTTCCTGGGGCAATATAAATTCTCCCAGTTCGATGATAATGCCGATCAGACACATAACTTCTTTTATGAAGCGCTCGATGAAGATTTGTTCACCCGCAAGCTGCTGATCACCATAGATCGCTTTACCTCTCGCGTAAAGGGCATCTACATAGAAACTGAAGAGAAAGATCTTTTTGACGATAAGATACAAAAGCTATACTACAAACCGCTGAAGACCGTACAGATACAAACCGACGACAAACCGCTCCTGGGCAGCAAAAAGTACACCGTAGTACAGTATGAATTTTTACGTTAGGAACATTAACAAAATAAAATGGGCAAATTGGCGCAGTAATTTTTCTTTTTTGCAAGGCGAAAAAACTGCGAATAGTGAACTATTTAAAGATTTTTCAACAAAGTAAAAATGGAAAAGAACAAGACAAGTTGTGCATTTTATTTTGTTAACGTTCCTTAGAACTGTGAAGAATGACCAGAGAGGAATTCAGCAAAATAGCATCGTCGATACCTCACCAGCCCGGATGCTATAAGTATTTCGACCAGCATAAGGAACTGCTTTATGTAGGCAAAGCCAAAGACCTCCGCAAGCGTGTAGGTTCTTATTTCAATAAAACACAGGATAACTACAAGACCATAAAGCTGGTCTCCTGTATCGTATCTATCGACTTCACCGTCACCGATACGGAGCACGATGCATTTCTGTTGGAGAATTCCCTCATTAAGCACTACCAGCCACGGTTCAACATTACCCTCAAAGACGACAAGAGCTATCCATACATAGTCATTAAAAAAGAAGCTTTTCCCCGTGTATTTTTTACCCGCAGGGTGATACGCGATGGCTCTGAATACTTAGGGCCGTTCACCGGCCTGGCTCGTGTTAGGGAACTGCTGGAGTTAATAAAGCAGAATGTACCGTTACGTACCTGCAGCCTTAATCTCTCTCCTGCCAATATCAAAAAAGGTAAGTTCAAGGTATGCCTGGAGTATCACTTGGGCAACTGCAAGGGTCCATGTGAGGGACACCAGACTGAAGAAGACTACAAGACCAACCTGCAGCATGTTCGCCACATACTCAAGGGCAACATAAATGAAGTAGCCCGCGACCTGAAAGCCGAAATGACTGCTTATGCCGAACAAATGCAGTTTGAAAAGGCGCAGATCATTAAGAAGAAAATTGAGTCACTGCAGAACTACCAGAGCAAGTCTACAATAGTGAACCTGCGTATGGAGAATGTCGACGTGGCAAGCATACTGGTAGACGACAACCACTACTATGTGAACTACATGATGATCAATGATGGCAGCATAGTACATACCAACACCATACAGATAGCAAAGCAGATAGACGAAGAAGTAGCCGATGTACTGTCACTCGCGCTGGCCAACCTGATGGAACGCCATCAAAGCATAGCGAAGGAAGTGATCGTACCTGTGGAGATAGATGTTGCCGACAACAATATAAAAGTAACCATACCCAAGGCGGGCGACAAAAAGCAACTGCTGGAGCTGAGCATGAAGAATGCCAACATCTTCATGCAGGATATGCGCAAGAAGGAAACCTTGCTCCTTGGCGAGGCTACCAAAGAAAAGAACCAGCTGGTCATAGAAGAGCTGCAGGAAGCTTTACAGCTGAATGTATTGCCTACGCATATTGAGTGCTTCGATAACTCCAACTTCCAGGGCAGCTATCCGGTAGCAGCCATGGTATGTTTTAAGAACGGCCTGCCAGCCAACAAGGAATACCGTCACTACCATATCAAGACCGTTAAAGGCATCAACGACTTTGCCTCCATGGCAGAAGTTGTATACCGCAGGTACAAACGCCTGATGGCCGAAGAAGCTCCCCTGCCCCAGTTGGTCATTATAGATGGTGGCAAAGGGCAACTGAGCTCTGCCCTCGAAAGTATAGAGCGCCTCGGCCTCACTGGCCGCATGACGCTTGTTGGCCTCGCCAAAAGAGAAGAATCCATTTTCTTCGCCGGCGACAATGAACCATTACAATTGCCATTCAATAGTGCAGCGCACCTGCTCATACGCCGCATACGTGATGAAGTACACCGCTTCGGCATCACCTTTCACCGCCAGGTACGCAGCAAGGGTACTTTCAAAAATGGCCTCGAAGACATTGCCGGCATAGGCGAAAAGACCGCAACCGAATTACTCAAAGAGTTCCGCTCCGTAAAAAACATCAAGACTTTGACCGAAAGGGAACTCACCCGCGTTGTAGGTGCGTCAAAGGCACGTATAGTATGGGCTTATTTTAATGAACCTTATAGTGATGAAGATGCGGATCCGCCGGAAAAGCAGAATGCTTAGTTGTCTATTCTATCATAAAATATATTTATTTCATATCATTCACCGAAAACACGCCCAATAGAACAGCTATAATCAGCTCAAACTCACGCCCATCGGGCAAATTATTTTTTATGATACTACCGAAAACGCTATATCATAAATCTTTCTTTTGGCAGTTATCTATGCCTATCCGACCTTTACGTGTTGAAAAATGGTTAGCTGTTTTGTTATCCTGGTTGCTATAAAAAATTCGTGATATCTGAGTAACTCGTTTTAACCGGCAGGCAGGTCCGCGATTCAGACAATTTCCCACAATAACCGGAAACCAAACTGTAGCGAGGCCGAAGTAACCGGAAGTTGGTCGGAAGCAAATTTTAGCCGCAAAAAAACTGCGGTTCCCTGCAAAATCCCGCAACAATCCCGCAATTACCGCAAAATAAAACGTTGATTATCAACAATAATCGAAAATCGACATTTTATTCCCGTAATCCGCAAAAGAGCATGATAGGGATAGCAAATGGACACGATGGAACTCCCCTCCTGTTTTTAGGAGGGGCGATGGAATGAGGCGACTGCCGAATGGAATCGGGGTGGTTGAAGATGCGCTGGCAGGGATGATCAAACTGCGGTTCCCAGCAAAAACCCGCAACAATCCCGCAATTCCCGCAAAATAAAACGTTGATTATCAACACTAATCGAAAATCGACATTTTATTCCCGCAATCCGCAAAAGAGCATGATAGGGATAGCAAATGGACACGATGGAACTCCCCTCCTGTTTTAGGTGCCTTGCAAAGGCACGACCGCAGGTCACGATGGAATGAGGCGACTGCCGAATGGAATCGGGGTGGTTGAGGATGCGATGGCAGGGATGATCAAACTGCGTTTCCCGGAAAAATCCCGCAACATTGTCATCCTGAGCTCCGTCGAAGGGCCGCAATTTTATCAAGTTCGTTACATCCATGGCTTTTTCTATATCCCTCGCAGACAGGCAGAAAAAACCGGAAGCAATTTCGCAATATCTGGAAGCTACTTCTTTACTTGCCGATTTATAAATAGCAAATTAAAATGTTGATTTTCAAACAAATGCAAATACTACTTACAATTTAACAACAAATAAATGCCAACAATGCAAAGCACCTTAGTTATAAGATTTTGGCGGGTTCGCCATACTATTCATGATTAATTGAAAGTCACCGGAACAGGGTCCCGCAGAATTGCGGGAGGGGCGGAGGGGTTAAAAAGAAAAGCTGCCGGAACTCAACCGGCAGCTTTAAACAAAACAAACACTTATTCGTACTCAAACTATCTTACTAACCTGATAGCAAATAATGTATAATGTTTTGTACTTGGTATATTATGAGGGCCTTTGAATCGGCCGGGATGATCTTAGTTGTAGTTAACAGTTACCGGTACTGCTGTAGAGCTGGTGTAGATACCTGGTGTTTGTGCTGCAGATACGCTAAGTGTTGCACCTACATTCAGTGTCTGTGTACCACCGCTACCTATTGTACCTGTAGATGATGGGCTGCTCACGAATGAACCTACTGACATTGTGTGTGAGCTACCGTCAGTCAGTGTAGCGCTCGATGGTAAAGTGATAGCGTATGTGAAACCTACCGCACCTGCTACTGTGAAAGATGCTGCTGCTACTGTACCTGTTGTAGATGGAAGCGTAACACCACCTGAACCACCTGTGGTACGTGTACCTGCTGCAGCCAATACTACTGTACCACTTGTTGATGA
>Ga0209023_10002258_pt1 | contig 24367 bp, 20 predicted proteins | sample LakOneMetagenome_FD_187468 | JGI IMG/M metagenome (GOLD analysis project Ga0209023, IMG submission 187468) | Freshwater and sediment microbial communities from Lake Erie, Canada (SPAdes) (version 2) | ecosystem: Environmental > Aquatic > Freshwater > Lentic | place: Lake Erie, Canada... | reverse complement strand
GCGACGCGACATAGGCGCGGGAGAGGTCGGTGCCGTCGCTGAGGCGTCGAGCGGAGGCAGACCCGGCGCCACCGGTGCCGTCGAACACGGCCAAGAGCCCGGCACCGGACTGGTGGATCCGTGCCGCTGGCTCGGCGTCCTCGCCCTTGCCGGACACCTTTTCCACCCAGCCACCCAGCAGCATCCACCTGTTGGTCGCGTGGGCCCAGGTCTTGCCGCTCTTCGACTCCTTCGCCACCACTCGCATCAGACCCAGGTCCTCCAGTCGCACGGCCGATCCGCCCGGGATGGTCCCGGTCCAGCCCGGTGCCGGGTCCGGAGCCTTCCGGTGCTCAATCGGTGCCGGCTCGGTGTACCGAGCCGGAAGCACAGGTGCCGGCGGCGCCATGGTCCCGCCCAGAACCCCAGGGGCCGTAGAGCCTGCCTGCCCATCCATGAACATTCCCCCGCCAGCCGCGGCCGGCGCCGCCGCCGGCGGCTTCCGGTTGACCAGGTACGCGACCGCCCCAAGCAGCCCAAGGATCAACAAGATCAGCAGTGGGGTCAGCCCAAGTCCACCGCCATCATCCGCCGGCTGGATCTGACCGAGGGTCTCGTTCTTCTTCCGAAGGTCATCGATCGTCTTGTTCATCTCGGCGATCGCTGCCGAGTCCTGCCGGTTCGATTGGACCAGCAGGGCGGGGGCGGGGTTGGTCGCATCAGCCACCGCCGGCACCTCGGCCGCCGCGTCAAGAACGGGGGTCGGAGCGCCGTTCGCAGCTCCCGCGTTGGTAGTCACGACCGCTGGCAACACCATCTGAGAGCCAGAGCATCCAACCGTGATCCCTCCCGCCAAGGTCACGAATATCTGGTCCACCGCGACGGTCTCACCGGAAAGCCGATCGGGCGTATCGACGATAGCCACCGCCGGCTTGGTGCCCGTGGCTGGCCGGTTCAACACCGTCAGGCTCTTGACGCTCGGCGCGACTAGCGCCTTCGAACGCGCTTCGGCGATCGCCTTGGCGGTCGGCGGCTCAGCCAACACATCAATCGACTCTGTCGGACCACCAGGGTTGATCTGCGTGACCTCGTTGGTCGCATCCGAGCCAATCGTGACCACAGTGAGGCTTGGATCGGCCCAAAGCGCATTCACTTCCGCTCTCAAGGAATTGCGGACCGAATCTGCGGTCTTCGGATCGTTCAGCCCAGCAACGTCCAGCCCAACGGTACGAGCCACCTCGACCGACCGGCCATCGGGCGAAGGCGTCTTGGGAAGCTTGTCAATGAAACGCATGCGAGCGTCGTCATCACCACTCGGCGCCACAATGCCGATCCGTACCGGACCGAGGTCTGCTCCGCTCGCCGGCGCGCAACTTGCCGTTGGAACCTGGGGAACGGTCGTGACCGGGGCCGAGCTCGGTGTGGTCGTCTCCGACGGGTCCACGGTTGTGTCGGCGGTCATCGGGTCGGTCACTCCGCTCTTGCTGTCTCCCTCCCCAGCCGGCGAAGCGAGGGCAGCACGAGAACAGCACGTGACCACGAGCGCGGCACTGAGCGCCGCTGCGACGGCCGCGCGAAAACGCCGAGCACCCCGAGAACCGCCTGCTTGCACGCCCACCCCTCCCAGAGCTCCACCTTGCCGCCCGCGACGGCGTGCGCACTGTAGCAACGGGAAGGACAGCTACGCCCAGCCGTTGCGCGGCAACTGGGGGCGCGGGTCGGACGAGTCGATCCAGCAGCCCGGATGCACGCAGAGCCCGCTCGGGTAGCGTGCGCCGCCATGGTGGAGAAGGATGAGGTCTGCAAAGGCCGGATCACGGGGATCTCCGCGTTCGGCGCGGACGTCGAGCTCGTGGGCGGCGGCAAGGGTCTACTGAAGAGCGCCCAGGGCGGGGGTGGGACGAAGGTCGGCGATGAGATCACCGCCGTGGTCGTGCGCGTCACCGGAGCTGGGGTGGCGATGCTTCGCCTGATGGAGCCCCCGGCAGCCGTCACCTCCACGACCGCCCCCCCGATCGGCGGCCCGCGACGCTCCGAGCCACCGCATGTAGACCGCACTCCCCTGACCGCGCCGCCGAAGCCTCGGGGCGTCCGCGGTTCAGGCGGTGGCCGGGTGATCGGTGGTAGCTCCCCCTCCGCTGCTTCGATAGCGCCGCCGATGCGCACGGCGCATCTCGGCCGTGCCCTCCGCGTGCATCGCAACGATGGCCGACTGAACCTCACGCCGCCGGAGCCGGGAGCACTCACACCCACCGCCACCAACGTGCACGTCTCGCTACACCAGCTGATGCACGCCATCGTCGACGGTCGAGCTCTTGTCAACGCCGCGTGCCGAGAGCGCGAGCTCGCGCTCGCCGAGGTCCTCGGCCGGATCACTGGTCTCGAGTCGTTCGCCGAGACCGTCACGAGTGCTGCCAATGGAGCAGTCGGTGGAGACAAGAAGTCCAAGAGCGTCAGGCGACAGGCAAACGAACAGGCCCGAGCCCTCGCATCGGTGACGCCGGTCGACGCCACATGGATCCCCGACGACGACCCGGTTGCCGCCGCAGGTGGGCGAGGCCGGGCACTCATCGATCCCAACGCCACCGCCGCATTCTCGGCCCAGCAGAAGGCCGCAAGCGACGCTCGCACCCGGATGTACAAGGGCATGTTCTCAGCCACTGTGGCCAAGCCCGACCTGATCAAAGCGCTTGTGGCGATGCACCAGATCAGCCGCGGCGCGCAGGAACAGGCCAATGCCCTGGCGCAGTACCGAACCGAACTGGAGCACTTCCACAACCAAGCCGTCCAGGCAGCGGCAGCTCATCTCCAGGAGACGGTCAACGCGCTCACCCGCACCTCGCGGGCCGCCGCTGATGCGTGCCCGCCGGCGGCCCGCTCGGGTTGGCGGGCTGAGGACTGGGCCACCTGGGCTCCCGGCGACGACGTCGTCCCGGTGCACCTCGGATCCCTGAGTTCGTTGACCGATGAGGGCATGCGAGAGTTCGCCACCGTGCCGTCTGAGCGCATCGCTCTCGCCCACGACATCAGGCTTGTCGGCGGAGCGCGCTTCGAGTACGACACCGCTCAGCGCCCGGCAGCGTTGTCGGCGGCCCGGTCGCTGGTAGCTCGCCTGCTCTCGGCTACACCTCCTGGAAAGTCGCGGTTCACGTTCTTCGACCCACTCGGTCTCGGTGAAGCTGTCGCGCCGTTCCTTGCGCTCGCGGACCACGATCCGAAGCTGATCGACAGCAAGGTCTGGAGTGCGCAGGATGGCCTGCGCAGTCGACTCGAGGACTACACGTCACACATCGAGGTCGTCATCCAGAAGTACCTGCGGGGCGAGTACGACTCGATCGAGGACTTCAACCTCGAGGCCGGGGAGATTGCCGAGCCCTACCGGTTCTTGTTCGTCTTCGACTTCCCATCACAGTTCGACGAGCCTTCGATGCACGCCCTAAGCCGCATCATCGAGAACGGACCGCGCTGCGGCGTGTACACGATCGTGCTCGCCAACCGAGACGTCCCAGCGGCACATGGCGTGTCGATCTCGGATCTGCCGAACGCCATGGTCGGCCTTCCCGGGAACGCAACGATTGCGCTCAACCTCGGCGGAGGCGAACAGATCCTCCAACGCTTCGACTTCGATGCGGATCCGATCGCCGCGCTCGGCGCCGAACGGGGCCAAGACGTGATCGACGCGATCGTCGACGCCGTTGGCCGCGCCGGCCGTGGCGCTGACGACGTGAAGGTCGACCTCAGCCGGACCCTCGATCTACATGGCGAGGCCGTACGCGCCGGGGTCCGATCCGACCTGCCCAAGGGCAGCCAGGCTGCGGCCCTGAGCGATGTCCGCACCTGGTGGCGGAATTCGACGATCGATGCGGTCACCGGCCCGATCGGACAGAGCGGGGCACGCGACGCCGCGATGCTCCGACTGGATTCCGAGATCCTTTCCGGGGTGCTGCTCGTCGGCCGCCCCGGAGCCGGGAAGTCGACGCTGCTCCACAGCTACATCGGAAGCCTCACCACCCTGTACAGCCCGAAGGAGCTGGAGCTCTACCTCATCGACTTCCGCGAGGGCGTCGAGTTCAAGGCCTATGCGGAACATGCGCTTCCGCACGCCCGCTGCGTTGCGGTCCAGAGCGAGCGCGAGTTCGGGGTCAGCGTGCTCGAGTCGATCGTCATCGAGATGCGCCGGCGCGCCGAGCTGATCCGGGCCACTGGTGGAGCCCAGACCTCGTTCCGGCGACTCCGCGAGACCCTGCCCGAGCCCCTCCCTCGCGTCGTGCTGGTCTTCGATGAGTTCCACGTGTTGTTTGCTGAGAGCGACAAGATCGGCGCACGCGCATCCGAGCTGCTCGAGACGATCATCCGCCAGGGTCGCGGGTTCGGCGTCCACGTGATCTTGGGTTCCCAGTCGCTGGCAGGACTCGATGCGCTCGGGCGACACGTCCTGCAGCTGCTGCCCATCCGCATCCTTCTGCCAAGCTCGGAAGCCGACGCGGCGACGGTCCTCGGCGAAGGCAACGACGCCTGGCGCCTCCTGTCGCGCCGCGGCGAAGGCATCCTCAACACATCCGGCGGCGCCCCCGAGGCCAACGTGCCGTTTCAGGCAGCCTTCGAGGAGGAGGAAGACCGGCTGGTGCGGCTGGGCGTGCTCCGAAAGCACGCCGACGAGGGTGGCTTCAGCCGTCGGCCCGTTGTGTTCGAGGGGTACGGCGCGGCACGCTTGGAGGACGAGGAGCCGGCCGACGTCCTGGCATCGATCAGCTCGCTCTCGCCGTTCACCGTGCCGCTTCGGATCGGTCGTCCGATGACGCTCCAGGGCCCCATCGACATCGTGCTTCGGCGGGAGTCGGGCGCGAACGTGCTGGTGGTCGCCAAGGCGACCAGCGACGTGCCGCTCGGTTTGCTCACCTCGATGGCCGCCACCGCGATGGTCTCCCCGGCGAAGCCCATGGTCGACGTCGTCGACTTCACGTCCATCGACGAGGGAACCGAGGACGCCCTCGGGCCGCTGCTCACGCACGAGCGGCTGTCGCTCGCACGCCGCGGGCAGGTCGTGCGCGTGCTCGAAGATCTCGCCCGTGAGGTCGACCGTCGAGTCGACGAGGAGGATCTCCGCAGTCCGGCCAGGGTGCTGTTCCTGCATGGGCTCCACCGGGCGCGAGATCTCGAAGCCGCCGCCGGGTTAGCCGATCCGTTCTCGGACGAGCCGGCAGATGACCTGCTCACGCTCCTCGGCCGGATCTTGCGCAACGGGCCGGAGGTCGGTGTTCACACGGTGGCGTGGGCCGACAGCGTGGGGACACTCGAGCGACGACTGTCGCGCACGATGCAGCGCGAGTTCGAACACCGCGTGGCGGGCCAGATGAGCCGGGACGACTCGTCCACGTTCGTGGACGGTGAGGCAGCGTCGCTGCTGCGATCGCACCAGGTGGTGGTCCTGGATGACGAGACGGGCACCCAGCTGAGGGCGGCGTCGTACACTCCGCCGTCGAGCACGTGGCTGTCGAGTCTGCTCGCGAAGGGAGCATGAGATGGCGGGCGCACATGCAGATCCAGAAGACCTGAAGCGGTTCGCGAAGCAGCTGCGCGACACACGGCAGCAGGTCGACCAGCTCGGCAAGGGACTCAAGCGCACCATGGCGAGCCTGGACTGGAACGACGCGGTGAAGCGAAAGGTCGACGGCGACGTTTCGGCTGTGGTCAAGGGCCTCGAGCGTTTCGGTTCCCAGCTCGACGAGCACGCCCGTGAGGTCGAGCGCAAGGCCAGCGAACTGCGCACCTACCTCGGGCGCTGACCCGGATCAGCGAAGCGGATCTCCACCATGACCGGTGACCTGGTCCACAACCGGCGCGACGCGATCGCCGACACCAGCCGGGCCCTCTCTCGGTTTCGAGAATCCTGTGCTGCGCAGCTCCGCGCGTTCGACGGCGAACTGCGTTCCGCCCTCGGAGTCGCCGACAGCGCGCTCGCAGAGCGGGAGCGGACCCTGCAGCGGGCGCGTGAAGCCCTGGCCAATGCGTCCGAGGAGAACCAGGCGGCGTGTCAGCGGGCCGTCGCCGAAGCCGAGCGAGACGTGTCGGTGGCCCAGCGGGTGATCGCCACCATCCAGGGGGAGATCGAGCGGTTCCGATCGAGGGGCCTTGGCTACCGATCCGCAATCGAGGACGAGGCGCTCAGGGGGCAAGCGCTCCTGCGAACGCTCGACGCCGATCTCGACAGGTACCTCGCCGCTACGGGTGCCGGGGGCTCGCCCGGAGGGTCTGGCGCCGGTGGATCGGGCGCGAGCAGTGGAGTCGCTCCGGATCCGCTCGGCGCCGCCCTCGCCAGCCATGGCCTAGAGATGGTCGACCTGGCGACCATCGACTTCTCCGACAATCCGATCCTCTCGTGGGTCCACGCCACCAAGGACGACGTCGGATGGGCGGTCGAGCGGTGGGATTCCGTGGTCAGCAAGGTCATGGCGCGAGGCGGCACACTCGACGAGCTGAACGCCCGTGACGCGCGCGATGGCACGACAGGGACGATGCGGCGACTCGGGGGCGTGTGGGACACGTTCATCTCGGACAGCTCCCGCATCACGATCACCGAGCGCGCTGACGGGACGTTCGACGTCATTGACGGCCGTCACCGCATCGAGACCGCTCGCTCGCTCGGCATCCGAAGCCTTCCGATGAGCGTCAAGCGGATGGGTCCGAGATGAGATCCCTTGGGGCAGCCGCCGAGGGACTGGCCGATGAACGCCGCTCGCTCGAGCGCGAGTGGGACCGGGCCAGCACAGCCTGGCGCGACGCCCGCCAGGCTGAGTTCGAGCGCACCGTCATCGTCCCGATCGTTCGGTCTACCGCGACGATGATCCGGGAGATGGAGGTGGCGGCAGAGAACGTCGAGCAGGCGCTCCGCCTGCTGTGACTCACACCGTCGCCATCACCGTCGGCCGGCCGGTACTCTCGTCGGATCCGGGGCCTGTCAGGTGGGCATGATGCGGGGAGCGGCGCGGCACATGAGGGAAGCGGGCGCGTGAGCAGCGTGTGGCGGTGCACCAACTGTTCGACCTCGAACAGTTCGGCCGATGAGTCCTGTGTGGTCTGCCATCAACCGCACGTCAGCCCACCATCAGTAGCTCCGCCCGCTGCAGGTGTTCCGTTCGTTGCACGGACCCCGGCGGCATCGCCGCCACCGGGTTCGAGCGGCGTTCTCACCGGCCAGGGCTCGGTACCGAGGGCGGCTGCCGTGGCTCCTGCCGGTGGTGTTGGCCCTAAGCCACCATGGTACCGCTCGCCGATCGCAGTGCTTATCGGGGTCGTGATCGTGCTCGCTGTCGTCGGCGGTGTGGCTTATCGAGCCGGCAAGGGCGGGTCTGAAACACCCTCGGTCGATGCATCGGGTACGACAACGGCCGATCCCGGGATCACTGATCCCACCGTCGACTCCGGGGATTCGGGCGGAGGCTCGACCAGCGGGACCACGATCACCCCAGCCGGGACCACACCGGAGACACCGGACGAGGTGGCTGCCGGGCTCACTCGACGAGATGCCTTGGGTGTGCCGGTCCTGGTTCCAGTCGGGTGGGAGGAATCTGATGATGTGCCAGGTGGATCCTCGAGCACCGTCACGTTCCAAGACCCCAACAGCCCTTCGAAGATCGTGGTGGGCCTCAACGGGTGCACCGGGTGCGTCGATCAAGGGATGTCGACCGGGGGTGAAGCCAATGGCGTCCCGTATCCGGAGGGGTACGTGCCGGCGGACGCCTTCGGGGTGGTGAAGCTGACGGAGTACGCGATCGCCTACGCCCGCCCCACCTCGATCCCTGGATACTCCATCGACGGCATCATCCGGGTTACGACCTACGAGGGATCACCGGAGGGGTCGGTGGTCACCGAGGTGACCCTGCCTACGTCCGAGCACCCGACGGCCTCGAAGATCCTCAACTACCACTAGCCATTGCCGGAACCCTGGGCCATTGGCCTTCTGGACACCCGACTGAGGTGCATCCGACCGGCCCCTGACGCGCGGATCCCCAGGCGAGCTAGCATCTCCCGAGCCTCGGAGGTTGAGGCTGGTGGGAGGAGCGGGTGATGGAGCGCAGCAACGCGCTCATGCGGGGATTCCTTCAGGCGTGGTTGCCACAGCGCGGCTTCGCGAACGAAGGACACTGGACATGAGCGGCAACTGGACATGCACTGCTTGTTCGACGGCAAACGTCGCTGCAGACGCGTTCTGCGTGGTGTGCCACATCGCCAGGCCCGCGCCGGCCAGGACGGTGGTGGATCCGACGACCGACACGCCTCGGGTGCCCATTGCGACCACGATCCGTCCCAGTATCCCAAGCGCTGCGCCGGCACCGCCGACGACGCCAGCGGGCCAGGGCGGGGTCCCGCTTGCGCCAGGTCCCGGACGCGGTGGAGCGCCGACCTGGGCCCCCGAAGGTCCGGCTCCGAAGCAGGGCGTCCCGGTCGCCGCGCTCGCGGCCGTGGTGATCCTTATCCTGGCAGTGGTCGGGGTGGTGGTCGTCGTCGGCGGCTCGAAGGGCAACGACGAGGTGTCCACCGAAACCTCGGAGCCCTATGTGGACGATTCGGACACGATCGACACCGTCGACGCCACTGACACCCTGGACACCGCGGACACCGTGGACACAACCGAAACCGTCGCCACGACCGCTCCTGCGCCAACAACTCGAACCGCCCAACTCTTCTCCAGCTACGCGAAGATCCGGACAGAGCCGCGGTTGGCCTCGGCGCCTGCCGGCGAGTTCAGCCATCGCGAAAACATGAGCATCGATGTCATCGGCGAGCCCACCGCGGATGGCTGGTACAAGGTGACGATCGAGGGCAAGACGGGCTACCTGTTCGGGGCATTCGTGCGTCCCCCGGCCGCTGGCTTCTGCGTCACGACGAGCATCGCCGCAACGCCGACCGTCTACGACGATTCGGGCTACGCCATCTCGGATGAGAAATCCGGAAACAAGGTGCTGATCACCGCATCCACACCGGATTACGACGGGTGGCCGGTGGTACTTCCGGGTGGCCGCCGCGGCCACGTGCCCACCAGCGACGTGAACGAACCGGAGTGTGGGTGACCAACATCGATCCTCCCGGCGGTCCACGGCCGACACCGCGAGCGCCGGCTTCCCCTCCGCGCACGGATCCGATCGACGATGCATCGATCTGGACCGATGAGCCAACAACCCCGAGCGGGCCCGACGCGCGGTCGCGTGAGTCGGGACCTTTGGCGGATGCGCCGCGGTCGGCCGGACCGCGGGTGACCGGATCAGCGGGGCGAGTCGACGCACGCACGATCCTGCGCGTCACCTCGGTGTTCCTGGTCGGTGTCCTCATCGGCGTGCTGATCATGGCGTTCGCACGTTCCGACGACTCGGCGGCCTCGCAGAACGGCTCGAAGAGCGACCGCAGAACGACCACGTCTCAGGTCCCTGCGCCCAGCGCCACACCCTCCACCGACGTTGCGACGACCACGACAGCGCCGACGACCGCAGTCCCGGCCACGTCGGCGGCCCCTACAGCTGGCACCCGGAACGACCTGGCCCTGGCCACTGCCCTCGGCCCGGTCAAGCTGCCTTCCGATTGCCCACTCCCGCTCGGCATCCCCGAGGACCTGCCCAATGCTGCCCGCGCCTACCGCGGCGGCGTCCACGAAGGCATCGACTTCATCTGCGGCGAGTACGGGCGGACCGCAGTCGCAGCCATGGACGGCCAGGTACTCGTGGCCGACGACAGCTTCGTGGACCCCACTCCAGACCAGCGTCTCGAGATCCTCAACATTGCCAAGCAGATCGGCCACACCCCGCCCTGGACACTGGCGATGCTGTTCGGCCGGTTCGTGGTGCTCGATCACGGGATCAAGCCGGGCGTGGGGCACGTCGTAACGATCTACGCGCATCTGAACAAGATCGACCCAGCGATCGTCCCCGGCCACCACGTCAACGCGGGCGACCGAATCGGCGAGATCGGCAAGGCCGGCACCGAATCAGCCGGGACCGGAGAGGTCCGGCCCCAAGCCATCCACCTACATTGGGAGATCCACGTGGACGACCACTTCTTGGCCGAGGGCTCATCGTCCTCCGAGACCAGCGCCATCTACGCGGAGTTGTTCGGCCGATGAGCTGGAACTGCGTTGCGTGCACCTCAGCGAACCAGGACACCGACTCCACCTGCGTGGTGTGCCATCAGGCCCGGGCGACGGCGGGGCCAGCCGCTCCAGTCGAGCCCATCGTTCCAGTCGTGACCTCGACCGCGGTGCCGACCGCAGCGGCTCCTCCGCCCTCGTCGGCCTCGCCCAATGCTCCGCTGCCTCCGGCTGCACCCGTGCCCCCGATGGCAGGTCCGGCGGGGTCGGCCCCCGCGGCGGCTCCTTCACGCAACCCGTGGATGATCGTGGCCCTGGTGGCCCTGGTGGCCCTGGTGGCCCTGGTGGCCATCGGCATCGGGCTCGTCCTCAGCGGCGGCAGCGATAGCGACGCGTCCTCCAGCGCCGAGACGACCGTGGACGGCGGGACCGCCGGAACTTCGGACGTGACCGTCGACCCAGCGGTCACGGCGCCGACCACCACCGAAGTGCTGACCACTCAGGTGGCCACGTCGACCACGCTCGATGTGGAACCGAACGACCGCTGGATCACGGTGCTCCATTCCCGACCGAAGGCCGACTACACCCTCGAGCAAGTCGATGCGGAGGCAGCGCAGATGGCGGCGAGTCACGGAAACGACGGGAGGGTCCGTGTAGTCGACAGCGACGCGAGCATGCACATGAACCCTGGCTACTGGGCGATCATCTTGGTCGACTTCGACACCAGGGCTGAAGCGATCGCCTGGTGCGACAGCTTCGGCCTTCCTGTCGGGACGGAGTGCTACCCACGTCAAACCCTCACCGGCGACCGGTAGGAGAGATGGCTGAGACCTCGAGGCGAGCGTTCCTCGCTTCGACGGGGGCAGTCGCCGCTGCCGCGATCCTCCGTCCTTCTCCGGGCTTTGCTCGCCCACGGATGTCGGCGCCGCGGCCGGAGATCCAGCCCAGGTCCGCATGGGGAGGCGACCTCGCACCGAAGGGCCCCCTCCTCGACGAACCGCCGGGCGAGGTGAAGTTCCTGCTCGTTCACCACACCGAGACCCCGAATGGATACGGACCGGAGAAGGTCGCGCCGCGGCTCCGGAACATCTTCGACTACCACACCGGGACCAAAGGCTGGCCGGACATCGCCTACAACTTCTTCGTCGATGCGCAGGGCCGGATCTGGGAGGGTCGGACGGGCAGCCTCGCCCACCCGGTGCGAGGCGATGCCACCGGTGGCAGTCAAGGCCACGCCATGTTGTGCTGCTTCGTCGGCGATCACCAGGTCGTCCCGCCAACCCCGGCAGCCGTCACTGCGATGGCCCAACTCACGGCGTGGCTGGCCAGCACCTACGGGATCGACCTCGACGCCGGTCACACGATCACCTTTACCTCACGAGGCTCGAACCGGTGGCCAGCCGGCACGACGGTCACGACAGACCCGATAGCCGGACACCGGGACATGTCGCAGACCGCGTGCCCTGGCGATGCCGCCTACCCGATGGTGCGAGGAGCGATCCTCCAACAGGCGAAGGCAATCGCAGGCCTGTCGACGACGGCTCTGACCACGACCACGTCCGCCACCACGACGGCGCCGGCCACCACGGCCGCCATCAGCACCACGTCCGCTTCCTCCACCACGTCGGCATCGTCGACGGTCGTTCCTCCTGCGACCGGCCCGGGGGGCGGTGGACCACAGCCCGATAACAGCGGCGAGAGCACGATCGCTCGGCCGATCGCCGTGGGAGGGGTGGCCACCGCGGCGGTCGCGGCCACAGCCCTCACCGTGTGGTCCAGACGCCGTCGGCGTGACCAGCCAGGTGGCTCCGGTGACGACGCTCTGTCCACGTCCGGGCCCGCAGAAACCACAGAGCTGGCGTCGAGCGACACGCCAGCCGACGAGCAGGCGCCGCCCGACGCCGCTGGCCATTGACCAGAGTGCAGGGTGTGCAGGATCGCCTCCGTCGCCCCAACCGGCGCCGTCGCCGCCTTCTTGCGGCGATCCTCGTCGTGGTTCTGGCTGCGTGTTCGTCCGACCAGGGTGTGGCCACGACGACGTCTGCCGGTGGGGCGCGGACCAAGACCTCCGATGGAGCATCGACCTCCTACCCGATGAAGACGACAGGCGATACCTCATCAGCGACTTCGTCCACCACGAAGCCGGGGCCGTGCACCCAGGCCGGGGCTATCGCCGCTTGGCCGATCGAGGCACGCGCCGCGCAACTCGTGGTCGTACCCTCGCTCGACTTCAACATCGATGACCTGGCTCCGATCATCCGCACCGGCGTCGGCGGCGTGCTCTTCTTGGGCCACGCCCCGGCACCCGCCGACCTGGCGGTTCGCATCGCCCGTGCCCGATCTGGCTCGGCCACCGCTGTTGTCCCGTGGTTCATGGCCGACCAGGAAGGCGGGGGCGTGCAGCGGATGAAAGGGCTAGTCGACCCGATCCCGTGGGCAAGAACGATGGGAGCCACCCTCACGCCGACGCAGATCCAGGAGACGGCGCAGGAGACCGGCCGTCAACTCCGGGCGGCGGGCATCGATGTCGACCTCGCTCCAGTGCTCGACGTCGACGACGCGGCGGGTCCGAGCGCCTCCAACCCAGATGGCAAGCGCTCCTTCAGCGGCACCGCAACGGGGGTCACGGCATCGGGCCTGGCGTTCGAGCGCGGGCTGACCAACAGCGGCGTCGTCTCGGTCGTCAAGCACTTCCCAGGATTGGGCCACTCGACGGCCAACACCGACATGGGACCGGCCTCTACCAAGTCGATCACGGCCCTCCGTTCTGTCGATCTGCTCCCATTCAAGGCGGCGATCGACGCCGGCGCCCCCGCAGTCATGGTTGCCAACGCCACGGTGCCCGGCCTCACGACAAGACCTGCGTCCGTGTCCGCAGCCGCCATCCGCGGACTCTTGCGCACCGAGCTGGGCTTCCAGGGGATGGTGATGACCGACAGCTTGTCGGCAGGAGCGATCACCGCAGCCGGCCTGTCGCTTCCGCAGGCGGTCGTGGCCGCTATCGAAGCGGGCGCCGACCAGGTGCTGTTCGGTTCGACGCTCGATGCACGCGAACTTGCTCTGCTCCAGCCCAGCGCCGTCGCGACGACGACCCGCCAGATCATCACGGCGTTGGTTGAGGCGGTCCGAGCGAAGCACCTTCCTGAGGCACGCCTCGACGATGCGGTCGCCAACGTGTTGAGGGTGAAGAAGGTCGACCTGTGCCGGCCCGGCGCTTGATCAGCAGGGCACAGAGATCGGCGCCCCGTCGACCTTTCCTGTCCCGTCGATCACCCAGGTCGATCCGGATGGGATGAGCTCGTAGCGGATGCGCCACCGGGTACAGGTGGTGTTGAACCTGCTGTCCTCCGCCGACTGTGTGCTCGTGAACGACACATCGGCCGCTAGGCCCCCGCTTGGGCCGGGTGCAATCGATTCCACGTAGATGTCGCTGTCGTGGGTCGTGTCCGCGTCCATCGCCATCTGCGCTTGTGAAACCTTCGCCTGCTGGGATGGGCTCAGCGCCGCGTGTGCGGTCGCGAAGTCGTGGGCGTTGATCGCCGCGAAGTACGTCGAGAGCGCCGCCACCGCTGGCTGGAAGCCGGAGTCCGACGCGGACGGGCCCACGGTGAGCACTGGGGCGGTCGTGGTCGCGACCTCGGGCGTCGTGGACGCCACGGTTGTGGGGATCTCCGTCGTCGAGGGGTCGGGCGGCGTGGTGACCGATGAGCCGTCGGGAGTCCCGGCATCGCTGGAGCCGCTGTCGTTGCCGCCCGTGAGCACGACGACCAGTGCAACCGCGGCGACCAGCACCAGCGCCACGACGGCAATCGCCGCTCCGAGCGGGATCCCACGCCGCGCCGGGGCCGCCGGTTCCCAACTGGCTGTGGTGGTCGGTGGCACCACCGCGGCGGGAGGTTCATTCGGTCGCGCTGCAGGTGTTGCGGGGCCGGCGAGCGGAGGGGCCAACGGAGCAGGGGAGACCACGGCTACCGGAACCGTGGGCGCCAACGGCACGCCGCAGACCTGACACAGGACGTCAGCTTCGACGTTTTGGGTGTGGCAGCTTGGGCAGGTCCAATTGGTCATCGTCTCATCCATGGTCCGTCGTGTGCCGATCCAGCCAACTCGCGCCGCCGGTCGACGGCGCTGCCGTGCTCAGCCATCGCCCAGAGCGTAGAAGGCCCCGCCCCGTGCCCCGACGAAGATCTGCCCCTTGAAGACCGTGGGCGTTGATTCGATGCAGCCTTCGAGCTTCACGGACCACACCTCAGGCGGGTCCTGCTTCGGCTTGGACACGTCGTAGCCGTGGAGCACACCGCTGCAGTCCCCCTGGATGAGCACGTCATCCACCACGACCGGGCTCTGCCACGTCGGTCCGGGCAGGTGCTTCTCCCACAGCACGGCGCCGGTCTTCTGGTCCACGGCGAGCAGCCGACCCCCGTCCGTCGGGGCGTAGACGACGCCGTTGGCGATTGCCGGCGTGGCCCAGATGCCGGCCGGATCGGGCACCGACCAGACGATCGGGTCACCGGGCTTGGTCGGGTCGAGCTTCACAAGCTGACCCACCTCCGTGTTGCGAGCGCGGCTGGACGACCTCTCGACTTCTTGGGCGACGTAGATCATTCCGTCCTTGTCGACCACGACCGAGGCATCGGTGTCATCGCCCGTCCAGAAACGGAAGTCACGGATCGGTGCCTTGCCCGCCTTCACTCCCGAGATGTCCCACCCCTGCAGCAGGCCTCCGGAGTTGGAGAAGTAGACGTGGTTCCCCGAAATCGCCAGCGAGTTCTCAATCGATACGTCGTTCACGCGTGCGCCAGATCCGGCAAGGTCTGCGAGGAGTTGGTCATCCCAGGCGGGAGCGTGGAACACGATGTGCGGGTCCACGGTCACGAGACCGTCTGGACCCTTGCCGCGGTTGAGCTTGATCACGTACCACTGCCCGTTCTCACCACCCTCGAAGAGGTAATCGTCGATAATTAGGGGCGAGCTGTCCCAGTCGTTGTTCCACTTCGTGGGCGACACATCCGATGCGGTCATGCTCCACAGGTCTGCGGGCTTCCCATCGGGGCGATCCGTGGCGAGGATGTGGAAGTCGGCCCGGCTGCCCGAGTACAGCAACGGCAAGCCATCGGGGTCCCGGGTCACCGATCCCTTGATGATGTCGCCCATGCCGAAGTTCCCGAGTATCTCGGCTCCGTTGTTCGCATCCAGGAAGTGGATGTTCTTGTCGTATGCGCCGAAGGTCACCCAGGTCTTGGCGTCGTGTTCGAACACCGCTGGCTCGCCGGTCCAACCCGAGCCACACCACACCTTGTTCTCGTGCCCCACCGGGGAGTCGCCGCACATGCCTCCGCTTGGCGGGTAGCGCCATTGGATCTTGGGGTGCTTGGGCACCGGTCCCAGCCCGTAGTAGCTGCGCGTGGGGTTGCCTCGGAAGGTCAGTTGACCGACGACGGTGGAGCTCCACTCCTTGCCAGAGCTCGCCGGGTCGACCCAGCCGTCATACGGCGGTGGGCTCGTCGTCGAGGTGGTCGACGGAGCAACCTCGGTGACGGTCGTAGTAGAGCGAGCTGCCCGGGTCGTCGATGGACTCTCGACCGTGCTGCTCGAGCAGGCGGCGACGAGTCCGACCGAGAGGAGGCACGCAACCAGGCCCAGGGCGCGTCTTCCCGTGGCGGGATTTCGAAATACGGGCAATCGATCGCTCCAGTTCGGAAGGTGGTGACGGAGGTGGGCGCTCCGTTCGGGCAGTCGGCGGACCAGCCTCAGATGGGACGACCGCAATTCTTCGTCGCGAACGCGTTCAGCGTGCTGAGCGGTCCGGAGACCTCAAGTGCACCCATGAAGGATCCGACGAGCCCCTGGAGCGACATGTCCGGGACCTTCGTCAGATCACCGATCTTGTCGGCCATCAACTCAGCCTCGGTCTGGATCTCCGCTGGCGCCACCTTGGCCAACTTGCGGAAGTAGGTATTGAGCTCCCCGATCGCTTGGACACTCGCCATCACGCCGAGCAGCGCCTTGGCGAAGTCGTCTCCGGTCCCATCCGCACCACCCGCAGTTAGGTTGAGCTGGTCGACGATCCGCTTCTGCTCGGAGATCATCGTCTTGCAGAACGCCTCGGTGGACCGGGTTGGCTTTCGGTGCTTGACCACATAGACCACACCACCAGCAGCGGCTCCGATGAGCGCAACCGTGCAGAACGCAGCGACCACCACCACCCATAACGACCGCCCGCCCGCCACCCGACGCGCTCCCCGACCAGCGCTCGAGCCCGACCGCACGGCAGGGGCGGAGACTGAAGCCGGCGCGGTCGCCGCGATCGGCGCAAGCGGCGGCGAAGGTGGGAACGTCGAGCCAGCGCCGGCCGACGCTGCAGCGACCGGCATGTCGGGAACTGTCCAGGCGGGACCGGTCCCCCCGATGTCCGCCGGGACTGATGCAGTTGGCGCGCCGGACGACGGTGGTCGCAGTCCGGACGGCGGCGCGGACCGGATGATCTTCCCGAACGTCGGTGGTGCGCCTGCCACGGCGGCAGCGCCACCAACGGCGGAGGCGCCCCCACCGTCGCCGTCGATCGGCAGCGCATCGATGTTCTCTATGCCGCGATCTCGGACCTTGGACGTCCACGACGATCCGTCGTGGAATCGTTCCTGATGCCGACCGGTCGGATCCGCCCGCCACTCCCCGCCCATCGCGTCCCTCCCAGAACGTCCCGCCCACGAGTCCGAATCTCACGACTCGGCACCGCTCGTCGGACCACCCGCAGGCGCAGAACATAGCCCCTCAACTGCGGCGTGAGTGGGCGGACAAGGCGCACCTGCCCGCAGCAACGATGCTGCGCCTTCGGCCCGGGTAGATTCGTGCCGACTGGGCGATTCGGTCGATGACCTATTCGGCGTGCGGGCATGCAGTCGGCCGATAGGCGGGGAGGGTGGGAACACGGTGGGGTGGCAGCCAGACCCGACGGGTCGGCATCAGGAACGGTTCCACGACGGATCGTCGTGGACGTCCAGGGTTCGAGATCGCGGGATCGAGAACACCGACCCTGGCGGGTTCGCGCCCAAGCTCGATTCGCCCGCTGCCGGCCCGGCCTCACGACCGCCGAGCGCTCCGCCACTGAAGCACCCGCCGAGGAGTGACCTCACCTCGCGGAAGCCGCCGAACGCCACTCCAATGACGTCATCCGCACCAACGACCCCAATGCCACCGTTGCCACCGGCCCGGGCCAAGGCTCGGGCGCCCTTCCCGACGTTCACCGGATCAAGCGGGACTGCTCGAGCAGGACGTCCTTCCGTGCCGGGCAGGCCGGTCGCTAGCGCATCTCCAGCAGGCGGGCCTGCCGGGCCACCCTCGCCAACGACGCCCGCGGGATTCCCGACCGACCACCGCTCGACAGGACCAGGAGCGACGTCGGGACCGCCTGCGCTCGACGTGCGCCATCTCGGTGTCGTGGTAGGCGAGGGAACCCGGATCCTCGACGATGTCTCACTGTCGATCGAACGCGGCGAGTTGCTCGCCATCGTGGGACCGAGCGGGTCGGGTAAGTCCACCTTGCTGAAAGCGCTCACCGGCTCACGCCCACCCGAGGAGGGTGTGGTGGAGATCCGCGGCATCGAGCTGTACGGCGCATACGACGAGCTGTGCCGCAGCATCGGCTACGTCCCCCAAGACGACATCCTCCATCTGCCGCTCACCATTCGCGATGCATTGCTGTTCGGTGCCGAGCTGCGATTCTCGGCAGAGACCAGCCCCGAGGACCGGGCCCGGAGGGTCGACGAGGTGTTGGCGGAGCTCGAACTCACGCACCGTCAGGATGTCCCCATCGAGAAGGTGTCCGGCGGCCAGCGAAAGCGTACGAGTGTTGCGCTGGAGCTTCTCATCAGGCCAGAGCTCCTCTTCTTGGACGAACCGACCTCTGGACTCGACCCCGGGTTCGAGCGCACCGTGATGGAGCTCCTTCGCGAGTTGGCGACCGGCGACCGTGCAGTCCTCGTCGTCACCCACAGCCTCCAGAGCCTCGAGCTCTGTGACCGCGTGCTCTTCCTCGCACCGGGCGGAACCATCGCCTTCTTCGGCCCGCCCGACGAGGCCCTCGGGTTCTTCGGACGCGACGACTTCATCGATGTGTTCCGCGACCTCGAAAGCCTTCCACCGACCGAGTGGACGTCGCGTAGGCCTGCACCCGCTTCGACCCGACCTGGTCCGTCGGGGACCGCTCCGCCGGCTGCTCGCCGCGCGGTTCCGCCCGGTCAGCCGTGGAAGCAACAGGTCGACATCCTGGTACGTCGTCAGATCGCAATCCTGAAAGCAGACCGCCAGAACATCCTGTTCCTGATCGGCAGCGTGATCGTCCCGGCCGTCTTGATCCTCCTGCTGATGGAGGCGAACACGCTGAAGCTCGGACAATCGGTCCCGGTGGTTCCCCGCAACATCCTCGGGGCGATCGTCGTGGCCGCCGTCGCCATCGGTGCTGCCAACTCGATCCGCGAGATCGTGAAGGAGCTCCCGATCTATCAACGCGAGCGCGCGATCGGGCTGCAGCGGTCTGCCTACCTCACGTCCAAGGTTCTGGTGCTCGGAGCGCTCACTTGCGTGCAGATCGTGGTGCTCGTCGTCATCACCACGCTGCGTTCAGGAGGCCCGGGGCACGCAAACGTCCTGTTGATCCCTCACCTGGAGCTCATCGTCGATGTCATGCTGACGGGCATCGCTGCCGTGTCGCTCGGGCTCGTGCTGTCGACGCTGGTCTCGTCGTCTGAGAAGGCCATGGCCCTGATCCCGGTTGTGTTCGTGGTGCAGTGGCTCTTCTCGGGCGCTGCGCTGGATCTGCAGTCGAAGCCGGTGCTGCGCGAGGTCGCCATGGTCACCAGCGCCAACTGGGGAATGGCCGCCGCGGCGTCGACGGTCAACGAGTACCAGCTGAGCCAGAGCTGCAGCTACCTGGACGACAAGCCGATCGGCGGGAGCGATTCGTCGTCCAGCACGTACGACCCGTACGGATCATCGGACCCAAGCGGCACCTCGAGCGCCCAGGAGCAGGGCAAGGAAGAAGCGCGCAGAGAGGCCCTACCGGTCTGCGACGGCCGGTGGAAGAGCGGGGTCGTCCCATGGACGATCTCCATCATCGCCCTACTCCTCCTCATCGCGGCCCCGATCGCCGCGGCCGACCGGCTCCTGGCTCGGAAGGAACCCCTCGACGCGCAGCGGGCCAACGACTGGCCGATCCCATGGAGGAAATGATCTTGCCCTCATCCGACATGGCGGGATGGTCATGAGCGAACCGTGGGCATGCCAAGTGTGCTCGACCACCAACGAGCCGGGTGCGTCGTCGTGTGTGGCCTGCCGTCAACCCCGGGCCGCGCTGGCGCCGACGCCCGGCCCCGATACCCCTCGAGTACCAGTCGCTACAGTCACGCAATCGGGTGCCGGCCTGACCTCCGAGAGCGATCGCTTCATGCGGCCGATCCCTCCTGCCTCATCGATGGGAGGCTCGGTGCCGCCACCGACGCCGGGACCACGGCGGGTTCCGGTCGTCGCCCTCGCCGCCGTCATCCTCGTCGGGCTGATCGTGATCGGGGCACTCGTCGCCACTCGCAACTCTGGCAACTCCGACGCGGCGACCCCGGATGAGTCGGCTGCCGTCACCACGCAGTCCACGGTCAGTCGCAGCACGACATCCGACGCAACCGTGCCGCAGACGAGCGGGCCCATCACGTCGACACCGACCGAGCCGGTGGAGTTGTCGACCGCAGCCATGACGGCCCGCGCCTCGAGCGTGTTGCCTCCGGACGAGGACTACGGCACCACCTACGGGGCGGAGAACCTGCTCGATGGTGACCTGCAAACGGCTTGGTCACAAGCCGGGTCCGTGGGAGGCCAAGCCTCCGTCGGGTCGTGGGTGGCGTTCGATCTGTCCGAGGCCACCCATATCACCGGGGTCTCGATCATCAACGGGTACGTGAAGTCCGACACGGCATACCTCCACAACGATCGCCCCCGGGACATCCTGATCTCGACGGACGGAGGACAGGAGAAGCGGGTCACCTTGGCCGACGTCCACACGCCACAGGACATCGCAGTCGACTTCCCCAATGCGAGCACCATCACCATCACCATCGAGTCGGTGTACCTCGGGAACAAGTGGCACGACGTGGCTATGACCGAGGTCCGCTTCGCCGGCCCTGTCACCGGATGACGACGCGGACATCCCCCCGATCCCGCTGGGCTCGGGCCACTATCGCCGGGGTCACGGCCCTCGTCGTCCTCGGTCTCGCCGGGTGTGGCGACCCACCTGCCGAGAGCGCCTCGAACACCTCGCATGCCCGCGCTTCCACGACCACCACGGTTCCATCCACGACGTCCACCGCCGCAGCGACCACAACCACCACCGCGCCCCCGACGTTCACGTGGCGGGTGACGGCGATCGATGCCCCCCTCCGCACCCGTATGGCGACCTCATGGCACAACGGCTGCCCGATCGCCATCGACTCCCTTCGGTACGTATCCCTCGTGTACTGGGGATTCGACGGCAAGGCCCACATGGGCGAGCTGGTCGTCAACGCCGATGCTGTCGGGCCGCTCGAGCGCGCCTTCTCGTCGCTATTCGACCAGCGCTTTCCCATCCGATCGATGAGGCTCATCGACGACTTCGGTGGCAGTGACGATCAGTCGATGGCCGCCGACAACACCTCGGCGTTCAACTGTCGCTCGGTGGCCGGGAGCAGCCGCTGGTCCCAACATGCCTTCGGCCGAGCGGTCGACATCAACCCGGTGGAGAACCCCTACATCCACAACGGAATCATCGATCCTCCGGCCGCCGTAGCGTTCGCCGATCGCTCCGCAGTTCGTCCGGGAATGCTGCTCCCGGACAGCGAAGCAGTGGCTGCGTTCACCGCGGTCGGTTGGGGCTGGGGCGGGAGCTGGAGCAGCCCCGACCACCAGCACGTGTCAGCCACCGGGTCGTGACGCACTCCCTTGCCGCTGCGCTTGAACCTGGGTAGGGTCCCGGCAGTCCAAAGGTGGGAGGGACCATGGCGGCTAAGCACGATATTCAGCGCGGCATAAATGCCGAGGTGGGAGCGGGCCGAGAGGCAGTGGTGGAAGCTTGTGCCCGTGCTGTCGCGACACTCGGAAAGCACGGACGAAGCGAGGCCACCAGCCAGGTAGTCACGGTGCAGATCCTGCCCGGCATGAGCCAGAAGCTCTCGAGCATCTCGCCAATCGTCGAGATCTCCCTGAAACCCGCGGCCCAAGGCCGAATCAGTGTCTCGACGAAGGTGACTCGATACCGCACGTCGCAGTCCAAGCTCTTCGCATTCATCCCAATGGGCCCGAAGACCCTCGTCGGGAAGTCGTACTTCGTGAAGTTCCTGAATGCCCTGGAGACCGAGCTGAGGGCCTTGGACCCTGCTGGCTCTCAGGTCCACCACACGACAGCCTGAGGCATCGTCATGGTCGTCGTTCTTCTCATCCTCGCTGTCTTCCTACTCGTCGTCGTCGTGCCTCGCTTGGTGGGATCTGCGACTGGTGCAGCGATCGATGCCGGCGCCTCAGCGGTGACAAATCGCCGCCACGGGTCTGGCCGATCGAAGGCGACGTTCAAGACCTCGCTGTCCCCCGCCGCTGCGATCTCGGCGGCACGCATCGCAAGCCAACGATTGGGCTACGTCGCGTCGGGCGAACAGACCGGGCTGGCCCTCACGGCAACAACGCCAAGCGGCGGGATGCTGACGGCCGAGGTGCATCCTCAGGTGGGCCAGACGCAGGTACGGATTGTCGCGCCGAGGTCCGGCGGTGCGAGCGACGATGAGCAACTGCGGTTCCGAGGAGCGGTGCTCGCCGAGCTACGTGCGAGCGATCCCTCCGCCTGTCAAGGCTGAGCGCCGGTGCCGTTCCGACCCCTCGCCGTGTGCGCTCCCGACGATCGAGCCCAGTCACTCCACCCATCCGTCGATTCCAGGGGCGCCCCGCGACTGGAAGCGGGCGACACCGAGATCGTGTCGTGGCCGGTCATCTCCCTCGCCGACTGCCACGGCTCGATCGGCAACGCCAAACAACATCCTGATGTCTCCGGTCGGCTGCACGTCACAGCGGCGCGAGTCTTGGCCGTAGCCGCTGACTTCGCACAGGGCACCCACCACATCGGCCTCGGCCTCATTGCTGATCCGGTCGCGAACTGGTCCTCGAAGCGATCTGCCGGAAAGAGCATGGCGGGCCGGTTCCTCGTCGGTCAGATGCGGATGCCGTGGGTCTCCGATGTGGGGTACAGCGTCCGCAAGAACCGCAAGACGCCGGCGACGATCCGGATCTGTGGATCGCACCGCACTGACTTTGGAGACCAGGAAACCGTGATGCTCATTGCGGGACTCCCTGATTCCGTCGATCCGCGTCAGGTGGCCGAAGACATCGTCCGACGAGTGCTCGACGATCGTCTCGGTTGGGAAGACACCACACCCCAGGAGGAGGGTGCGCTCCGTCAAGCCCGGCTACCGCACCCCAGCGACGTCGCCGCAGGGCAGATCCCCGTTGCCCACCTGGTCGGTTCGTTCGTCGTGTCTCCACGATCTGGCTACCTAGGGACGAACAGCGTCCGATCCCGGCCAGCGAATTGACCACGGTGCTCGCCATCAACAAATTCTGCAGCCTCGACTGACACTCATCGGCGCGCTTCGTCTAGGCCCGACGCCGACGCCTAGCTGTATTGACCACGGACCTTGTTGACATCGGTCCGAGCATGAAGTGAGCCCCCTGGGCGAGTGTGGAGCTGTCTAGGACCCACACCCTCACCAGGAGGCTCGAAGGTGCACGGTAACGCTCGGCTCACGCCGGTTGGTCGGCTCACGTTGGTGATGCGGATCGAATCGGGTCGACCAGTCGCTCACGTCGCCGCGGAGATGGGCATCTCCCGCCCAACCGCGTACAAGTGGTGGAGGAGGTGGCAAGACGACGGCGAAGCCGGCCTCATCGACCGTTCGAGCCGACCGCGTTCGTGCCCGCACCAGACGCCACCGGAGATCGAGGCGCAGATCGTCGAGCTGCGCACCACGCTCAAGCGCGGTCCGGCGCGCATCGGCGGCCAGCTCGGCGTGCCGGCGTCAACGGTGCACCGGGTGCTGTGCCGGCTCGGGTTGAACCGGCTCGCATGGTTGGACCGTCCGACCGGGCAGGTGATCCGACGGATCCACACCGATCATCCGGGCGAGCTGGTGCACATCGACGTCAAGAAGCTCGGCCGCATCCCCGATGGCGGCGGCTGGCGCGCTCACGGCCGCGAGGCTGTCCGGGCCGGCCGAGAGAAGAAGACCCGGGGCATGAGCTACGTGCACTCCGCCATCGACGCCTACAGCCGGCTCGCGTACTCCGAGATCCACGATGACGAGAAGGGCGTGACGTGCGCCGCGTTCTTCGAGCGAGCGCAGGCCTGGTTCGCCGAGCACGGCGTTGACGCCATCGACGCCGTGCTCACCGACAACGCCAAGAACTACCTCGGCAAGGACTTCACCGCCGCCCTCGACGGCATCCGCCACAAGCGCACCCGGCCCTACACGCCCAAGACCAACGGCAAGGTCGAGCGGTTCAACCGCACCCTGCTCGAGGAATGGGCCTACGTCCGCGTCTACCTCAGCGACGAAGAACGAACCGCTGCGCTGGACGACTGGCTCCACCTCTACAACCATCACCGGCACCACACCGCCATCGGCGGCCCACCGATCGCTCGCGTCAACGACCTACTTGGTCAATACACCTAGCTCATGTCGTAATCAACGTGATGGGGTGACTGACCGACCGGTAGTGTCGGCGACGCATGCTCAAGCGGGAGGCATGAGGGGTGGGCTGATGAGCGGGCAATGGTTGACCGACCCTACGGGTCGACATCAGGAGCGGTACCAGGAGGGCACCGATTGGACAGCGCGCGTCCGTGACCGCGGTGTTGAGAACGAGGACCCGATTGGGTTGGCGATGCTGTCACCCACTGCGACCGAAGGTCCGTCCTTCGGTCGGATTGAACCGTCTCCGGCAACTGCGCCGAGCGACTATGACCCGGCAACCGGGCCTTGGTCGCCAGCACCGATCGGCGTCACCGACCCCACGCTGGTCGCGGCGATACCCGTCCTCCCTGAGGCGCCTTCGATCGCGCCCGGCGAGGCTCCCAAGCCCGCGTCCTCGCGCCGACGCCTGATCATCGGGGTCGGCGTGGCCGCCGCCGTCTTGCTGGTGGCTGGGGCGATCACGGCCGTGGCTATGAGTGGACCCGACGAGGCCGCCAAGAAGCCCATCGGACCCAAGCCAGTAGCTCCGGCGGTGCCACTGCGGGCAGGCGAG
>Ga0209023_10002257_pt1 | contig 24368 bp, 26 predicted proteins | sample LakOneMetagenome_FD_187468 | JGI IMG/M metagenome (GOLD analysis project Ga0209023, IMG submission 187468) | Freshwater and sediment microbial communities from Lake Erie, Canada (SPAdes) (version 2) | ecosystem: Environmental > Aquatic > Freshwater > Lentic | place: Lake Erie, Canada... | reverse complement strand
GGAATATCTTCGCCGCCACGACGATTACCGTCGCGAGTTTCAGGCAATTGCCGGATTAAGCGAGCCAGACCCGGAGCGCCTGGAAGCCTTCGTGCAGCGCTGGGGGTTGCGATTTTCCGACCGACCCTGAAACGCCGTCGGATCAGCAATCTCTCTTCTGGATTCCGAGCCTTCAGCCGCAAGCCGTGCTGCTCTCTCCAGTACAGCATCAGCATTGCGAAACGGAGCCGATTGTGACGCTGGCGCATCTCGACGGCCTCGATTTGCGCCAGGCGCCCGATGGCTGGCACGGCATCTGGCAGGTCGATGGCGTCGCGCATCAGTTCTGGCTTCCGCAAGCCGTTCCCGACGCTGCCGCTTTCTACGCCGCGTTCCTGCCGATGGATTCCTTTCTCGAGTTGCGCGCCCATGCCGCTCGCCGCCTCTGGCGCGCAATCAATGGCCGTCCGCCGGGCTCCGACTTCCGTGCGATGCCGGCTCAGCTTCGGCAGTGGCATATCCTGTCCCTGCGCGCGCTGGATGCGCGACTGCGCGGCGAGAGCTATCGCGCCATTGCCGAAGTGCTGCTCGGATTCGAGGGGACGAAAGAGGATTGGGAGATCGGGCCGCAAAAGAACAAAGCTCGCCGCCTTGTCGCTCACGGCATCAAAATGATGCGTGGGGGCTATCGGCTTCTGCTTCGCTATCCGATCAAATCACCACAGGGATGACGTTCCTCGACCCTGCATCGCGCTCGCAACGGCCTGTTCCAGAATACGCCGATAGCCTGCTTTCGACAACCATTGCGCGCGGGCCAGATGGGTTTCCCAGCAATGCCGGCTGCGCGTTTCCTCGGTGACAGGATCGCGGTGCAGGACGATCCGTGCCACTTCTCGCCAGTTCGCACCGTCGCGGTTTGCATCCAGCAGGCGCAAATAGGTGACGTAATGCTGTTCATCGTAGGCGGTGATGTCTGGCCCATTGGGGGCCTCATCTTCGACATCTGGATCAAGCTGAGGCTGCCCGCGCATCAATTCTGTCCTTTGGACTGAAGACGCCGAAGCAACTCCGGCAAACATCATGAATACCATGCCTCGACACGAATAGGAACGATCGTTCCTAGAATGATCGTTCCCATGCTGGTTCCTCTCTCACCATGGATCTTAAGGGGATCATGGCGAGGAATCTGCGTCAGATACGTCATGACAAGAAGCTGACGCAGGAAGAACTCGCCGACCGGGCGGGCCTGAGTATGCGCTATGTCGGGGCCATCGAGCGCGGTGACGTGTCCGCCAGTGTGACGGTTCTCGGCCAGATTGCCGATGCTCTTGAGATCGAGCCCGGAGAATTGCTGAAAAAAGGTTCCGGGCCGAAGTAGTCGGCCGACCTAAAGCTACCGCCGGACCCAGCGCCGTGCGGTTGTTCCCCAACATTCCCATCATATGCCGAAGGGGTGCCGCCAGCGCATAGGCGCAAATGCGGCACGCTACCGGCCGCCGATCCCTCGCCATGGTTCGCCATAGCCCGCCGCCACGACGGCAGCGCGCATCAACCCATGATCCAGAGGTGATCCTATGGCCATCCGCCCGACAGCGGAGATGCCGCCGCGCCTGCTGCGCACACAGGAAGCCGCGCGCTTCCTCGGCATCTCCATCCGCACCCTCGAGAAGCACCGCACCTATGGCACCGGCCCGACTTATCGCAAGGTCGGCGGCCGCGTCCTCTACACCATCTGCGATCTCGAAGCCTGGACCGAGATCGGCACCCGCAAATCCACCAGCGACAAGACGGCCGGCACGGTTTTCCCGGCCCGCCCGCTAACGCCGCAAGAGCGGGGCGAGTGCTGAATGCTGGGCGACGACGATCATAGCCCCGCCGACACGCATGGTCGCGATTCCAGCGAGCGCAGCCGCCTCGACCCCTTCGTGGTCGCGACCGGCGACGCTGCGCCCCGCGACCAGCGCGATCTGATGGAACGCCCGTTCTTCTCGCTCGCCAAGGCGAAGCGCACCGCCCCGATCCTCTACGAATCCGCCGGCGTCCGCGTCGAGGTGTTCGCCGGGGCCGATTGCGGCATGGCGACCATTTGGGACGCCGACGTTCTGATATGGGCGGCCTCGCAGATGGTCGCGGCCGAGAACAACGGCCTGCCCACCTCGCGCTTCTTCCGCTTCACGCCGTATCAGCTTCTCATGGCGATCGACCGCGCGACCGGCGCACGGGAATATCGCCTGCTAAAGAACGCGCTCATCCGCCTGCAATCGACGTCCATCCGCACGACGATCCGGCAGGGAGAGCATTGGCGGCGACATCAATTCTCCTGGATCAACGAATGGGAGGAACTGACCACCCGAGACGGCCGCGTCGAGGGCATGGAATTCGTCCTGCCCGACTGGTTCTATCGCGGCGTCACCGATCGTTCGTTGGTGCTTGCAATCGACCCGGACTATTTCCGGCTGACCGGCGGTATCGAACGCTGGCTCTACCGCGTCGCCCGTAAACATGCCGGCCATCAGCCGCACGGCTGGCTGTTCGAGGTCGCGCACCTTCATCAGAAATCCGGCTCTACGGCGCGGATTTCGGATTTCGCGCTCGACCTTCGCCGCATCGCCGCCAGGCAATCGCTGCTCGGATACCGCCTCGAAATCTACCGCGAAGGCCGCCGCGAGCTGCTGCAAATCCGGCCCGCCAGCACGTCCACAGTGCCTGTTGAAAAGGGTGTGGAAACGCTCGTGACTTCGGGCGCAAAGCGTATCGGGACTTCGGGCGCAGCACTATCGGGACTTCGGGCGCACGAAGCGCAGTTAAGTCTTTGGCCTGAAAAGCGGAATCCGACCGCTAACTTAGAGTCTAACAGAGAATCTAACTTTTCTTCTGAGGCGCATGCGCACGCGAGGCGTGGTGCCAGTGCCGCCCGATCCGTCGCCGACGTGCTGCGCGACCTGTTCACGCCGGACCCATCCGACAGCAACGGAGGGCGGCGCTCATGAGCGGCCGCGCATCGCACCGCACACACGGCCGTCCGCAGCCGAACGGGCCTGCGCCCTTCACCACGCTGGTCGAGCTGACCTTCGAGAAACGCCGGATCGAGCATTGGATCAGGTTCGGCCACAAGAACTACGAACAGATCATCGACCGGCGCCGCAGCGTCGTCGGCTTTGCGCCCGGAAGTCTGTTCGCCTTCGTCCGCTGGGCGGACGGCGACCATGGCACCGTCGCCTCGCGCATCGACATTGTGCGGGCCATCCGGCGCGGCGAGCCGTTCCAGACGCTGCCCTTCATCCGGCCTGGCGGCGACATCCTGCTCCGGCTCGACGGCTGGCCGAAGGTCCAGCGCGCGCTTGCCGCGATCGACGCGGTGGAAGCGCTCAGCGTCGATCCCGCCGACGCATCGCCCGACCATTGGCGACACGTCCATAACCGGCTCAGCGCCGGGCTGGAGCCGAACGCCTATACGCCCGAGCGCCATGCTGCATGGATCGGCCGCCGGAGGATCGAGCCATGAGCCGCCGCCGCACCCTCGCGGCGACGCTGCTCGCCGTCGTCGCCGTCGCCGCGCCGTTCGCCGTCAATATGCCATTGAGGCTCGTCTGGAACGCCACCGCCAGCGCTCCCATCGGCTTCTACGCGATCGAGCCGACCGACCGGCTCATGGTGCCCGAGCTGGTCGCCGTCATGCCGCCCGAACCGCTCGCCGCCTTCATGGTCGCACGCGGTTATGTCGGCGACGGCGTGCCGCTCCTGAAGCGCGTCGCCGGACTTCCTGGCCAGCGGGTTTGCCGCTTGCGATCCGCCATCACAGTCGACGGCGCGGAGATGGGAGATGCGCTCGACCGCGACCGGATCGGCCGCACGCTGCCCGTCTGGCAGGGATGCCGCGTCATCGCGCCCGGCGAACTCTTCCTCATGAACAGCGGCGTCCGCGACAGCCTGGACGGCCGCTACTTCGGCTCGCTTCCGGCGAGCGCCGTCGTCGGCCGCGCGCAGCCGCTCTGGACCGACGAGGACGGCGACGGCCGCTTCGTCTGGCGCGCGCCGACCCGCTGACCGCTTCCCCATCGGCGGGAGCGGTGTCCGCCGACGGGTTTCCCAACGCCACCGCATGGAGACAGTCATGCCGCAGATCGGTCAATTCATGCGCGAGGGTTCCGGCTTCACCGGGCGCGTTCATACGCTGACGCTCTATCGCGAACTCACCATCGTCCCGGCCGAGCATTCCGACGCCGAGAACGCGCCGGACTACCGTGTCCATCACGGGGCCGACGGCGGCCCGGAGATCGGCGCGGCGTGGAAACGCACCGGCGAGAAGGCCGGCGAATACCTTTCAGTGCTCATCGATGATCCCGCCTTGCCGCATCCGATCCGCGCCAACCTGTTCCGTGATGACGATGCCGGATCGTCGTGGTCGCTGCACTGGACGCGCCCGAAACCGCGCGAAGAGCGGGATTGAAGCCATGCGCTATCCCGTCACCCGCGCGCTCAAAGACCTTATTCCTTTGTTAGCGAAAAGGCCGTCTCATTCCTCCGTCCCGCTCGACCGCAGGACGGCCGGTGCGCGCAGCGAAGGTCAAGGGCGGCCATTGGCCGGCGCTTCGCGCGCACCCTTGACCGCAGCGAGCACGCTGGCAGGCTGGCGTCATGGTGGAGACAGGTCCGCCCGGCGCTATGCCGTGCTTCTGTCTCTGGCGGTGCTGGCAATCACGTCAGAACCGGGCGTGACGATCGCGCAATCGGCCGTCGTCGCGCAGCCCGTCAGCGATCCCCATGGCGCGCATATCGCCGAGGCATCGCAGCGCTTCGACGTTCCCGCGCACTGGATTCGCGCCGTGCTGCGCGCCGAGAGCGCGGGCAATGTCCGCGCGATCTCGACGGCGGGTGCGCAAGGCTTGATGCAGGTCATGCCCGACACCTGGGCGGGCCTACGTGTGCGCTACCGGCTCGGCCGCGATCCCTACGATCCACGCGACAACATCCTCGCAGGCACCGCCTATCTGCGCGAGATGTGGGATCGCTACGGCAATGGCGCGGCGATGCTCGCCGCCTATAATGCCGGTCCCGGCCGCTATGACGATCATCGCTCGACGGGCCGCCCGCTGCCCGCCGAGACCCGCGCCTATGTCGCTGCGCTCCTGCCGCTGATCGGCGGGGCCGCGCCCGCCGATCCGCCGGAGAAACGCGCCGAGCCGCCGCCAGATTGGCGCGAGGCTCCGCTATTCATACGCCGCGTGAGCGACATCCGAACCGCCGCCGAACCGTCATCCGGCGCGCGCTCGGAAGGGCAATCTGGTGAGCGACAGAGCGACGGTCGCGCTGCCGTTCCGGTGCGCGATCCCGTCGATGCGGAGCCGCAGCGCGGCACGATGTTCGTCGCCCGCGCGAACGGCGGGGGAATGCGATGAGCATCGCGTTTCCGCGTTCTCGCGTGTTTGATCCGGTGTGCAGTCAGGTCGGGGGTCGCCTGGCTGCATATCTGGATCGAAGAGCAGAAAGAGAAGAAAGGGCGGAGGGCAAGATAAAGGAAACCGGCACTCCGCTGGCCCGGTTTCTGGGCAAGCCCTTGTCTGCACACTGTTTTGGGGCGGCGCTGACGGCACCTTCGTTTTGGAGCCCGCGTGCCGCGATCTTGCGCAAAGCCTTGGCTTTTCTGGGTTTTGACCGGCACCATAGTCCGATATCGGGCGTTTTCCGGCAATTTTGGCCGAAGGTGCATTCATGAGCGCCGACGACGAATTCCGCTTCCGCCCGAAGCCCGGCCGCATCCGCGCCGACACGCCGAAGGCAGGCAAGGCCAAGAGCTTTCTGAGCCAGGCCAAGAAGATCGCGCGCCAGCATAGCAATGCCCCGTCCAGATCGTCGGCGCGGTCGGCGCAGCGGTCCAACGCGAGCCCCGGTGCGAAGGGCGGCAAGGCCACCGGCGCCGGCAAAAGTCCGGGCCTCAAGCGCGGGCGCGGTGCGGCCTTCGTGCGCGCCCGCACGCTGTCGGGCGGCTGGAAGCACAGCACGCCGGGGCAGCGCCGTGTCGTCGTCAAAACCCGCTACGTCCAGGGCGCGGGCAAGAACGGAAAATCCGCCGCGCATCTGCGCTACATCCAGCGCGACGGCACCTCGCGCGACGGCGAGCGCGGCCAGCTCTATTCGGCGAGCGAGGATCGCGCCGATGGCCCGGCCCTTGTCGAGCGCGGCGCGGACGATCGCCACCAGTTCCGCTTCATCTTCTCGCCCGAAGACGGCGCGGACCTCACCGACCTCACCGCCTATACCCGCGACCTCATGGCCCAGGTCGAAACCGATCTCGGAACCCGGCTCGATTGGGTCGCGGTCAACCACCACAACACCGGCCATCCCCATGTCCATGTCATCGTGCGCGGCACGGACGAGCTGGGCGAGAACCTTGTCATCAACGGCGACTATCTCGCCAACGGCATCCGCGAGCGTGCGAGCGATCTGGCGACGCTGGAGCTTGGTCCCGTCACCGAGATCGAGCAGAGCCGCAAGCTGTCGGCCGAGATAGGCCAAGACCGCTTCACCCGCATCGACCGGGCCATGACCGACGAAGCCGAAGACCGCTTTCTTGACCTGCGCAACGAGCCCGCCGAACCGAAGCGCCAGCTCGACCGGACGCTGCGCCTGCGCCGTCTCGCCAAGCTGGAAAAGATGGGCCTCGCCACCGAGCACGCGCCCGGCGTCTGGGAATTGAGCGAGCGGATGGAACCGGCGCTGCGCGAGCTGGGCGAGCGCGGCGACATCATCCGCAACATGCACAAGGCGTTGAAGGCCGACGGGCTGGAGCGAGATCCGATAACGTTCCAGCTTCACGACGCCGCGCCCGAAGTCCCGATCGTCGGCCGCGTCGTCGACAAATATCTGACCGACGAGTTGGGCGAGAACCTGACCGTCGTGGTCGACGGGATCGACGGGCGCACCCATCATCTTCCCGGCATCGATCCAGCCCGCATCGAGGATGCGCGGATCGGCAGCGTCGTCGAGATCGGCCCCGCCGAGACCGCGAGCCGGCCATCGGATCGAACCATCGCCACCATCGCCGAGGGCAGCGTCTATCGGCCGAGCCGCCATCTCGAACAGGCGAAGTTCGAGGGCCGCGTTCCGGGCGGCGACTATGACGGCTATGTCGATGCCCATGTGCGCCGGCTGGAGGCGCTGCGCCGCGCCGGGATCGCCGAGCGCATCGACACCGACCAATGGCGCATCCCCGACGACTTCGAGAGCCGTGCCGCCGCCTATGACGCCGGGCGCAACCGGCAGGCCAATGTGCGCATCGTCTCCGCTGCCCGGCTGGAACAGCAGATCGGCGTGGACGGCGCGACCTGGCTCGATCGGCGGCTTGTGTCGAACGAGTCGTCCGACCTAGCGTCGTCCGGCTTCGGCCAGCAGGTGCGCGAGGCGATCGACCGTCGCCGCGAGCATCATATCGACCGGGGCGACGCGACGCCCGGCGCGAACGGCGGCACGCTCTATCGGCGCAACCTACTCGCCACGCTGCGCGCGCGCGAGATCGAGCGCATCGGCAGCGAGATTGCGGCGACCAAGAACCTGCCGTTCCGCGCCGCCACCGACGGCGAGACCGTCAGCGGCAAGTTCACCGGGACCGTGCAGCTATCGAGCGGGAAGTTCGCCGTGGTCGAGCAGAGCCACGAATTCACCCTTGTCCCGTGGCGGCCTGTCATCGACCTTCAGCTCGGCCGCGAGGTGAGCGGCATCGTTCAGGGCGGATCGGTGTCGTGGCAGTTGGGGCGGCAGCGGGGGCTTGGTGTATAGGAAAGTAAATCTGCGCTATCCGAACAAATATGTTCGCAACTTTAGATGGCAATTAGGAAGTTGCTGACCTCACTTCATCGAACATTTCGGGATAACCAAGACATGCGCGAACAACATGGCGCCTTCCAATGTGGCGATGACTTGTGCGGCTCAGGCATGCGACAATCCGCCTTTGGTCAGCTTCTCCAAACCAAGCCGAAAGAACTGTCTCGCCTCGATGACGACCTCTTCGGGAAGATTGCGCGGAGGCGGCTCCGAGCGCGCCGCATATACATCTGCTCGTCATCTTGAAGCGCGCGGCGAAACGCCAGCGTCCAAACTTCGATCACGTCGCGACCCTCTGCGATATCTTAGTTGACCGACGACATGAAGCGTTCCGTGTAGCGACGCGCTGCAGCGCTCATGATGGCATCGGCCGTCTCAATCAATTTCGCACCCTTTCACCTATATCTCTCATGCGGTCGTACCGCTTACTTTTGTGATCTTTCGACCCTGACTTGTCCGCCTTTCTGCGCGTGGGCCGGAAAAGACGGCGCCACCCCCTGAGCCAGGACCGGAACGACTTCGCGCAAGTAGGTCACGAACGCGCGCAGATGCGGCAATTTGACCACGGTTCGGTTCCAGACCGCTTCGAAGCCGATCTGCACATCTCGGTCGGCCCTGTCCCTGATCCGCAGCGCGTTATGGGCTTTGGACGACAATTTGGATCGCGGAAGCATTGCAGCTCCGATTCCCAGCTCGGCCCATTGCTCAAGAACCTGATAACTCATCGCCTCGCCCGAGTATTCGTGCAAGGTTTTGCGGTGGCTACGAAACAGGCCGCGCATCGTTCGCGAGAGTCCGCACGCATCCGGCACCATAACAAAGGTGTCGTTCGCGATGTCATCGAACGACACCATGCCCCCCTTCGCATCCACTGCCCGCTTATTGCTCTGCGGTACGTAGAGAAGCGGCTCGCGATAGAGAAAAGTGCTGTCGCGGTGATCCTTCTGAGGTTCTTTGACGCCGAACACGAAATCGAGCTGTTCCGCATCCAACATGCGGCTCAGATCGGCCATGTTCATTTCCCGCAGTACAAGCTCCACATCGGGCAATCTCGTGTGGAACGGCTCGATCAGGATATTGAGAAACCGGCCGTCAAGCAGAGGGGATGTCCCGATCCTGACCAGTGGCTTTTCCGGCGTCAGGTAAGCCTGTGAGTGTTGAACAAGCGCCCGCTGCGCGCTCAGCACGCGCTCGATATCGGGAAGAACATGTGCGCCGAAAGCCGTCAGCGACACCTTCCGAGTCGTCCGGACAAATAGCTTTAGCCCCAGCTCGTCCTCCAACTGCGCGATCGCATTGGAGAGCGTCGGCTGCGTCACCGCACAGGCCCAGGCCGCCGCCGTGAAGGAACCTGCAGATGCAAGCGCACTGGCAAATCGAAGCTGGTTCAGGTTCATGCCAATTTATATCCTCTAACTATCAATCATATTTGAAATTACGATTTCTCTATTAATAAGCCATCACCTAATCTGCTTCAAGCCAAACAGGCCCCTTGATACCGAAATAGGAAACAACATGGCTTATCTTGAGATCACCCTGAAAATCGCCGAGAAGAATCGGTCCGCAGCGGCGGCCGTCTATAACAAGTACAAGGCCCCGTTCCTGAACTCGATCGCCGGAGCAAAGTCGAAAGAATTGCTCGTGCGTGCCGAGGACGTGCAGGTTCTCCACGGCTTCGAGACGACCGATCAGGCCTCGGCCTATCTCAACGCCCCTCTATTCAACGATGATGTCGTTGTTGCCCTGAAGCCACTCCTCGACGCGGCCCCCGAGGTGCGGATCTATCAGGTTGTCTGAAGCGATCGGGCCGGAATGCAGGCGTCACTCGACGTCTGCTTTCGCTGTTCGACCGACCAACGCAGAAGCGGAACTCTAGGGCCCGGCCGTTACTGGTGGATTGACTCGAACGCTTGGAACCCTCGGTTCCTGTGCGATGATGGTGTCTGGGTCGGCTCGCCAGGCGAAGGGCCTGGGGGTCTGGTTGTGTCCGGCGACGAAGCGGATGGTGGCGGCCTGCAGATCGATGACCGAACGGAAGGCGCCATTCTGCAGCCGTCGCTGAGTCAGGATGGCAAAGAAGCCCTCGCCGAGGCCTAGGCACCGCGATCGCGCTCAACGCCGGCGCTGCCTTGGCCTACACCGTGCGCGTCTTCGACACGATCGAAGTCCTGCCGAAAGAATAACCAAGATAGGGCCGGTGAACCGGCCCCTATATCCTGTTTTCGAAAGTCATCGCCTTGAGCCATCATGTCCTCATCGTCGGAGGCGGCCTCGCCGGATTGACCGCAGCCCGTTACTTTCATCAAGCCGGCATCGGCTTTCTCCTACTGGAGGCCCGCGATCGGCTGGGCGGCCGCATTTTGTCGGCCGATGCCGCCGGCCAGCCATCTGATAACGGCTTCGATCTAGGCCCATCATGGTTCTGGCCCGGCATGCAGCCTGCAATGGGCTACCTCGTCGATGATCTCGGACTTTCCTTCTTTCCGCAAAATAGCGACGGCGACGTGGTCTTTCAGCGCATGTCTCGCGAAACCCCGCAGCGCTATCACGGCATGCGGCAGGAGCCGCAGTCGATGCGGCTCGTCGGAGGCACCGGTGCAATCATCTCGGCCCTTGCCTCGGATCTGCCCCCGCAAAGCATTCAACTTGGCGCGCGGGTGACGCATGTCTCGCTGGACGGGCATGAGGTTGTGGTGAAGTTCGTACAAGAGAGCGGATTAGCCCAAAACAAGCGCGCGTCGCATGTCCTGTTCGCGCTGCCGCCGCGTCTACTTGAGGCAAAGGTTCTATTCTCCCCTGCTCTCGACGTCCTTACAATCGAGCAATGGCGGCGGACCCCGACCTGGATGGCGCCGCATGCGAAGTTTTTCGCGCTCTACGACCGGCCTTTCTGGCGCGAAGCCGGTCTCTCCGGCACGGCGCAAAGCATGGTCGGCCCCCTCATCGAGATCCACGATGCGACGACTGCTTCGGGACAGGCAGCCTTGTTCGGCTTCGTCGGCGTTCCTGCCGAGCAGCGCGCAACGGTTGGACGCGATGCAATCATCGCGGCTGCTCTCCAACAGCTCGCCCAACTGTTTGGGCCACAGGCCGGCACACCTCGCGCGACATTGTTCAAGGATTGGGCGGCTGATCCGCTAACAGCAACCGATGACGATCAAGTGGCGGGCGGTCACCTGAGTCCTCACCGACACCCATGGGTCAATGGAAGATGGCGAGATTACATTTCGCTGGCCGGCAGCGAAACCAGCGACAGTGAAGCAGGCTACCTCTCCGGCGCTGTCGAGGCGGCCGCACGCGCCGTCACTGACATCATGAGCAAGCTGGCCAAGTCCGACGAACGGACGGTCGCAGCTCCTTCGGAAGGATCCTGAAAATTGGGAGACAGAACCATGAGGGGTACGTATCGAGCCATGCAGGTGACGACACCCGGCACGCTGGAACTGGTGGAGCGTGAGACGCCCAAGCCCGGATACGGCGAAGTGCTGATCGAAGTCGAAGCCTGCGGTATCTGCGGCGCGGACGCCGCGGACATCGAGGGGGCCGATCCGGCTTTGCAGCCGCCGCGCGTGCCTGGCCATGAGGTCGTTGGCCGCATCGTCGCCATCGGCGAGAACGCCCCTTCGATCTGGAAGTCTGGCCAGCGCGTTGGCGTCGGTCGGCTCGGCGGCCATTGCAACGAATGCTCACAGTGCCGCCAAGGCCAGTTCCAGCTTTGCGAGAATCAGCCCTTCGTCGGCGCCTCTTGCGACGGCGGCTATGCCGAAATGATGCTCGCGCGCGGCACGGGCCTCGTATCAATCCCTGATGAACTCAATTCCGAGGAAGCGGCGCCGATCCTCTGCGCCGGAATAGCCACCTTCAATGCGCTCAAGAAATCAGGCGCGGAGGCCGGCGATCTGGTGGCTATCCAGGGGATCGGCGGTCTCGGCCACATGGCCCTGCAATATGCCCGCAAGATGGGCTTCAAGGTCGCAGCCGTCGGGCGTGGGCAGGATATCGCCGAGGAAGCTCTGAAGCTCGGCGCCCATGTCTACATCGATACAAAGACGGAGGACGCTGCGGCAAAGCTCAAGTCCATGGGCGGGGCGAAGGCCATCGTCACGACGATCGGTAATGCTGAAGTAGTCTCCTCGCTGATGGATGGCTTAGCTCCGCACGGTCGGCTCGTTCTGCTTGGTGGTGCTGGCAAAGACCCGCTGCCCGTCTCGGCCGGTCATCTCGTCATTGGCGAGCGCAACGTGCTCGGATCGATCACCGGCACACCTTACGAGAACGAGAAGACGCTCGATTTCAGCGTCCTGACCGGCGTGCGTCCGCAGATCGAGACCATCCCGCTGGAGAAGGCATTCGAAGCCTATCAGAAGATGAAGTCCGGCGACGTCAAGTTCCGGATGGTCCTGACTATGAAGGCGCCGCGTCATGCGCATTAACGACGATCTGTCGACTCCCGTCATCGTCCACGCCGCGAAGTTGGACTGGGTGCCCAGCCCAGCGGCGGGCGTGGACCGTCGCATGTTGTTTCGCATCGGCGGCGAGGTCGCCCGCGCCACCTCGATCGTGCGTTATGCTCCCGGCAGCGCCTTCCCGCGCCACACCCATACAGGCGGCGAAGAAATCCTCGTTGTCGATGGCACCTTTCAGGACGAGCATGGCGACTATCCGGCTGGAAGCTATTTCCGCAATCCGCCTGGCACGTCGCACGTCCCCGCCGCGAAGGGCGGTTGCACTATCTTCGTCAGGCTCTGGCAGTACCGCGAGGGCGATCAAACCCAGATTGTGCGTCAGCCGAGTGAGGGCGACCAGATCAGGCCGCGCGCCGGCGCAAGCGCCGCGACCGTTCTGTTCGATGACGACTATGAAGAGGTGCGCCTGGAGGACTGGAAACCCAACGAGACAGTCACGATCACGAATACACGCGGGCTGGAGTTCTTCGTCCTTTCGGGCGGGTTCACCATCGGCGGCGAGACGCTGGAGCCGGAGAGCTGGGGCCGGCTGCCCGCAAGCACCGACCTCACTGCAACCGTCAGCCCTGAAGGCGCGAGGGTTTGGCTAAAGGATGCACCGCTGCTGCATCCCGATGTCCTCCATCTCCCCGCATAATTCATCCGTGCCATTCGCGCGGCGCATTACGGTTGTTTGGGGGGGAGGTACATCGACGCTTAATGCACCAACGGAACTTTATGAAAGACGGGAGGCGCGTTGCTTTCGAAAGACGATCATTGACGCGATCTGATCGTAGGTAAGAGGAATGACGGTCATGCGGCGCCGGAACGTCAAGAAATTGTATGCACGGCGTACGTCTCAGTTACTCGGCGGACGTGTTCCTATGACGTCATTAGTCCAAACTCTTGCGGTTGCCGAGTTTTTGAACTTCCGCCACGCAGCAGATGCCCTCGGCGTTAGCCAGTCCTGCGTCAGCGCGCGGGTAAAGGCGCTCGAAGAAGAACTCGGCATTTTGCTCTTCGATCGGAACACGCGAGGCGTCCGGCTGACAGAAGCCGGATGTCATTTTGTCGAACGGGTGGCGGCGGCCATTGACCAGCTCGATCATGCCGTGAAGACAGCCGGAATGGCGGCGTCAGGAGAACACGGCCGTCTGCGCATCGGCCTCCATGGCCTCTTCCCTGGCAGCTTTCTCGATGGTCTTCTAACGCAATACCGTTCGGAACATCCCGCCATTGCCATCGAAATGGTCGAAGGGTCGGCGCGCGAAGCGCTCATGCATCTGCGCGCTCACCGGATCGACGTTGCATTTCTGGTCGGCAGGTTCGATCTGCCCGATTGCCATTCCCGGCCGATCTGGACTGAACCGCTGGTCGTAGCAGTGTCGGCTAACCATCCGCTTGCCGGGCAGCCAGGCGTCACATGGCCCGATCTCGCGAGTGAGACTTTCCTTGTCCGCCATGGCGGAACGGGACCGCAGGTCCATGACCATATCATGCTTCGCCTTGCCGGACGCTGGCCGCCGCCGGTCATCCAGCGCTTCGAGGTCGAACGCGGTACGCTGTTATCCATGGTCGCTCAGAGCTTTGGCATCACGCTTCTCGGAGCCGCGAGCCAGCTCTTCCCAACTGCCGGGGTCGTGCTCCTGCCGATCACCGACGAGCCGGAGCCCGTCGTGTTCTCGGGCGTCTGGTCGCCACAGAACCGAAGCGCTGCACTCCGGAACCTGCTCACGCTGGCAGACGAAATGGGCCGCTCGACACCACCCGTTTGAATACTCGTTTTGTTCGTTCCAAACCACGTTGCGAAGGCTCTGACAGAAGCACGACCCGTCCTATTTGCCGCCGCTCGTATCCGGCAGCCCTCCGGCCTCGTCTTACCTGTTGCCACTCCCAAAAACGCCCATTCTCTGATCGGCTCCGACATTTTTGCCGATTGGAGCCTGTATGCGTGGTGGCCGAATTCTTTGGGGTCAGATCACCGTTGTCCTGACCATCGTGTTCGTCATGACCTGGGCGGCGACACAATGGACAGCATGGCGGCTCGGCTTTCAGGCGCAACTCGGAACCCCATGGTTCGAGCTGGTGGGCTGGCCGATCTATTATCCCCCGGCCTTCTTCTGGTGGTGGTTTTCCTTCGACGCCTACGCACCCGCGATCTTCACCGAGGGCGGCATTATCGCGGCGTCGGGCGGCTTCCTCGCCATCGCCGTCGCCATCACCATGTCGATCATGCGGGCGCGCGAGGTCGGAAACGTCGCGACCTATGGCTCGGCACGATGGGCTGAGGACAGGGAAATCCGCTCGGCCGGCCTGCTCGGTCCGGATGGCGTGGTGCTCGGTCGCTACAACCAAGATTATCTGCGCCATGACGGGCCGGAGCATGTCCTGTGTTTCGCGCCGACGCGATCCGGCAAAGGCGTTGGCCTCGTCGTGCCGACGCTGCTGACCTGGCCGGGAAGCTGCATCGTCCACGATATCAAGGGCGAGAACTGGACGCTGACAGCCGGATTCCGCGCAAGGCATGGCCGCGTCCTGCTGTTCGATCCGACCAACGTGCAATCCTCGGCCTACAACCCCTTGCTGGAGGTGCGGCAGGGCGAATGGGAAGTCCGCGACGTGCAGAATATCGCGGATATTCTGGTCGATCCGGAAGGCAGTCTCGATAAGCGCAACCATTGGGAAAAGACCAGCCACAGCCTGCTGGTCGGCGCGATCCTGCATGTCCTCTACGCCGAAAAGGACAAGACGCTGGCCGGCGTCGCCAACTTCCTGTCCGATCCGCGTCGCCCGGTGGAAGCCACCTTGCGCGCGATGATGGACACGCCGCACTTGGGCGAAGCCGGCGTTCATCCCGTCATCGCATCGTCCGCCCGCGAGCTACTGAACAAATCCGACAATGAGCGGTCAGGCGTGCTCTCGACTGCCATGAGCTTTCTCGGCCTCTACCGCGATCCGGTCGTGGCTCGCGTCACGGCACGGTGCGACTGGCGGATTGCCGATCTCGTCGGGGGCAAGAAGGCGGTCAGCCTCTACCTTGTCGTTCCGCCGTCTGACATCAACCGCACCAAGCCGCTAATCCGCCTGATCCTCAACCAGATCGGTCGCAGGCTAACCGAGGAGCTGACGACTTCCGGCAAACGCCATCGGCTACTCTTGATGCTGGACGAGTTTCCAGCGCTCGGCCGTCTCGATTTCTTCGAGTCCGCTCTGGCCTTCATGGCGGGCTACGGCATCAAGGGCTTCCTGATCGCGCAGAGCCTCAATCAGATCGAACGCGCCTACGGCCAAAACAACTCGATCCTCGACAATTGCCATGTCCGGGTGAGTTTCGCGGCGAATGACGAGAGGACTGCAAAACGGGTCAGCGACGCGCTCGGCACGGCGACGGAGATGCGCGATTCCACCAACTATGCCGGCCATCGGCTCTCGCCATGGCTCGGCCATCTGATGGTCTCGCGGCAGGAGACGGCGCGGCCGCTGCTGACCCCCGGCGAGATCATGCAGCTCCCGCCTACCGACGAAATCGTCATGGTGGCCGGAACACCGCCGATCCGCGCCAGCAAGGCCCGGTATTTCGAGGATCGGCGGTTGCAGGAGCGTATCCTGACCCCGCCTGATCTGGTCGCCTTGGCGTCTGCCGCAAACCCTTCCGCATCGGACGATTGGTCCGCCCGCGTTGTGGCAGCGGCCGGTGGAGCGCCCGCGAACAATCCCGGCGATGCCGATGGCGACCCGGCCAATGCGGGCATCCGCCGCGAGCCGGAATTGCCCGAGCATGAGGAAATCATCACACCGTCCCCACCGCCGGCACAGGAGTTCGACCTACTGGACGACGAACCCGACGTGGACGCCGCCAAGGCCAACGCCATGCGCACCCGAATGCGCGGAATCGCGCGGCAGGCGTCACTAGACCCCGGCGACGGCATCGAACTTTGAGGAACGCGCCATGACGACCCGCACCCGCATGAATGTCTATTTCGATCCAGCCTTGCTCAAACAGATCGAGGCCCTGTCGCTGCGCCGCAAGGTCTCGAAATCCGCCATCGTCGAGGCCGCCGTCGCCTCCTTCCTGTCGGGCGATACGAGCGAGAAACTGGAAGCGGCAATGTCGCGCCGCCTCGACAAGCTCGGCCGCCAGATCGACGGGCTAGACGAAGATCTCGCGGTGCTCGGCGAGGCCGTCTCGCTGTTTGTCCAATTCTGGCTCCTGGTCACGCCGCCGGTGCCGGACGGCGCGCAAGCATCCGCCAAGGCAAAAGGTGCGGAGCGGTTCAAAGGCTTCATGCAGACGCTCGGCCGCCGATTGGCCACCGGAGACAGGTTCTTGAAAGAGCTGTCACGCGATGTCGAGTCGGTTCCTGCGGAGCCTTCGACAGATCAGTTCGAGGCGAATAGTGATCCAGCTTGAATATTCAATCCGTCCTATTCGCCGCCGAGGGCCGCCGATCCCCGCACGCACTTAGATACTTGTTGAACCGGCCTGATTTGCGGCTCTTTTAATCGACCCCAATCCGGGGACTGTCTGTTGCGCCTCGTGAACAAACGGGGCCGATATGACTGCCAACCACCAAAAACCAGAAGCCATTGCACGCGGCGCGCGGATGCTGCGCACGGCGCTTGGTCCCGCCATCGCCCGGTTTCTGGAAGAGCCCGCCGTCGTCGAGGTGATGCTGAACCCGGACGGTCGTATCTGGGTGGATCGTCTCTTCGAAGGACTGGCCGACACGGGCGAGATGATGTCGCCGGCCGATGGCGAACGCATCGTGCGCCTGGTCGCGCATCATGTCGGTGCGGAGGTCCACGCCCGAAGCCCGCGCGTCTCGGCCGAACTGCCCGAGACCGGCGAGCGGTTCGAAGGCTTGCTCCCGCCTGTCGTCGCAGCACCAGCCTTCGCCATCCGCAAGCCCGCCGTCGCCGTCTTCACGCTCGACGATTATGTGGCTGCCGGCATCATGTCCGGCGATCAGGCTTTGAGCCTGCGTGCGGCTGTCACGTCCCGCGCCAACATCCTCGTCGCCGGCGGCACCTCCACCGGCAAGACCACGCTGACCAATGCACTGCTGGCCGAAGTGGCGAAGGGCACGGATCGCGTCGTCATCATCGAAGACACGCGCGAGCTGCAATGCACCGCCCCGAACCTCGTTTCCATGCGCACCAAGGACGGCGTCGCCACGCTCTCCGATCTCGTCCGGTCCTCACTGCGCCTGCGACCCGACCGCATCCCCATCGGCGAGGTGCGCGGCGCTGAAGCGCTCGACCTGCTCAAAGCCTGGGGCACCGGCCATCCGGGCGGCATCGGCACCATTCACGCCGGAACCGGGATGGGTGCGCTGCGCCGTCTCGAACAACTCATTCAAGAGGCCGTCGTCACCGTCCCGCGGGCGCTGATCGCGGAGACCATCGACCTCGTTGCCGTCCTCTCCGGCCGCGGTTCCGCGCGCCGGCTCATCGAACTCGCCCGCGTCGAAGGGCTCGGCGCCGACGGCGACTACCGCATCACCCAAGCCATCCCCACCAGCACAGGAGAATCCGCATGATCCGTACCACCATGCGCGTGCGTCGCACGATCGCGACCGCCGCCGCCTTCACCTACGTCAACCTGATCCTCATCCCGGCTGCCCACGCGTCCGGTTCGTCCATGCCATGGGAAGCCCCGCTTCAGAAAATCCTCCAGTCGATCGAGGGACCGGTCGCCAAGATCGTCGCCGTCATCATCATCATCGCGACGGGCCTGGCGCTCGCCTTCGGCGATACGTCCGGCGGCTTCCGCAAGCTGATCCAGATCGTCTTCGGCCTGTCGATCGCCTTCGCGGCGTCGAGCTTCTTCCTGTCGTTCTTCTCGTTCGGCGGCGGGGCGCTCGTCTGATGGCGGGCTTCGAGCAACTGGACGTGCCGGGCTTCACCGTGACGGTCCATCGCGCGCTGACCGAGCACATCCTGCTCGGCGGTGCGCCGCGTTCCATCGCGATCCTGAACGGGACGCTGGCCGGGGCTGTGGGCCTCGGCCTGCGCCTCTGGCTGGTCGGACTGCTGATCTGGGCCATCGGCCATGTCGCAGCGGTCTGGGCCGCCAAGCGCGATCCGCTCTTCGTCGAGGTCGGCCGCCGCCATCTGCGCATCCCCAGTCATCTGTCGGTCTGAGGGAGGCACAGCCATGATGAACCTTGCCGAATATCGCCGCACCGCCAATCGCCTGGCCGATTATCTGCCGTGGGTCGCGCTCGTCACTGAGGGCGTCGTGCTCAACAAGGATGGCAGCTTCCAGCGCACCGCAAGCTTTCGCGGTCCCGATCTCGATTCCGCCGTCGCGGCCGAGCTGGTCGCGGTGGCCTCCCGCATCAACAACGCCTTCCGTCGTCTCGGTTCCGGCTGGAGCATCTTTGTCGAGGCGCAGCGTTCCGAAGCCGCGACCTATCCCGACAGCACGTTTCCCGATCCGGCTTCCGGCCTCGTTGAGGCCGAACGCAGGGCCGGTTTCGAGGAAGCCGGCGCGCATTTTGTATCCGGCTACTTTCTCACCTTCCTCTTTCTCCCGCCAGCCGAGGAAGCCGCCCGCGCCGAGTCTTGGCTTTACGAGGGACGCGAGCACGCAGGCGTCGATGTCGGCGAGATCCTGCGCGCCTTCACCGATCGCACCGATCGCGTCCTGGCACTGCTCGACGGCTTCATGCCCGAATGCGGCTGGCTCGATGACGGCGAGACGCTGACCTATCTCCATTCCACAGTCTCGACCCATCGCCATCGCGTCCGCGTGCCCGAAACGCCGGTCTATCTCGATGCGCTGCTCGCCGATCAGCCGCTGACCGGCGGGCTGGAGCCACGCCTGGGCGGTGAACATCTGCGCGTCCTCACCGTCACCGGGTTCCCGACTGCGACCACGCCCGGCTTGCTCGACGATCTCAATCGTCTCGCGTTCCCCTATCGGTGGAGCACGCGCGCGATCCTGCTCGACAAGACCGACGCGACGAAGCTGCTCACCAAAATCCGCCGCCAATGGTTCGCCAAGCGCAAGTCGATCGCCGCGATCCTGAAAGAGGTGATGACCAACGAGGCGTCCGCCCTCGTGGACACCGACGCGGCCAACAAGGCGCTCGACGCGGACATGGCCCTTCAGGAACTCGGGGCCGACATGGCGGGCATGGCCTATGTGACGGCCACGATCGCGGTGTGGGATGCTGACCCCCGCCTTGCCGACGAGAAGTTGCGGCTGGTCGAGAAGGTCACCCAGGGCCGCGACTTCACGGCCATGACCGAGACCGTCAACGCGGTTGACGCATGGCTCGGTTCGCTGCCGGGACATGCCTACGCCAACGTCCGGCAGCCGCCCATCAGCACTTTGAATCTCGCTCACATGATCCCGCTCTCGGCGGTGTGGGCGGGGCCGGAACGGGACGAGCATTTGGGTAGCCCCCCATTGCTTTACGGCAAGACCGAAGGCTCGACCCCGTTCCGGTTATCCCTGCACGTCGGCGATGTCGGCCACACGCTCGTCGTCGGTCCAACCGGCGCTGGCAAATCCGTTCTGCTCGCGCTCATGGCCTTGCAGTTCCGGCGCTACGAACGCAGCCAAGTCTTCGCCTTCGATTTCGGCGGTTCGATCCGCGCCGCCGCGCTCGCCATGGGCGGCGACTGGCACGATCTCGGCGGCGGTCTGACGGAAGGCTCCGACACCTCCGTCTCGCTCCAGCCGCTCGCGCGCATTCATGACACCTATGAACGTGCATGGGCCGCCGACTGGATCGTGGCGATCCTGATGCGCGAGGGCATCGCGATCACGCCCGAAGCCAAGGAGCATATCTGGACGGCGCTGACCTCGCTCGCCTCCGCGCCGGTCGGGGAACGTACCATCACCGGCCTCAGCGTCCTGCTGCAATCCAACGATCTCAAGCAAGCGCTCCGCCCGTATTGCGTAGGTGGCCCTTATGGCCGGCTGCTCGACGCCGAAGCCGAACATCTTGGCCGCGCCGCCGTGCAAGCCTTCGAGATCGAGGGGCTTGTCGGCACGGGGGCGGCTCCGGCCGTGCTGTCCTATCTGTTCCATCGCATCGGCGACCGGCTCGACGGACGACCGACCTTGCTCATCATCGACGAGGGTTGGCTGGCGCTGGACGATGAAGGGTTCGCTGGCCAGCTCCGCGAATGGTTGAAGACGCTCCGTAAGAAGAACGCATCGGTCATCTTCGCCACGCAGTCGCTGTCCGACATCGACAATTCGGCGATCGCGCCGGCGATCGTCGAGAGCTGCCCGACACGGCTGCTGTTGCCGAACGAGCGTGCGATCGAGCCGCAGATCACGGCCATCTATCGTCGCTTCGGCCTCAATGACCGTCAGATCGAGATATTGGCGCGGGCGACGCCAAAGCGCGACTACTACTGCCAGTCCCGGCGCGGCAACCGCCTGTTCGAGCTGGGCCTGTCCGAAGTCGGCCTCGCGCTTTGCGCCGCTTCCTCCAAATCCGACCAGACGCTGATCGCCAACCTCGTCGCCGAGCACGGCCGCGACGGCTTTCTCGCGGCCTGGCTCCAAGCCCGAGGCGCTGGCTGGGCCGCCGATCTCATCCCGACTTTCCCTATCACCCAAGCCGAAAAGGAGACTTTGTCATGAAAACCCGTCTTATCCGCTCGCGTGCCGCGTTCCTCGCCGCGACCATGCTGGCCGCGCCGATCGCGCTGTCACCGATGCTCACGACACCCGCGCACGCAATCATCGTGTTCGACCCGTCGAATTACGCACAAAACGTCCTCACAGCGGCGCGGACGCTGGAGCAGGTCACGCATCAGATCACCTCGCTCCAAAATGAAGCGCAGATGCTCATCAATCAGGCGAAGAACCTCGCCAGCCTGCCGTTCTCGGCGCTTCAGACCTTGCAGCAGAACGTCCAGAAGACCCAGCAGCTTCTCAGCCAAGCGCAGGGCATCGCCTTCAACGTCCAGCAGATCGACCAGATGTTCAGCCAAAAATACGGCAACGTCTCGATGTCGACGACCGACCAGCAGCTTGTCGCCAATGCGAGATCACGCTGGCAGAACACCGTCGGCGGTTTGCAGGACGCGATGCGGGTACAGGCCGGCGTCGTCGGCAATATCGACAGCAACCGCACGCAGATGTCAGCGCTGGTCAGCCAGAGCCAGAGCGCGAGCGGCGCGCTTCAGGCGACACAGGCGGGCAACCAGCTTCTCGCCCTCCAGTCGCAGCAGCTTTCCGACCTGGTGGCACTTCTCGCCGCCAATGGGCGCGCAGGGGCGCTCACCGAGGCAGAGCGCACTGCCGCCGCCGAACAGGGACGCGAGCAGCGCCGTCGCTTCCTGACACCGGGAACCACCTACACCCCCGGCAATGCGCAGATGTTCGGCAACGGCAACTGAAGGAGCGGGCCATGGACGGCAAAATGCTGGCCCGGCTGGGCGCAATCATCTTCGTCGCGGTTGCCATCACGGCGACCGCGATCGAGATGACCCGTAAGGAAGAGGCTCCGGCATCCGTGCCGGTCCGCCTTCATGAGCCCTCACGTGATCCGCTACGCGGAGGACAGCGCCGGTGCCAGCAGCTTGGCCAGAAGGCGGCCGAGGATGCGGAATGCATGCGTGTCTGGGCCGAGACGCGCGACCGCTTCCTTGGCCGCGCGCCGACCGCGCCAGCCGCACCGGATGGGCGGTAAGCCATGGGCGGCGCAGGCGTCATCGACAAATTCCTCGGGACCTTCACCCGTTACATCGACTCAGGCTTCGGACTGCTCTCCGGCGAGGTAGCCTTCATCGCCACGACGCTGATCGTCATCGACGTGACGCTCGCCGCGCTGTTCTGGTCCTGGAGCGCCGATGACGACATTCTCGCGCGCCTCATCAGGAAGACGCTGTTCGTCGGCGTTTTCGCCTATCTGATCGGCAACTGGAACAACCTCGCGAAGATCGTCTTCGAGAGCTTTTCCGGCCTTGGGCTCAAAGCCTCCGGCACCAGCTTTTCCGCGCAGGATCTGATGCGGCCCGGCAAGGTCGCGCAGACCGGCCTCGACGCTGCACGCCCACTGCTCGATTCCATCTCCGACCTGATGGGCTGGGTCAGCTTCTTCGAGAACTTCATCCAGATAGCGTGCCTCCTCTTCGCTTGGGCGCTGGTAATCCTCGCCTTCTTCATCCTCGCCATCCAGCTCTTCGTCACGCTGATCGAGTTCAAACTGTCGACGCTGGCCGGCTTCGTGCTGATCCCCTTCGGCCTGTTCGGCAAGACCGCCTTCATGGCTGAGCGCGTGCTTGGCAATGTTATCTCCAGCGGCATCAAGGTTCTTGTGCTCGCCGTCATCATCGGCATCGGATCGACGCTGTTCAGCGAGTTCACGCGCGGCTTTGGCGGCGCGACCCCGAGCATCGACGACGCCATGGCCGTCGTGCTGGCCGCGCTATCGCTGGTCGGTCTCGGCATCTTCGGTCCCGGTATCGCCAACGGCCTGGTCTCTGGTGGTCCGCAGCTCGGCGCGGGCGCGGCTGTCGGCACAGGACTTGCGGCGGGCGGCATGGTGCTGGCTGGTGCTGGAGCCGCCGGCCTCGCCGCCAAAGGTGGCGCAGCCGCGTTCTCGACGGGTGCAGCCGCCGTCCGTGGCGGCGCGACCGCAGCCGGTGCAGCTTCGGCCGCCTATAGCCTCGGCTCGCTGGGCCAGTCCGGTGCGTCCAGTGTGGCATCGGGCATGGGCGGCGTTGGTCGCGCAGCAGGCAGCGCGGCGATCTCGCCGCTTCGCCGCGCTGCCGCCAGCGTCAAATCCAGCTTCTCGGACGGCGTCAAATCCGGCTTCGGCGCCACCGGCGGCTCCTCAACCACGGGCACAGTCGGCGGCGCGGCTGAAGCTCCGTCCGCCCCGTCACAACCAGCCAATGCAGCGCCTGGCTGGGCGCAGCGGATGCGCCAATCCGGCCATACGGGCCACGCCGTCCAGACAACCGCACATGCCATCCGCTCCGGCGACAGCCACGGCTCCGGCTCTTCCGTCAACCTCTCCGAAAGTGACCGCTCATGAACCTCTTCAAACGACCCGCCGCGCATTACGGCAAGACACCCGAACCCGAGACCCCATACCAGCGCGCCGCGCAGGTCTGGGACGAGCGCATCGGCTCGGCCCGCGTGCAGGCGAAAAACTGGCGATACATGGCCTTCGGATCGCTGGTCCTGTCGGCAGGCTTCGCCGCCGCCCTTGTCTGGCAGTCGGTGCAAGGGACCGTCGTTCCGTGGGTGGTGCAGGTCGACAATCTCGGCCAGGCGCAAACCGTCGCTCCGGCCGCCGCCGACTATCGCCCGACCGATCCGCAGATCGCATGGCATCTCGGCCGTTTCATCGAACAGGTGCGTAGCATCCCCGCCGATCCGATCATTGTCCGGCAGAACTGGCTTCGCGCCTATGACTGGACCACGGATCGCGGTGCCGGCGCGCTCAACGACTATGCCCGCACCAACGATCCCTTCACCAAGGTCGGCAAGCAGCAAATCGCCGTCGACGTTTCCAGCGTCATCCGCGCGTCACCGGATTCCTTCCGCGTCGCCTGGACGGAACGGCATTTTGAGAACGGCGCACTCGCTTCGACCCAGCGCTGGACCGCGATCCTGACGATAGCTCTCCAACCGCCACGCGACGCCGATCGGCTCAAGGTCAATCCGCTCGGCATCTACGTCAACGCCATCAACTGGTCGCGGGAGATGAGCCAATGAACCCTGCACTCCGTAAATCCGCAATCACGCTCGTCCTGCTTTCCGCGACGGCGCTGGCGGGCTGCGCCACGAACAAGCCGCCGCAGATCAGCTATGACGCCAATGTCCCGCCGCTCCCCGCCATTCCCGTGAGCGTGACGGATGAGCGCCTGAAACCGTTGCATATCCCGCCCGCTTGGACCGTCGCGCGCGGAGGCACAGCGGCTGGCACCCCGACTGGCCGCGTCGACAACGCTAACGCGGCGGCTCGTGTGCAGCCACGCCGTGAAGGCTACTTCAACGCCATTCAGGTCTATCCCTGGAGCGAAGGCGCGCTCTATCAGGTCTATGCCGCACCCGGCCAGATCACCAGCATCGCGCTCGAGCCCGGCGAGACCCTGACCGGCGCCGGGCCGGTCGCGGCGGGCGACACCGCCCGGTGGATC
>Ga0209023_10002256_pt1 | contig 24382 bp, 19 predicted proteins | sample LakOneMetagenome_FD_187468 | JGI IMG/M metagenome (GOLD analysis project Ga0209023, IMG submission 187468) | Freshwater and sediment microbial communities from Lake Erie, Canada (SPAdes) (version 2) | ecosystem: Environmental > Aquatic > Freshwater > Lentic | place: Lake Erie, Canada... | reverse complement strand
TATATTCATGCCGGGCGAGCCGATGAAATAGCCGACGAACGTATGCGCGGGCTTGTCGAACAGTTCGGCCGGGGTGCCGCTCTGCACCACGCCGCCGTCATGCATCACCACGACGGTATCGGCAAAGGTCAGCGCCTCGGTCTGGTCGTGGGTGACGTAGATCATCGTCAGGTCGAGGTCACGGTGCAGCGCCTTGAGCTTCGAGCGCAACTGCCATTTCAACTCGGGGTCGATCACGGTCAGCGGCTCGTCGAACAGGATTGCGGCGACATCGGAGCGCACCAGGCCGCGGCCGAGCGAAATCTTCTGCTTGGCGTCGGCCGTCAGGCGGGTTGCCTTGCGGTCGAGGAAAGGCGTGAGGTCGAGCAGGTCGGCGATCTTTTTGACCCGCGCGTCGATATCGGCCTTCGGCACGCCGCGGTTCTTCAGGGGAAATGCCAGGTTCTGCCCAACCGTCATGGTGTCGTAGATCACCGGAAACTGGAACACCTGGGCGATATTGCGCTTCTGGGTTGACAGCGGTGTGATATCGGCGCCGTCGAACAGTATCTGGCCGCGCGACGGCGTCACGATGCCGGAAATCAGGTTCAAGAGCGTGGTCTTGCCGCAGCCGGACGGCCCGAGCAGCGCATAGGCGCCGCCCTGTCGCCAGGTCATCGTCACCGGCTTCAGCGCAAACGATTCGGGCGGCGCGTCATTGCCGGCGTAGGAATGCGCGAGATCGACGAGGTCAATGCGGGCCATCTGGCATCTCCCTCAGTTGGTGGCCGGAGCCGCGACCAGTCGGTCGGCGGCGTCGAACACGAAGACATTGTCGGGATCGAGCACGGCATCGAGCACGTGACCGGGCTCGTATTCATGGACGCCCTGCAGCACCGCGACCCAGTTCGAGGAATCGCGGTTGAGATGCACGAAACTTTCCGAACCGGTGATCTCGGTCACGGTGACGGTGGCGTGGAATGCATGACGGCCGGCGATACCGTTTGCCACTTCCAACTGATGGGCGCGGAAGCCGACGCGATACGGACCATCGGCGAGCGACGCGTAAAGGCCGGTGGCGGGTGCCGAGATGCCGCCGGCATATTGCACGGAGCCGTTCCTCTTCTCGATACCGACGAGATTGAGCGGCGGATCGGAGAACACCTGCGCCACCCGCAACGTATCGGGCTGCCGATAGACCTTCGAGGTATTGCCGGCCTGCAGCACCTGACCTTCCCACATGCACAGCGTGTCGCCGCCGAGCAGCAGGGCTTCAGAGGGTTCGGTGGTCGCATAGACGAAGATCGCGCCCGACGCCTCGAAGATCCGCGGCAATTCCGTGCGCAGTTCCTCGCGCAGCTTGTAGTCGAGATTGGCGAGCGGCTCGTCGAGCAGCACCAGGTCGGCGCCCTTGACCAGCGCCCGTGCAATCGCGGTGCGCTGCTGCTGGCCGCCGGACAGTTGCAACGGCGTGCGCTTCAGATACGGCTCGAGCCGCAGCAGGCTTGCCGCTTCCTGCACCCGCTGTTCGATCTCACCGCGCGGCTTGCCTTGAACCCGCAACGGCGAGGCGATGTTCTCGTACACCGTCAGCGACGGGTAGTTGATGAACTGCTGATAGACCATCGCGACCGACCGTTGCCGCACGTCCGCCCCGGTCACGTCCTTGCCGTCGACCAGCACGCGGCCCGACGCCGGCTTGTCGAGACCGGCAAGCAACCGCATGATCGAGGTCTTGCCAGATAGCGTCGGCCCGAGCAGCACGCTCAGCGTGCCGCGGTCGAGCGTCAGCGAGACATCGCGAATGGTCGCCATGCCGTCCACGGTGCGCGTGACATGCTCGAGCGTGACGCTCATGTCCGTCCTCCCGCTTCGCGTAGGGGACGTTCACCGGCGGCACGGTTGGCGGCGATCCAGGCGTCGAGTGCGGCGATTTCGTCGGCCGACAGCCGCAGGCCCAGCTTGGAGCGGCGCCACACCACGTCATCGGCGGTGCAGGCCCATTCCACCGACATCAGGTACCTGACTTCGCTTTCCGTCAAGCTGGCGCCGAACGATTGGCCGAGATCTGCGATCGATTTTGCGCTGCCGAGAACTTTTGCGGCGCGGGTGCCATAGGCATGCGCCAACCGATTGGCGTGGGCGGTCGCAAGGAACGGATATTTCCGCACCAGTTCCGCCGTCAGCGCCGCAACCGCCGAGACATCCATGTCGCCGCCGGGCAATGGCTGCTTACCGGTCCAGCCTTCCTTCGCCTTGGCACTACGCAGATAGGGCGAAAGTCGCTCCAGCGCCTCTTCGGCCAGACGCCGATAGGTCGTGATCTTGCCGCCGTAGATCGAAAGCAACGGCGCGCCGCCGGGCGTGTCGAGTTCGAACACATAGTCGCGGGTCGCGGCCTTGGCTTCGCTGGCGCCGTCGTCATAGAGCGGCCGGACTCCGGAATAGGTCCAGACCACGTCTTCCGGCGTCACCGGATTTTTCAGATATTCGCTGGCGGAAGCGCAGAGATATTTGATCTCGTCTTCCGATGCCTTCACCTTCGCGGGATCGCCGTCGTAATCGCGATCGGTGGTTCCGATCAGCGTAAAATCGTCCTGATAGGGAATGACGAAGATGATGCGGCCGTCGGCGTTCTGGAACATGTAGGCGCGGTCGTGCTCATAGAGCTTGCGCACCACGATGTGGGAGCCTTGCACCAGGCGCACTTTCGCGCGCGCGTTGACGCCGGAGCCGGATGACAGCACCTGCTCGACCCAGGGGCCGCCGGCATTGACCAGCGCGCGGGCGTTGATGGTGGTGCGCGCGCCGCTGATGGTGTTCTCGACGGTGACCTGCCAGATGCCGTCGACCTGCCGGATCTCGACCGCGCGGGTGCGGGTGTGAATCTCGGCGCCGCGGTCAGCCGCATCGCGCGCCGTCAGCACGACCAGGCGCGCGTCATCGACGAAGCAGTCGGAATACTCAAAACCCTTGCTGTAGCGGTTGGCGATCAGGGGTTTTCCCACCACGTCGTGGACGAGGTCGACCGAACGGGTCGGCGGCAGCAGGTGCCGGCCGCCGATATGATCGTACAGGAACAACCCGAGCCTGAGCAGCCAGGCCGGCCGCAAGCCTGAGTGGTGCGGCAAAACGAAACGCAACGGGCGAATGATGTGGGGCGCGATCTGCCAGAGGATTTCGCGCTCGATCAGCGCTTCGCGGACCAGCCGAAACTCGTAATATTCGAGATAACGCAGGCCGCCGTGCACCAGCTTGGTCGACCAGGACGACGTCCCGCTCGCCAAGTCATTCATCTCACAAAGGAAAACGGAATTGCCCCGGCCCGCCGCATCGCGCGCGATGCCGCAACCGTTGATGCCGCCTCCGATGATGGCGAGGTCGAATACCCTGTCCAAAGAACGCTTCCCCGGCGATCGCCTCTTCGTTTCGGCGATTTCGCTTTCGGATTGGATTAAATCACAACGGAAAACGAAAGCAAGCGAAAGTGAGGAACGCTCCTGGAATTTCGTGGACGTTGGGGTGTAGCGGGCGTGGAGACGTCGCTTCGCGGCCCGACGCGCTTACTTCAACCGCACCACGGTCGACGTCGCCTCGCCGGCCGGCTCGTCGATATCGGCCGCCGGCTTGTCCATCGCCTCGACCACCTCGATGCCGCGGGTGTGGCAGATATTGGCGAGGCCCGACGGCAGCGGCGCGTCGGTGACGAAGGTCTGGATCTGGCTGAGATGGGCGATGCGCACCGGCGCGCTGCGGCGCAGCTTGGTGCTGTCAGCCACCAGCATGACGCTGCGCGCGTTGGCGATGATCGCCTGCGCCGCCTGCACTTCGCGATAGTCGAAGTCGAGCAGCGCGCCCTCCTCATCGATGGCGGACGCACCGATGATGGCGTAATCGACCTTGAACTGGCCGATCAGACTGATCGCAGTCGAACCGATCACGGCGCCATCGGCGCGGCGCACCGCACCGCCGGCCACGATCACCTCGATGCGCGGATGCCGATAGAGCAGCATCGCGACGTTGAGGTTGTTGGTGATGACGAGCAGGTCCTCATGCGAGGTCAGCGCGCTCGCAACTTCTTCCGTCGTGGTGCCGATGTTGATGAACAGCGAGCAGCCGTTCGGAATCCGCGACGCCGCGGCTATCCCGATCGCCCGCTTCTCCTCGGCGGCAACGAAGCGTCGCGCCTCATAGGCGAGGTTCTCGACGCCGGAAGCGATGATGGCGCCGCCGTGGATGCGGGTCAGCGAGCGCTGGTCGCAGAGATCGTTGAGATCCTTGCGGATGGTCTGCGCCGACACCTCGAAACGCCGCGCTAGGTCTTCCACGATCACCCGGCCGGAGGCGCGGGCGATGTTGAGGATTTCAGTCTGGCGGTTGGACAATCCGGCCATGGTGGCACCCCGGCGAAATGAGGCCTCATGGTGCGACCGATTGGCGATACCGTCAACGAGTGAGATCGGCCGCCCGGTGCCCTGCTTCCGCAGACCGGATTTAGAGTTAAGAATGGCGCGCGCTTCTAGGCCGCCTCCGGCAATGCGCCGCCGGCGAGACGGATCGCGGCGCGTTCGGCCTCGCGCGCGTTGCGAAACCACTGGCCCTCGAGCCGGTTGAAACGGTGCGTGGCCGCGAAGAACTGGAAACCGCGGGGACCCCGCACGACGATGCCCGCGGGTTGCGACGCAACTTCGATGATGAACGTATCGGACATGACCCCGCCTTGCATTGCCCAGCTTGGATGATTCGCTGCTGGCAACGGATGTAGGGGCCGAATGTTCCGGGCGTGTGACCAAGCCGTGGCGTCTTCGTGCAGCGGCGCCGCGTCGCACCTGGCCGGCGTTGCGGGTGCGGCCGGTAGGCAGGCGCCGTCGTATCTCGGGGCCCGGCAGGCCTATTTTTGACCAATTTCCCCGGGTTTTCCGCGGCGGCGGCTCGTCCCGCGACCAAGCAACCCCTGTGTTCCCGCCGAATCCTTTGCTAAGAAGGACCCCGATAGCAGGGAGAACCAACATGATTTCGAAATTTGCGCTTTCGGCGCTCCTGGCCCTCGCGGTGTGCGGGCCGGTCCAAGAGGCGGCGGCGCAGGATGCCGTTGGCGGCGCGATCGTCGGCGGCGTGCTCGGCGGTGTCGTCGGCGGCGCGCTCGGCGGCCGTGGCGGTGCGGCAGCAGGCGCGATCATCGGCGCCGGTACCGGCGCTGCGATCGCTTCCCAGGGCGAGCATCGTCCGGGCGGCTACCGTTATTATCAGGGCGGATGTTACGTCGAACAGCCCGGCGGCTGGGTTGCGGTGTCGCCGCGCTACTGCCAGACCGTGGAATATCAGGGACCGCCGCCGCGCGCCTATGTCGAGCCGCAGCGTCCGCGCTGCACCTACTCGCCGACCTACGATCCGCGCCGCGGCACCTTCATCGGCCGTGACGGCTACGAGCGTCCCTGCCCGTAAGGCCGGCTCAACTGTCATACCCCGCGAAAGCGGGGTATCCAGTACGCCGCAGCCTCTCGGCTACATCACCAACGTCTCTGGAATACTGGATCACCCGCATTCGCGGGTGATGACGTTTCTGGGTGGTGAAATAATCAGCCTCACACCGGGATCGGCGGCGGCCCGGCCTGCTTGATCGGCTGCGGCTTGCCCTGGTCGTCGATCGAGACGTAGGTGAAGTTGCCGTCGGTCACCAGGATCGGCACCGTCTCCCTGCGCCGCACCACCCAGGCTTCGAGATGGACCGTGATCGAGGTCCGCCCGACCCGCACCAGGGTGCCGTGAACGGAGACGAGGTCGCCGACATTGACGGCTTTTCGAAAATTCATCGCGTCGATCGCAACGGTGACGTTGCGCGTTTTCGTGACCTTGGCGGCGAACACGCCGCCACCGAGATCCATCTGGCCGAGCAGCCAGCCGCCGAAGATATCGCCGTTCTGGTTGGTGTCGGCCGGCATTGCCAAGGTACGGATACAGAGATCGCCCTGCGGTCCGGTTTCGGTATTCGATGGCGCGTGGACATGAGCTTCGGTACCGGGGGTCTCGCTCACTTGAAAGTCTCCCAGCCGGCATCGGGCGTGAAGCGATGGCCGAATTTTTCGGTCAGCGCCCGCAAGGTCGAGACCACGTTTTCGACGCCACGGGTCCGCGCATAGTTCAGCGGGCCGCCGCGGAACGGCGCATATCCGGTGCCGAAGATGACGGCGCCGTCGACCACGTCGGCATTGTCGACGATGCCTTCGCGCAAGGACGCGACGCAGACATTCGACATCGGCAGGATCAGCCGGTCGATCATTTCAGCCGAAGGCTGCACGCCCGTAGACGCCGCCGGCGCGGTGTCGGCCTTGCCGTCCTTCCAGGTGTAGAAGCCCTTGCCGGTCTTGCGACCGAGTTCACCCTTCGCGACCTTGTCGCGCAGCCAGGCCGGCGTCGGCGGCAGCGCGTCGCCGAATTTCGAGCGCAGCATGTCGCCGACATCGAGGCAGATATCGAGGCCGACTTGATCGGCCAGTTCGATCGGGCCCATCGGCATGCCGAATTTTTTCGCCGCGGCGTCGATCACGGATTTGTCGATCCTCTCGTCGAGCATCACCATCGCCTCCAGCATGTAAGGTGTCAGCGCGCGGTTGACGAGGAAGCCCGGCGAACTCTTCACCGGCAGCGGCAGCCGGTCGATGGCGCCGACAAAGGCCAGCGCCTCCTTCAACAGTTGCGCATCCGTGCCGTCATGGCTGACCACTTCCACAAGCTGCAGCCGCGACACCGGATTGAAGAAATGCAGGCCGAGCAGCCGCTCGGGTTTCTGCAGAGTGGTGCGCAGGTCCTGCAGCGGAATGCTCGACGTGTTGGTGGCGAGGATCGCACCCGGCTTCATGACAGGCTCCAGCCCGGCATAGACCTTCTGCTTCAACGCCAGCTTTTCCGGTACCGCCTCGATGATGAGGTCGGCATTGCGGACGCCTTCGGCCTGCATGTCCGGTATCAATCGATCCAGCGCGTCGCGCACGTCCGTGCGCTTGCGCAGGATCTTGCCGAACAGATCCGACGCGCGCTTGATCGCGCCCGCGATCGGCTCCGGCTTCATGTCGGCGAGCGTGACCCGCATGTCCTGCCCGGCGCACCAGGCCGCGATGTCGCCGCCCATCGCACCGGCGCCGATGACGTGAACATGCGCGATCCTGTTGCCGGTGCCGGCGAGCTTCTTCATCTGCTCGCGCAGGAAGAACACGCGAATCAGATTCTGCGCGGTCGGCGTCACCATCAGCCGCGCGAACGACGCCTTCTCGGCGTTGAGCATCGCCGACTTGTCGCCGCCATGCTTTTCCCAGAGGTCGATCAGCGCGTAGGGCGCCGGATAATGCTCTTCGGGCGCGGCCTTGCCGGCTTCGGCACGCATCCGCGAAGCGAGAAAGCCCCGCACCGGGCCGAGGTTGAGGATGGTGTTGAGCAGGCCGGGTTGCACGCGCTTGAGCCGGCCGGAGACGGCGTCCTTCACCGCGGCGCGAACATGGCGCTCCTGCGTCACGGCATCGACCAGACCGAGGGCCTTTGCCTTGCGGGCGTCGATGGTCTTGCCGGTCAGCATCAAGGTCATCGCCTGCATCGGGTTGACCAGATGCGAGAACCGCACCGTGCCGCCGAGGCCTGGATGCAGGCCGAGCATCACCTCGGGAAAACCGAACCGCGCATCGTCGATCGCGATCCGCATCTGGCAGGCCAGCGCCACCTCGAGGCCGCCGCCGAGGCAGAAACCGTGGATCACGGCAACCGTCGGAATCCGCAACGCCTCCATGCGGTCGATCACCGCATGGGCGCGACCGATCTGGCTCTCGACTGCACCGGCATCGGTGACGCCGCGAAATTCGTTGACGTCGGCGCCGGCGATGAACCCGGAGGTCTTGGCCGAGCGAACGACGAGGCCGGTCGGCCGCGCGGTTTCGAGCTCGGTCAGGACCTTGTCGAGTTCTTCGAGCAGGTCGCCCGACAGCGTATTGGCGCTGGCGCCCGCGCGATCGAACAGCAGCCAGGCGACGCCGTCCTCGTCGCGGGTCAGCTTGAAATTCCTGTACGGCCCGTCGGCTGCGGGCTTCGGCCCGAGTTCGAGCACGCGATCACCGAGAAGGTCCATGATTGCAGAGTCCATGGTCACACCATCTCGATCAGCATCGCGCCGCCCAGCCCGCCACCGATGCATTCGGTGGCGATGCCGCGCCGTGTCCCCAGCCGCTTCATCGCGTTGACGAGATGCAGCACGATGCGGTTGCCGCTGCAGCCGACGGGATGGCCGAGGCTGATGGCGCCGCCGTCGACGTTCATTCGGGTCTGGTCGATCTCGCCAGCGGCGCCGTCGAGGCCGAGGATTTCCTTGCAGAACTTTTCGTCCTTCCACGCCGCAAGACAACCCAGCACCTGGGTCGCGAACGCTTCGTTCAATTCCCAGGTCTCGATATCCCCGAGCGTCAGGCTATTGCGCTTCAACAGCTCCGTCGCGGACAGCACGGGGCCAAGCCCCATGATGCCGGGATCGAGCGCCGACCATTGGCTGTCGAGGATGACAGCCTTTGGCGTCAGGCCATGCTTGGCGACCGCCTCTTCGGACGCGAGAATGACCCAGGACGCGCCGTCGGTAATCTGCGAGGAATTGCCGGCGGTGACCTTGCCCCAGGGCCGCTCGAACACCGGCTTCAGCTTGGCCAGCGTCTCTGCGGTCGAGTCCGGCCGCACGCCGTCGTCGTGATCGTAGAACTTTCCATCGCGTCCGAATGCGGTCTCGACTTCGCCCTTGAGCCAGCCTTGGGTCTGCGCGTTCGCCAACCGCTTGTGGCTCTCGGCGGCATAGGCGTCGGACTGGGCGCGGGTGACGCCGAACAGATGGCCGACCACTTCCGCAGTCTGGCCCATGTTGAGTTCGGTGATCGGATCGGTCAGCCCGCGCTCGAGGCCGATGATCGGCTTGAGATAGCTCGGCCGCACTTTCAGCGCCGCCATGATCCTGGCGCCGATGCCCTTGGCGCCGGCCAGCCCCGCAAACCAGCGCACACCCTGCTGCGGCCATACCAGCGGCGCGTGGCTCAGCGCTTCGGCCCCGCCGGCGAGGATCAAATCAGAGACACCTTCGCGAATGTAGCGGTAGCCGGTATCGATCGACTGCATGCCGGAGCCGCAATTGATCTGCACGGTGAAGGCCACCATCTTCTCGCCCATGCCGAGCCGAAGTGCTGCGACGCGCGCCGGGTTCATCTCGTCGGCAATGACATTGACGCAGCCGAGAATGACCTGATCGAAGGCCGAAGGCGCAAACGGCTGCCGCGCCAACAGCGGACGGCCGCATTGCACGGCGAGATCGACAGGGGTGAACGGGCCCGGGCCCGAACGCGCTTTCAGGAACGGCGTCCGGCTGCCGTCGACGATGAAGACCGGTCGCGCCATCAGCTCGCTGCCCTCTGCTCACCCAGTTCCTGGAAGAATTGATGCACGTCAGCGGGCTTCCTGTAAATCGGCGACAGCGCCTCGGGCGCGAAATCGTCGACCTCGATGACTTTCGAGACCGCCTCATGGGCCGCCGCCAGTCTCTCGCCATCGGCCTGGGTGATGACCCCCTTCGCGACCGCTTCCTTCCAGTCGTGCAAGCGCGCGGCGTGCATCTGCTTCGAAACATTCTCCGCCGCGGTGACCAGCAGGAACGCCTTCTCCAGCCGGGCGACACCGCCATCATCATCGACATGCGCCAGATCCGGCGTCAGCCGGTCGCGTGTCGCCGAGGGCTCCAGCACCATCTGCGCGCAGAGATGCACGACCTGATCGGACGGGCCGCGCCCGTTGGCGCCGAACGGCTGGATCAGGAACTTCAGGATAACAGCCACAAAGCGATTGGGCAGGTTGGCGAGGATTTCGGCCAGACGGTTCTCGATGGTGCGGAAGCCGCTCGCCATGCACCATTCGAGCGCGGGGAAGTCCGCCTGCTGCCGGCCCTCGTCGTTCCAGCGTTTCAACGCCGCCGACAGCAAATAGAGTTCGGAGAGAATGTCGCCAAAGCGCGCGGACAGCATTTCCTTGCGCTTGAGCGCGCCGCCGAGCGTCAACAACGCCATGTCGGCGCACAGCGCGAACGCCGAAGAATAGCGCGAGAGCTGACGATAGAACCGCGTCGCCTCACCGGCCTCGGGCGCCGGCGCGAACAGGCCGCCGCTCCAGCTCCGGCCCCAGGCGCGGAACATGGTCGTGAAGCTGTGGCGGACATGCGCCCAGAACGAGGTGTCGAAGGCATTGAGGCCCTTGACGCGATCGGGATCGCCGAGCGCGTTCATTTCCTGCAACAGATAAGGATGCGCACGGATCGCGCCCTGCCCGAACACGATCAGGTTGCGGGTCAGAATGTTGGCGCCTTCAACGGTGATGCCAACCGGCACCGAACGATAGAGATTTCCCATGTAGTTCTGCGGGCCGTCGATCACGGCCTTGCCGCCGTGAATATCCATGGCGTCGTCGATCGCGATCCGCATCCGCTCGGTGGCGTGCAGTTTCATGATCCCTGAAATGACAGCGGGATGATGGCCCTGGTTGAGCGCGGCACAGGTCAGCCGACGCGCTGCGTCGAGCAGATAGGCGGTGCCGGCGATGCGCGCGAGCGGCTCCTCGATGCCTTCGAATTTGCCGATCGAGATTCCGAACTGCTCGCGAATGCGGGCATAGGCGCCGGTGGTGCGCGCGGCATAGGCGGCACCCGCAGCCGATAACGACGGCAGCGAAATGCCGCGGCCGGCGGCGAGCGCCGTCATCAGCATCTTCCAGCCCTGGCCGAGACGTTCTTGCCCACCGATGATGTAGTCCATCGGAATGAAGACGTCCTTGCCCCAGTTCGGGCCGTTCTGGAACACCTGCATCGCCGGCAGATGGCGATGGCCGATCGAGACGCCGGGCAGATGCGTCGGGATCAGCGCCACGGTGATACCGAGGTCTTCCTGGCTACCCACGAGATGCTCGGGGTCATAGGCCTTGAAGGCCAGGCCCAGCAGCGTCGCGACTGGACCCAGCGTGATGTAGCGCTTGTGCCAGTTCAGCTTCAGGCCGATCACCTCGCGGCCTTCGAACGTGCCCTTGCAGATGATGCCGGTGTCGATCATCGACGCCGCATCCGAGCCGGCCTCGGGACTGGTCAACCCGAAGCAGGGAATGTCGCGACCGTCGGCGAGCCGCGGCAGCCATTTGTCCTGCTGCTCCCTGGTGCCGAAGCGCATCAAGAGTTCGCCGGGCCCAAGCGAGTTCGGCACCATCACGGTGACGGCCGCCGTCAGCGAGCGCGACGAGATTTTCCGAACCACTTCCGAATGCGCATAAGGCGAGAAGCCGAGCCCGCCATGTTCTTTCGGGATGATCATGCCGAAGAACTTGTGGGCCTTGATGAAGGCCCACACCTCCGGTGGCAAGTCACGCCATTCCCAGCAGATCCTCCATTCGTCGAGCATGGCGCAGAGCTCGTCGACCGGGCCGTTGAGAAAGGCCCTCTCCTCGTCGGTCAGCGTGGCCGGCGCATTCGCCAGCAGCTTCGACCAGTCGGGATTGCCGGTGAAGAGATCGGCGTCCCACCAGACGTCGCCGGCCTCCAGCGCCTCGCGCTCGGTGTCGGACATGGCGGGCAACACGCCGTGCGCCCATGAGAAGATCGGTTTGGTGATGAAGTCGCGGCGGAAGCTCATGGCGATCACCTCGGGGTTGCGCGGCCGGCGCCGCACCTTTGGCCGAACGCGCGGCTGGCGCCGCGCCCCGAGCCAAACGACGGTTCATCCTAGCTGATAGTGCGGGATTCGGGGGCACTTCGCTGCGGCAATGAAGGGAAATTGATGAACCAACGGATAACGGCGGATGCCCGCGATTGGTTCCGAAAAGGCTGCATTAATCGACGGGAATGACCCAAAGCGGTCATCAGGCCGCTTGGCTATCGTACTTCCCCCTTGGACCCATGCTGGAAACTGCTTACGCTTGGGCGGGGGCATCGGGGGCAAAATCAACCATGAAGCGACGCGAGTTCATGACGCTGGTCGGCGGTGCGGCGGCGACGTGGCCCCTTGCTGCAAGCGCGCAGGAGACGCCTATCATCGGGCTGCTTGGTGCCAATAGTTCATCGACGCAAAAAGCGTGGACCGAGGCGTTCGTCGGACGACTGCGTGAACTCGGTTGGATCGAGGGAAGTACCGTCAAAATCGAAGCTCGTTGGGCGGAAGGACGGTTAGAGCGCTTTAGCGAAATTGCGGCAGAGTTCGTTCGGATGAAAGTTGACGTCATCGTTACATCCGGGGGGGCGGCGGTAGTTGCGGCTAAGCGGGCAACGCCAAGCATTCCAATAATCTTCGCGACGGCAGGCGATCCAGTTGCCAGTGGCCTTGTCGCGAGCCTAGCGCGGCCCGGCGGCAATGTTACGGGCCTATCGATCCAGTCGCCCGAACTTACTGGAAAGCGTCTGGAACTTTTGCGCGAGGCTCTACCTGGTCTTCGACGCTTTGCGTTTATGGTCAATTTCAACAACCCGGGGACTCCGGCGGAGGTTTCTGAAGTTCAAGCCGCTGCCAAAGCGCTCAGCCTTGACGCCGACCTGCTTGAAATCCGGCAAGCCGCGGATATTCAACAAGTGCTCAAGGGCCTCAAAGACGGCGTGAATGCGCTGTATGTGCAGCCCGAGCCGCTCACGACCAGCAACGGCCCTCAAATCGGGGCTTTGGCGTTGGTCGCGCGGCTTCCGACGATGTACGGCAATGAAGCGAACGTTCGGGTTGGCGGCCTCATGTCCTATGCGCCGCGGTTCTCAGATCTATGGCGGCGCGCAGCCGATTATGTCGATAAGATTTTGCGAGGCGCGAAGGCCGCCGACCTTCCCGTCGAACAGCCGACTGAGTTTAATCTGACCATCAACCTGAAAACCGCAAAAGCGCTGGGTTTGACAATCGCACCGACCTTGCTCGCCCGCGCCGACGAAGTGATCGAATAAGAGACGCCATTTCTGTTCTTGGCACAAAGCCGCCGATCCCGGGACGTCCGCTAAACGCGGTCATCGGCGCATTGGTAGCCGCTATCGGCCCTTTCAGCGCAGTCCATTCGACACTATGGTGTGACCGGCTGAGGCCGGGGGCAGGAATGAGACGGCGTGACTTTGTAGCGGGGGCCATATCGTTTGCTGCCGTAACGCGTGTCGTGGCGCAGCCCGCCGCCAACCGCCGGCGCCTGGCCATCGTCAGCATATCGGGTTCGCATTCGCAGATGCACGAGGACAGCGGCAGCTATACCGCGGTATTCTTGGCTGAACTTCGGCGCCTTGGTCAGATTGAGGGCCAAAACCTGATCATAGATCGCTACGGTAAAGAACAATACCTGTCAGACAAAGCTGCGCTCGCTGTGCAGGTAATCAGCAACAATCCGGACGTCATTTATGTCGTCGATCCCTCCGCATCGTGGTTCCAGCACGAGACCTCGGTAATTCCGATTGTCACCATAACAGGCGACCCCATTTCGGCCGGCTTCGCCAAGAGCCTTGCGCACCCCGGTGGCAACATCACCGGCGTAAGCGTTGATGCAGGCCCTTCGATTCACGGCAAACGTTTCGCACTCTTGCGTGAAATGTTTCCTGCAATGTCGAAACTGGCCGTCATCGCCGCGCGAGGTACGTGGGAACGCCCCACGGGCGCAGCGGTACGCGCCGCCGCCGACGCTGTGGGTGTTGGCACTGTCAGCGTACCGATGGATCTTCCCGGCAGCGCCACAACTTATCGCAACGCCATCGCGCAGGCTTCCCGCGATGGTGCGGATACGATCATGATGCTGGACAGCCCAGATGCGTTGACGAACCGCGCCTCGATAGCCGAGGCACTCGCGGATGCACTTATTCCGGCCATTCATGCATTTTCAGAGGCCGTCGATTCCGGCGGCCTAATGGCTTATTCCTTCGACTTGAAGGAGCTGATCAGGCGTATGGCGGGCGATGTCGACGCGATCCTGCGCGGTGCCAATCCCGCTGACATCCCGTTTTATCAGGTTTCTAAATTCGAATTGTCGATCAACCTTAAAGCCGCCAAGGCGCTCGGAATTGCTGTCCCGGCGACGCTGCTGGCCGTCGCTGATAAGGTCGTTGAGTAGAGCATCACGTACGTCCATGGCCAAACCAGATCGACCGCGCCGGTCGGTTGATGTCCGTTGGTCGGGGCGAAACGGAAGCGAAATTTGAGGGCCGTCAGTTCGTCTTTTGACCCAACCCGGACATCTCAGGCTGAAGTAAACTCCTCACATTCTCGAAAATTGCCTAAGCTGGTTTTGGCCTTCGCAAGCGCAGCCTTCCGATTTGACAGGGGCACAGTCATGCTGATGCAATTTTTGGTGGGCGGGATCGTCAGCATTTGTAACATCACCATACATGCACTGGTGATGACCTTGGTGGTGCGCGTAGCACGAGCATCTGTTTCAAAAACAGACCATCCGACGCTACTGCTGATTGTCACCATGATTGGAACTGTTTCGGTCTTGATGGCGGCGCATGTTCTCGAGGTGTTTGTCTGGTCGCTGGCCTACCTGATTGTAGGGGCTGTGCCCGCCGAAGGAGGTCTCGTGTATTTCGCGTTCGTGAGTTACGCCACGCTCGGCTATGGCGACGTCCTGCCGGTCGAGCACTGGCAGTTGCTTGGCCCCATAGCGGCGATGAATGGTGCGCTGATGTTTGGATGGTCGACCGCCGTCATTTTTGAAGTGCTGCAAAAAACAATGGCGATTGTTTCCACCGGCGAAGGTCCTGAATAAGCTCCAAGTCCGCCACTGACCCGAATGAGACATGCGGCGCACCGTTTCATTCGATCACCTCATCGGCGATCTGCTGAAGTTGCAAGAGCGGCCATCCGGAACTGCGTCGCGTGAGCTGGGGTCGATGAGTATACGCTATCCAACCCCTTGGATGATGATCCCCGTGCCATCACAGCGTTCGCAAGCGCTCTCTTTGCCCGTCACCTTGTCTACCAGCTTGCCGGTTCCCGCGCACTCAGGACAGAGGTCCTCGGCGGTACCTGGCGTTCCGGGCTCGGGATCATCATCAGGGGTGTGCGGCCTAAGGGGATTTGACTTCATGGTCGGCGTCCTCCAGCGTTGTTGGTTACGACTGACCGATTTCAGCGAATCGCGAAATCAAACTGGACTCCGCCTCTTTGCCCTCGCCCGCGGCGAGCCACACCTTTAGCTCTTGATCCGAATTCGGTTGACGACCCTTCAAGCCTTCAAAGGCATCACGCAGAATTTGGATGCGTGGAACTCCGCCACTACTCTCATCGCCGTGAGCAGAAAGCCCCGTGGACACAAACATCGTTGCTATTTTGCCCTCGTCCGTGGCGAGCCACTCTTTGAGTTCCCGATCTGACTTCGGCTGACGACCCTTCATGCCTTCAAAGGCATTACGTAGAAATTGCGCTTGGATTTTCTCCGATTTCGCTTTTTCGTTCATGGTGATTACTCCTACTCGGAACTGAGCTTTTGGGTTAATGTATCTCTTTTGCGGCATCACCTTCTTGAGACAGATCAAGCAAACATCATGCTGCCGTTGAAATAGAGCGTTGGCCATGTATTGAAGGTTCCAACCCACACAGCCGATGATGATCCGGTGCCCGGCACGTTAGAGACGAGTACCGAGAACTGCCCCGTAACGTCCCTCGCATGTCCGGTTGTGGCACATAGCGTCAATTATTGCGCTGCAAGGCCATGTCCGAAGTTGGGGGTCAAGCCGACCTGCTGCTTGGAAACCGGGACTTCTCAGTTTGACCCGAATCGGACATCCGGTCCATTCCTAAGAACAAGCCGGTTTGATATAAGCTGGTTTTTTATAACTGGGTTACTCATGTCCCGCGAACCGTGCGCCGAGTGATCTGACTTGTGGTGCTATTAGGCCAATTGGCTCGGCACTACCATTCAAGTCGGACTGGCAGTCGGTCCAATGGTTAAATAGGAGCGGGAACTGATTTTGGGGGCACCATGCTTGGCAAATTGTTCGCGCGCTGGGGCGCGGGGGACCGACGGAAGATAGAACCAAAATCACCTCTTGAGCGCGAAATAGAAAGTTGGAAAGTCGCGATAGCTAAGGCCGGCGGCAACGATACCGAGTTTGTCGTTGGTAAAGCAATCGATCTGACTGACAGCGCCTTCCACGAGTTATCTGGCGGATTGAAGCTCAGGGCGGGGCAGGCAATGGGTGTGGCTGAGCTCAGGGCCGGATGCAACGTTGGCATTGGAGAGGGCGAGGGCAAGACGATCATTATAGCGACGACGGTGTGTCGGAACTTCGTCCTTTTTGCGAAGGACTGTTTCCAGGAAATCATTGTCGATTCCGACGGCGCGGCAGCTCACTACCTGAGCAGCACATTCGGAACCCTTAACAAGACGTATGGTGATTTTTTCAGGGCATTTGGTCTGAACCTTATCGACCCCGCCTCGTTTCTTAACTCACCGAAGGATGAGCGATGGGATCAGCTACGCCATCGCCAGACCAGCGACGTGATCGTAATGACATTGCAAACCCGATCACGGCTCCTATCGTGTGGAGATCAGCGCGTCGCAAAAGGATTAGCCAAAAGCAACGCGATTTTCTTCGACGATGTTCCGGTTGACCCGATCTCGATCAAGGCGGCCCTTGCGAATTTGGTTCCGGTCATCATGGCGGCTGCCGCATCCAATCGGGACCGATTGAACTGGTTTCTCGCGGCAGGAATTGGAAGCAAGAATGTCAACATCAGCTTAACGGAACGGCTTGCCGCGGTGGATATCCGATCCGACAGAGAGCGGCAGATTGAAAGCGATGCGAAAGCGGGAGCCGGCCTAGGATCAGAGGCGGATGCCTTGGTGGAGGAGTTGATGGAGATCGGGAGACAGGATGGTTATCTATCGACTCATCCGGGGGGTAAGTTCAACGAACGATGTCAGCACATTCGTGCCCGCGAAATCGGTGAGATACTTAACCGTCTCGGAGGACTAGAGCTGATGCAAGCGGCTGGGTATCGGGTAATTGACGGGCTCGGCCGCGTGAAGGGGCGAGTTCTAGAGGGAGCATGGGATTCGATCGGGGGTTGGCGCTCGTAGTAAGGCGCACTTCATCGGCATCGCCTGTACCGGCGTGATCAATGACGACGACTGGGACGCTTCGATTGGCCAACGCACATGCGGCGAAGACGGCAAAGTCGATGACGGAGACAAGCTCGCTGCCAGCGCAGGCGTCGTGGCTATCTTCGAGACATGCGCCCTGGAGCGTGCAGTCCGCGATATGCCGTCCGGCGTGGGCACATCGAGCTTGCGAAATGGTGAGCACGAGGCTCGGGTTTGTGAACCTTGCACATGTCGCCTAGTGGCACTTTTCGGACATGCAGCCATGTCTGACATGAGTCCGTTGTCGTCACCAAACCGGACGTTCGGAAACCGCTCCAGGTTTATGGGTTCACGCCTGGTCAATCCGGCCGGACCATCTCGAACATGTCTTCCGGCTTCACCGTGAAATAGTCGCCGCGGCGGCCGGCGCGGACGATCGGCTGGGCCAGCGCAGTGATGTAAACGCCGTCCCGGATCATGGCCTTGTCGATATGAACGGCCACGACTTCGCCCATCGTCAGCCAGGCGTTGGCCTTTTCGCCGTTGGCGCCCTTCAACTGGATGATCTCGGTCAGCTTGCATTCGAACGCCACCGGGCTTTCCGCGACGCGGGGCACGTTGACGAGCTTGCCCGGCACGGCCGTCAGTCCCGCGATCTGGAATTCGCTGACGTCGGGGGCGACATGCGCCGCCGTGGCGTTCATGTGCTTCGCCAGATCGAGGGTCGCGAGATTCCAGACGAACTCCCCGGTGTCCTTGACGTTCTGGACGGTGTCCTTCCACGACGTCGAGGAGAAACCGATCAGCGGCGGCTTGTAGCAGAAGCCGTTGAAGAAGCTGTAGGGCGCGAGGTTGACGTTGCCCTTGCCGTCCCGCGAGGAAATCCACCCGATCGGGCGCGGCGCGATGATGGCGTTAAAGGGATCGTGCTTGAGGCCGTGGCCGTTTTTCGGCTCGTAGTAATGCAGGTCTCTGGTCGTCACCGCGGGGCTTCCTCATGTAAGCCCGTCATTCCGGGGCGGTCCGCAGGACCAGACCCGGAATCTCGAGATTCCGGGTTCGATGCTGCGCATCGCCCCGGAATGGCGGGCAATTACTTGCCCGCAGCCTTACCACGCGGCGACAGCGCTGCGATGATAAAATCGATCATCTGGTCGATCGTGGGCCCCGGCTTGTTGGCGGTTTGGGCGATCATCTGCGGATGAAAGAACCGGATCATCCCGGTGCAGGCGCACAGAGACGCGATCATCACGTCGTCGACCTCGAATTCGCCTGAAGCCGCGCCCTCGGCAATGACGCTGCCGATGGTGCTGGTGATCAGCTCCATATGGGCGACGCAGACGTCCCAGTCCTCTTCCATCGCAATCGCGACCATCTCATGCATCTTGGAATCGCCGACATAGCGTTCCGAGTTCATGCGATTGACCGTGATCATGAGCTCGCGCAGGCGGGTCGCCGCCGGACCGCGTGTCTGCGCGATCCGCTGGGCCTCGAGTTCGACCTCGCCCATCAGGCCGCGGGCCACGCCTTCGTGGATCGACTTCTTCGAGTCGAAGAAGCGATAGACGTTGGCCGGGCTCATCCGCAGTTCCTTGGCGATGTCGGCCACCGTGGTCTTCTGGTAGCCGATCTGCCGGAACAGACGCTCCGCCACCACGAGAATGCGTTCCCGGGTGTCGGTTTCGATGATTTCCGAAGTCAGCGTCATGTCAGAACACAATCTTCAATTATTCGGCCGCATCGGCAAGCGGAAATGCGAGCGGAGGCGTCACCAGGCCCTTGTCCTGATGTTGCGGCGCAAGATCAGGCTGCTCAACTTCGCCGCTCTCGTCCAGGCTCTTGCGGAACCAGAGGGCGTAGAGGCCCGGCAGGTACAGCAAGGTCAGGAAGGTTGCAACAAACAAACCGCCCATGATGGTGATCGCCATCGGACCCCAGAAGGCCGAACGCGACAGCGGGATCATGGCCAGGATCGCCGCCAGCGCCGTCAGCACCACCGGCCGGGCACGCCGGACGGTGGCTTCGACGATGGCCTCCCGCCGCGTCAGGCCGTGGCTGACATCCGACTCGATCTGATCCACCAGAATGACCGCGTTGCGCATGATCATGCCGGCGAGCGCAATCAGGCCGAGCAGCGCCACGAAGCCGAACGGCTGGTTGGCGACGTTGAGCCCGAGCGACGCACCGACGATGCCGAGCGGCGCGGTCAGGAACACCAGGAACAGCCGCGAGAAGCTCTGCAACTGGATCATCAAGAGCGTCAGCATCACCAGCACCATCAGCGGAAACAGCACGAAGATCGAGGCGTTGCCCTTGGCGGACTCCTCGAACGCGCCGCCCGCCTCGATCCGGTAGGCCGGAGCGAGGTGATCGCGTATTTCCTGCAGCCTCGGCGAGATCTGGCTGGTGACGTCGGGCGCCTGCACGCCGTCGACGACGTCGCTGCGCACCGTAATCGCCATGTCGCGGTTGCGACGCCACAGGATCGGGTCCTCGTGGGCGTATTCGATCTTGGCGATCTGCTGCAACGGCACCGCAACGCCATTGCGTGACGTCACAGTGAGATCACCGACGCGACCGAGATCTAGCCGCTCCGACGGTACCGCACGCGCGATCACACCGACCTTTTCGATGCCGTCACGAATGGTGGTCACCGGCGCGCCGGAGATCAGCATGGCCAGCGCCTGCGAGACGTCCTGCGGGGTCAGGCCGAGCGCGCGGGCACGGTCCTGGTCGACGACCAGCTTCAGGTACGGCGACTGCTCGTTCCAGTCGAGCTGGACGTCCTTGGTCTTGTCGTTCTGCCGCATCACGTCGCGGACCTTGTAGGCGATGTCGCGCACCGTGTTCGGATCGGGGCCGATGACGCGGAACTGAACCGGGAAGCCGACCGGCGGACCGAAGTTGAAGCGATCGACGCGCACGCGTGCCTCGGTCAGTTCACCCTCGTCGACCGCCTTCTCCAGCCGCGCCTTGATCCGTTCGCGGGCCTCGACGTCCTTGGACACGATCACGATCTCGGCGAAGGCCTCGTTCGGCAGTTGCGGATTGAGGCCGAGCCAGAACCGCGGCGAGCCCTGGCCGATATAGGAGGTGTAGGTCGCGATGTCCTTGTCGCCCTTCAGCAACGCTTCGGCCTTCTTGACGGATTTCTCCGTGACGTTGAAGGCGGTGCCTTCGGGCAGGCGCAACTGCAGGAACAGTTCGGGACGTTCCGACAGCGGGAAGAACTGCTGCTGGACATGGCCGAAGCCCACGATCGAGAGCACGAACACGCCGACGGTCGCCAGCACCACCTTGACGCGGTGATCGACGCACCACTGCACCATGCGGCGCAGGCCGCGATACATGCGGGTCTCATAGACCGCATGCGGATCGTGGTTCTGGTGCACCTTGATGTTCGGCAGCAGCTTGACGCCGATATAGGGTGTGAAGATCACCGCGACGAACCAGGAAGCGACCAGCGCGATCGCCACGATCCAGAAGATGCCGCCGGCATATTCGCCGACCGCCGAATTGGCAAAGCCGATGGGGAGGAAGCCAGCGGCCGTGACCAGCGTCCCCGTGAGCATCGGAAACGCAGTTGATTCCCAGGCAAAGGACGCCGCACGGACGCGGTCCCAGCCTTGTTCCATCTTCACCACCATCATCTCGACGGCAATGATGGCGTCGTCGACCAGGAGGCCGAGTGCGATGATCAGTGCGCCGAGGGTGATGCGATGCAGGTCGAGCGACATCGTATTCATCACGATGAAAACGATCGCCAGCACCAGCGGCACCGACAGCGCCACCACGATGCCGGTGCGCCAACCCAGCGCGAGGAACGAGACGAACAGCACGATCGCCAGCGCCTCGATAAAGGAATGCACGAACTCGCCGACGGCGCGCTCGACCACCTTCGGCTGGTCGGCGATCTGGTCGACATTGATGCCCTGCGGCACCGCCGCCATGAACTCGGCGACCGCCTTCTCGACGTCCTTGCCGAGTTCGAGGATGTTGGCGCCGCGGGTCGTCACCACGCCGATGCCGAGCGCGGGCTTGCCTTCCTGGCGGGCGATGAAGGTCGGCGGATCGACATAGCCGTGGGTGACGGTGGCGATGTCGCCGAGACGAAATACGCGGCCGTTGCTCTCGACCGGGGTTTCGGCAACGGCTTTCACGCCGTCAAGCGCACCGGTGACGCGCAGCGGCACGCGCTGCGACGAAGTTTCGACCGTGCCGGCCGGGGTGACGTTGTTCTGCTTGGCGAGCGAATCGAACAGCGCCTGCGGCGTGATGCCGAGGGTCGCCAGCTTGGCATGCGAGAACTCGACATAGATGCGCTCGTCCTGGGCGCCGTAGAGATCGACCTTGGTGACACCAGGCACCTTCAGCAGGCGCTGGCGCATGCCTTCGGCGGTCTTCTTCAACTGCGCATAATCGGCGCCGTCGCCGGTCATCATGTAGAGGATCGAATCGACGTCGGAGAATTCGTCGTTGACGACAGGGCCGAGCAGGCCTGCCGGCATCTGGCCCTGCACGTCGGCGAGCTTCTTGCGCAGCAGGTAAAACAGATAGGGCACGTCCTTTGGCGGGGTCGAATCCTTGAAGGTGACCTGCATCGCCGTGAACGCCGGCTTGGAATAGGTCTGCACCTTCTCGAAGAACGGCAGCTCCTGCAGCTTCTTCTCGATCGGGTCGGCAACCTGGGTCTGCATCTCCTGCGCGGTGGCGCCGGGCCAGATCGCCGACACGTTGACCACCTTCACCGTGAAGAACGGATCCTCGGCGCGGCCGAGCTTCTGGTAGGAGATGAAGCCGGCTGCACCCAATGCGATCATCAGGAACAGGATCAGGGTCGGATGGCTGACGGCCCAGCCCGAGAGATTGAAGCGCTTCATGTCACCCTCCAATGATTGCCAGGCCTAGAACGACAGCGACGAGACGACCCGTACCTTCTGGGCCGGATCGAGTTTCTGCACGCCGAGCGCCACCACCTTGGCGCCTTCGGGGACGCCGCCGGAGATGACGACGCTATTGCTGTCGTAGGATTTCACGGTGACCGGCTTCAGCGCGACCGCACCGGCATCGTCGACGATGTAGAGCGAGGGATCGCTGCCCTGGCTGAACAGCGCCGACAGCGGCAGCTTGGCGACGCGCTCGGTGGCGGCATCGGCGAGTGTCAGCGTCGCGGTCATGCCGAGCGAGACGTTGTCGCCGGCTTCGGGCAGCGAGAATTTTGCCAGATAGGTCCGCGTCGCCGGATCGGCCGACGGCGCGACCTCGCGCAGCTTGGCGGTGTATTTCTTGTCGGCGTCCGACCACAAGGTCACGGTGGCGGTGCCGTCCTTGGCGCGGCCGACCAGCGTCTCGGGGATCGCGACCACGGCTTCCTTCTCGGCAAAGCGCGCGACGCGGATCGCGGTCTGGCCGGAGGCGACGACCTGGCCGGGATCGATCAGCGTCGCGGTGACGACGCCGCGGGTATCCGCCGCCAGCGTCGCATAAGAGAGAGAGTTCCTGGTCAGTTCGACCGAGCGCTCGGCGCGGTTGAGGCGCGCGCGGGCCTCGTCGGCGGCGGCGCGGCTCGAATCCATCTGCGCATCGGTGGTCCAGCCCTTGGCGCGCAGATCCTTGGCGCGCTGTTCGGCAGCCCCGGCCTGCGCCAGCACACCGGTCGCGGCGGTGAATTCTGCTTCAGCCTGTTCGGCCTGAAGCTTCAGGTCGACCTCGTCGAGGGTCGCCAGCGGCTGGCCGACATCGACGGTTTGGCCGACCTCGACAAGTCGCTTGGCGACCTTGCCGGGGACCCGGAAGCCCATGTCGGTCTCGATCCGGGGCTTGATGGTGCCGACGAAGCTCCGTTCCGGCGTTTCCGCCTCGTAATGCACGGTCGCGACCAGAACCGGGCGCCCGGGAGCGGCCACCTCGGCGGCCTTTTCGTTGCAGCCGGTCAGCGCAAACACCGCAAAACCAAGCGCAGCCCCAGTCAAGAGCCTGTAATAGCTGGAAAAAATAGAACGGGCGAACATCGGGCTCTCCATCGCGGATGTGATGAAGAGTGTCGAATACTAACTGACGAATGTCAATAATCGTCAGTGATCATGTGTTCGTGAACGGGAACTGGGTTAAGAAAGGGTGGTCTGGCGGGTGTCAAACGCGGCCGGGCAGCCCCGGACACACCAGATCTTGCGGTTTCGAGGCACATTAAAAACAACCCCTACTTTGCATGGGGTTGTTTTCGACATTTTGAGTCCGGACGACTGGCCGCCGGTCACTTCGCCGAAGCAAACTCGGTCTTGGTGTCGTGACCGCCGAGGAACACCAGCAGGCCCGCCGCGAGCGGCAGCAGCGACAGCACCAGGAGGCCGGTGGAGGTGCTTCCGGTCGCGTCCTTGACCCAGCCGATCAGATACGGCCCGCCGAAGCCCGCGAGGTTGCCGATCGAGTTGATCAGCGCGATCGCGCCGGCCGCAGCCGTGCCGGAGAGCCACGCGGTCGGCAGCGTCCAGAACACCGCGAAGGTGCAGAACACGCCGATCGCCGCGATCGTCAGCATCACCATGGTCGTGGTCGGATCGGTGATGTAGCTGGAGATCGCCAGCGCCGCCGCCGTCAGCAGCAGCGGTCCGCCGACATGGGCGACGCGTTCGCGGGTGGCGTCGGAATGGCGCGCCCACAGGATCATCGCGATGGTGCCGAACAGGAACGGGATCGCGGTGACGAAGCCGGTCTGGGCGTTGGTGAGGCCGAACGCCTTGACGATCTGCGGCAGCCAGAACTGCATGCCGTAGAGCGCGCCGACGAAGCCGAAATAGATCAGGCTCAGCGCGATCACCTTGCCGGAGGACAACGCCTGTCCGAGCGAGAGATGTTGCACCGCCTGCTTGGTCGCGGTCTCCGCCTGCAGCCTGGCGGCAAGCCACGCCTTCTGCTCGGCGCTCAGCCAATCGGCCTTCTCGGGCTTGTCGGTCAGATAGAACCAGGTGACGATGCCGAGCAGCACCGAGGGAACGCCCTCGATGATGAACAGCCACTGCCAGCCCTTCAGCCCCATCGCGCCGTCGAGCCCGAGCAAGAGCCCGGAGATCGGCGCGCCGATCACGGTCGAAACCGGAACGGCGATCGCGAACGCGGCGAGAAACCGCGCACGGTATTCCGCCGGATACCAGTAGGTCAGATAGAGGATGATGCCGGGGAAGAAACCGGCCTCGGCGACGCCGAGCAGGAAGCGCAGCACGTAGAAGCTCGTTTCGCCGCTGACCAGGCACATCGCCGCCGAAATGATGCCCCAGGTCACCATGATGCGGGCTATCCAGCGGCTGGCGCCGAATTTTTCCAG
>Ga0209023_10002255_pt1 | contig 24388 bp, 17 predicted proteins | sample LakOneMetagenome_FD_187468 | JGI IMG/M metagenome (GOLD analysis project Ga0209023, IMG submission 187468) | Freshwater and sediment microbial communities from Lake Erie, Canada (SPAdes) (version 2) | ecosystem: Environmental > Aquatic > Freshwater > Lentic | place: Lake Erie, Canada... | reverse complement strand
GGTGCCGTTCATGTCCGGCTTCGGCGGAATCTCGCTGGTGCTGTTTCCGAACGGCGTCGTGTACTACAACTTCGCCGACGACGGAGCGCTCGCGAGCTTCGACTGGGCCGCGCCGGCGCGCGAAGTGCGCAAGCTCGGCGACTTCTGCCAGTAGCGCGCCGGGCGCGGCGCGCTATTCCGCCGCGCCCCTCCCGCCGAGCAGGCGCTGGGTGAACACGAACAGCACCGGCACGAACAGCACGCCCAGGATCGTGCCGGCAATCATGCCGCCGAAGATGCCGGTGCCGATCGCGCGCTGCGCGCCGGCGCCCGCGCCGTGCGCCAGCGCCAGCGGCAACACGCCGAAGCCGAAGGCGAGCGAGGTCATGACGATCGGACGCAGGCGATCGTGCACCGCGTGGAGCGTGGCCTCGATCAACTTCATGCCCCCGTCCATGTTCAGCTTCGCGAACTCGACGATCAGGATCGCGTTCTTGCTGGCGAGGCCGATCGTCGTCAGCATGCCGACCTGAAAATAGATGTCGCGCTCGAGTCCGCGCATCGCCGTGGCGAACACCGCTCCGATGATGCCGAGTGGCACGGCCAGCAGGATCGGAATGGGCATGATCCAGCTTTCATACAGCGCGGCCAGCGCGAGGAACACGATGATCAGCGACATCGTGTACAGGATCGGCGTCTGCGCTCCGGCGGCGCGTTCCTCGTACGACTGCCCGGTCCATTCGACGCGGTAGCCCGGCGGCAACTTGGCCGCGGCCTGCAGCACGACGTTCATCGCCTCGCCCGAGGAGACACCCGGCGCGGCATTGCCGTTGATGTTGACGGCTGCGCCACCGTTGAAGCGCTGCAGTTCGGGCGCGCCGAATTCCCAGTGCGCGCTGCTGAAGGCCGACACGGGCACCATCTTCCCGGCATTGCTGCGCACGTACCAGCGGTTGAAGTCTTCCGGATTCATGCGGAACGGCGCGTCGCTCTGGATATAGACGCGTTTGACCTTGCCGCGGTCGATGAAGTCGTCGACGTAGCGGCCACCCCAGGCGATGCCCAACGTTTCGTTGACCTGGTCCATCGTCACGTCGAGCGAGGCGGCGCGGCCGGCGTCGATATCGAGGCGGTATTGCGGCGAATCTTCCGATCCGTTCGGCCGCACGCCGTTCAGGCGCTTGTCTTGCGAGAGCATGCCGAGCAGCTGGTTGCGCGCTGCGATCAGCGCTTCGTGGCCCTGGCCGGCTTCATCCTTCAGGTAGAAATCGAAACCCGACGAGGTGCCGAGTTCGGTCACCGCCGGCGGCACGATCGGATACACGAGTCCATCCTTGACCTGGCTGAACGGGCCCCACGCGCGCCCGACGATCGCCGACACGCTCTGGTCATCGCGCGGACGCTTGTCCCAGTTCTTCAGCAGCACGAAGCCGATGCCGGAGTTCTGCCCGGTGCCGCTGAAGCTGAATCCCTGCACCGTGAACACCGAATCGACCAGGCTGCCCTCGTGGTCGAGGAAGTGATTCTGCACCTGGTCGAGCACGGCGTTGGTGCGGTTTGCCGTCGCGCCGACCGGCGTCTGCACGAACACCAGCATCCACCCCTGGTCTTCCGCGGGCAGGAACGAGGTCGGCAAGCGGATGAACAGCACGCCCATCAGCGCCGCAAGGCCACCGTAGATGATCATGTTGCGGCCGGTGCGGCCGAGCATGCGCTGCACCGTGCCGTGGTAGCGCTTGTGCATCGCCTGGTAGCCGCGATTGAAGCGGGCGAAGAAGCGCGTTGCGCGCGCGCCGTGCGTTTCCTTGTCGACCGGGCGCAACAGGGTCGCGCACAACGCCGGCGTCAGCGTCAACGCGACGATCACCGACAGCACCATCGCCGCGACGATCGTCACCGAGAATTGCCGGTAGATGACGCCGGTCGAGCCATTCAGGAAGGCCATCGGGATGAACACCGCCGTCAGCACCGTGCCGATGCCGACCAGCGCACCGGTGATCTGGCCCATCGAGCGGCGTGTCGCCTCCACGGGCGACAGCCCCTCGTCGGTCATCAATCGCTCGACGTTCTCGACCACGACGATCGCGTCGTCGACCAGCAATCCGATCGCCAGCACCACGGCGAACATCGTCAGCATATTGATCGAAAACCCGAGCAGCAGCAGCACCGGGAACGTACCCAGCAACACCACCGGCACCGCAATGGTCGGAATGAGGGTAGCCCGAAGGTTCTGCAGGAACACGTACATGACGAGGAACACGAGCAGAACCGCTTCGAGCAGCGTCTTGACGACCTCGTGGATCGAGACGCGCACGTACGGCGTCGTGTCGAACGGGATGAAATCCTTCAGGCTCCTCGGGAACTCCGGCCGCATCTGCGCGAGGCGCTCCTTGATGCGATCGGCGGTCGCCAGCGCGTTGGCGCCGGCGGCAAGATTGACGCCAAAGCCGGTGGCCGGCCTGCGGTTGTAGATCACGGAGAAATCGTAGGTGCCGGCGCCCAGCTCCACGCGTGCCACGTCGCGCAGCCGCAGCACCGCGCCGCTTTCCGATCCGCGCACGATGATGTTCTTGAAATCCTCGATGCCGGTCAGGCGCCCGCGCGCGGTCACCGTCGCATTGATCTGCTGGTTGGGAAGCTGCGGCATGCCGCCCAGCTGGCCCACCGAGAACTGCGCATTCTGCGCGCGCAGCGCCGCGGTCACGTCGCCCGGCGTCAGTGCGTAGGCACGCAGCCGGTCGGGATCGAGCCAGATGCGCATCGCGTAGCCGGCACCGTACTCCTCGACGTCGCCGACACCGTCGACGCGGCGGATCTCCTCGGCGACCTTGTTCATGACGAAGTCGCTCATGTCCGTGGCGCTGAGCGACCCATCCTCGGAATAGAATCCGATGGCCATCAGGTTGGAGTTGATGATCTTGTTGACCGCGATGCCCTGCTGCTGGACGATCTGCGGCAGCAGCGGCACCACCGCCTGCAGGCGGTTCTGCACCTGCACCTGCGCGATGTCGGGATTCGTGCCGCTGGCGAAGGTCAGCTTGATGCTGACGCGGCCATCCGAGGTGCTGGTCGACGACATGTAGATCAGCCCGTCGAGGCCGCTCATGTTCTGCTCGATGATCTGTGTCACCGAATCCTCGACGCTCTTGGCCGCGGCGCCCGGGTAGTCGGCGTTGATCGCGATCGACGGCGGCGCGATGGTCGGATACGGGGTGAGCGGCAGCCGGGTGATCGCCAGCACGCCGACCAGCGACAGCATGATCGCCATGACCCACGCAAAGATGGGCCGGTCTATGAAGAATCTGGACATGGCCGGCTCCGGCTACTTCGCCGCGGCCGCTGCGGGCGCTGCCGCCGGCACACCGGCCGGCGCAGTGGCGGCCGCGGCCTCCGCCTTCTCGGTCGGCTGCACGGGCATGCCCGGCTGGATCTTCTGCAGGCCATCGACGATCACGCGGTCGCCCGCCGACAGCCCGGCACTCACCAGCCATTGGTCGCCGATCGCGCGCACCGTCGTGACATTGCGCATTTCGACCTTGTTGTCGGCGCCGATCACCATCACGGTCGCGTTGCCCTTCGGGTCGCGCGTGATGCCCACCTGCGGCGCAAGCAGCGCATTGCTGAGCTCGCCTTCGCTGATCGTCGCCCGCACGTACATGCCCGGCAGCAGCAGGTTGTTCGGATTCGGCACCAGCACGCGCAACAGGAAGCTTCCCGTGCCAGGCTGCACCGTCACGTCACTGAACTGCAATTCGCCGGGCAACGGGTACGCGGTGCCGTCTTCAAGGGCAATGCGCACCTCGCTGTGGCCGCCGCCCTTGCCGCCCGCGGCGAGTTCCTGCTGCAGCTGCAGCCACTCGCCGCTCGACTGCGTCACGTCGACATAGACCGTATCGAGCTGCTGGATGGTGGCCAGCGCATCCGGCTGGTTGGCGACGACCAGCGCGCCCTGCGTGACCGCGGACTTGCCAATGCGGCCGCTGATCGGCGCACTGATGTGCGCGTAGTTGAAATTGACGCGCGCCGTGTCGGCGGCGGCCTGCGCGGTGGCCATGTCGGCCTCGGCGCGATGCAGCGCCGATTGCAGGTTGTCGTTGTCCTGCACGCTGATCATGTGCGCCTTCAACAACTCCGCGCCGCGATCTGCGCTGCGCTGCGCGTTCTCGAGCGAAGTCTTCGCGCTGAGCTGCACCGCCTCGGCGCTGCTCAACGCGGCGCGATAGACCGCGTCATCGATCAGGTAGAGCTGCTGGCCTTCCTTGACGCGCCCGCCTTCGGTGAACAGCACCTTCTTGACGATGCCGCCGACTTGCGGGCGCACTTCGGCGACCAGCCGTGCGCTGACCAGTCCCGGCAGCTCGCGCTTGAGCTGCACCGTCGAAGTCTTGAGCGTGACGACCGACACGGCCGGAGGCGGCATGTTGCCCGGTCCCTGCCCGCCCGAGCCGCAGCCGGCCAAAACAAGGACAACAGTAGTGCTCACGGCCACCGTCAAGGCGGCTGGAATCTTGCTCAATCGCATGGGTCTCAATCCTGGGTCGATGGCGGGCCCCTCAGGGCCGCAGAGCGCTATGATCCACGGAATCGGCGGGCGCGGCAATTGTGTCGCCAGCCGGCAAGGACCAGCAGGGGCGCGAGCACGGCAAGCGCCTCGATCGCGTGCGCGGCATAGAGCCCGGGATGCGCGGCCGCCGCGCCGCTGGCCAGCGGAATACCGAGCGTCAGCAGCAGGTAGAGGACGCAGGCCAGCAACACCGCGCGCGCCGGCTCGGCCCGATCAGCGAGCAAAGCCTGCGCGCACAAGGCGGGCAGGTACGTCAGCAGCCCGATCAGGCGGTGCGCATCGGCGGCGGCCAGCCAATCTTCCAGCCGAAGCTGCAGTGTCGCGACCAGTACGATGCGCAGCGCATTGACGCCCAGCGTCACGATCCAGGCGCAAGCGAGGGCCGCGGCGAGCCGCGCCGGCCAGTGCCAGGCGGGCCATCGCACCGCCTGCGGACGCAACAGCCAGCACCACGCTGCAAACGATAGCACCATGAAATTGATGCCGGCACAGGCCTTGACGAGCACGAGTCCCGCAGCGCGGCATTCCCAGTTTCCGGCGGCATCCCGCAGGAAAGCCTTTCCCGTCGCGAACTGCAGCAGTGCGGCGAGCGGATGCAGCATCCATTGCAATTCGGAGGCCGCGGCCGCGCTGAACTGGAGTTTCAGCGCGACCGCGACCGCCCCGGCCAGCGCGCACCACGCGAGCGGCGCGCGCCGGCATTGCCACCACTCAACCACCGGCGATCGACCGGTAAAGCTTGCGGAATTTCCACAGGCCGAGCAGCAGCGCGCACCAGGCGACCAAGTCCGCCCATACGGGCTCGGGCGCGGGCGTTAGTGTTTCACCGACCGCGGCATTGCTGACGCCGGCGGGCAAAGGGAGCGGCTGCTTCACGTCGACAGCGGGAGGGCCGTCGCCGGTCGGCAGCTGCTCATCGACACCGATGAACGAGGTGGCGCTGGTCAGCAGCGAGTACTTGAGCCCCAGCGCAAGGATCTCGGCGCGCGCATCCTCGCTCGCATTCGGGAACACGTAGAGCCGCTCGAGCCGCTTGCGCGCCCACAGGATCGGCAACGTGTCGTCGCGCGAACTCGCGGCCAGCGCGAAATCCCAGGCCTGCTTGCCCGCGCCGCTGACGCCCGACAACTCGATCGTCGCGCGCGAGCCGGCCCTGCGGTACTTGCCCAGCACCAGCACCGGCCGGCGCGCGAGCAGGTCGGGCTGCGTGCGCGGCTCGGTGTCGTACACCTCCACGTCGCGCCCGCTCACGGCGATGTTCGTCAACAAGGGCGCCGACACGTAGTCGCGGAAGCGCTCGGCCTCGCGCGCGGCATCCTCCTCGTTCGTGACGACGAAGGATTCGGCGCGACCGACTTTCGCGAGCCCTTCGATCAGGAAGCGGTTGACCGACGAGCCGATGCCGAAGGCATAGAGATTGTTGCGGCCCAGGTTGTCATCGACGAGCTTGAACGCGCTGGCCTCGACGTCGACGTATCCATCGGTGATCAGCACCAGGCTCCGTGAGGTGCCCTCGGCCACCGGCATCGCAAATGCCTGTTGCAGCGCCGGCAGCAACTCGGTGCCGCCCCCGCCCGACGCCTGCTGCAACATCTGTTGGGCGCGCGCCAGGTTCTCGGCCGTCGCAGGCAGCGCCTGCGGTGCGAGCGTGGTCGAGCCGCCGGCGAAGAACAGGATGTTGAAGCTGTCGGCCGGACGCAACGTCGCGAGCAGGTGGCCGATCAGCGAACGCGCGGTATCGAGCGGGAAGCCGCTCATCGATCCGGACACATCGAGGATGAACAGGTATTCGCGCGGCGGCATCTCCGCGGCGCTCGTGCGCTGCGGCGGTTCGGCCTGCAGCATGAAATAATTTTCGCCACCGGCGCTGAAACGCGTCAGCCCCGAGACGATCGCGTTGCCCGCCAGCCGGTAGCGCAGGATGAAATCGCGGTTTCCCGCCGTCTGCTTCGGCTCATCGAGGCTGACCGTGCCGCTGTTGGCGCCGTTCCAGCGCGTCAGGATCCTGTGCGTCGCGCACTGCACGTCGTGCAGCGGCAGCGGCGAGTTCAACGTCACGCTGATGTCGAGGCCGGCCGGCCCCGCCTCGCCCGCGTGCAGGTATGGGTTGCTCACCCACGCTGTCGGCAGGTCGATCGGCTGGGCGCCGCCGCCATAGCGGGGCCCAACGACGCCCGGATAGACGAAGCGGTATTCGCCGTCGCTGGCCGACAGGAACTCGGTGTAGTCGAGTTCGACTTCCACCTCGGAGTTTGGCGCGATGTTGGCCACGTCCATCGAGAACACGTTGGGACGTTTCTGCGCCAGCAGCGAGGCCGTCTGTCCGGCCGCCTTCGCGGCCTCGAACATCTTGTTGGCCTGCTCCTTCTCCTTGATCTGCGCGCGGATGCGCCGGTCGCCGATCGTCATGGTCATCGCGTTGACCGCCGCGCCGGTGGATCCGGGAAAGATGTATTTCGCGTTCAGTGCGCGCGTGCCTTCATTGCGGTAGCGCTGGTGCACGTGCACGCTGGCGATCACGCCGTTCACCTCGGCCGTGACGCGCGTTTCCTTCAGCGGGAAGCGATCGACGCCCGAATCGTCGTTGACCTGGAAATACGGCGATTGCGGCGGCGGCGGCGCGGAGGATTCATCCGCCGGCGCGAACCCCGGCGCCAGCAGTGCGAGGATGGCGGGCACATACCGCAGCCAGCCAGTGCGGAGGATCTTGCGAAGCATCGAAGCGACTCCTACGGTTGCGAGCGACGCCTGCAGTCTCGACGCACCCCGTGATGCGCCCATGGAGACCCCGTGGAGTTCGGATGGAATCGGCGTGAAGCGCGCCGGGCCACAGGCCCGCGCGCCACTGGCCTCAGGCGGCGGGCGCCCGCCAGCGCAGGAACAGCCGTGCGCGCGTGCCGCCCTCGGGCGGACAGTCGATGTCGATGCTTCCGCCGTGCAGATGCGCGACCTCGCGCACGAAATTCAGGCCGAGCCCGGTGGACTTGCGGCCACTGGCGGGTCGCGGCAGCGAATAGAAGCGATCAAAGATGCGTTCGCGCGCGAACGCCGGGATGCCCGGGCCCGCGTCCTGCACCGTGAGCACCACGCCGCGGTCCGTCGCCTGCGCGCCAAGCGTGACCGTCGAATCGCGCGGCGCGAAATCGAGCGCATTGCGCAGCAGGTTGTCGATCGCCTGCCGCAACAGCAGCGGATCGCCGGTGACGGTGTCGCGGCCTTCGTACTGTTGCTGCAGCCGCAGGCCGCGCGCCTCGGCCGCCGCGGCAAACGAGGCCGCCACTTCGCCGGCCAGCGCGTGCAGCGCGACGGCCTCGATGTGCGTGAGGCGATCGGCGCGCTCGAGCGAGGCCAGCTCGAGCAGGCGATCAGCCAGCTTGTTGAGCCGATCGACCTCGCGCTCGATCGTCGTGACGAAGCCGGCGCGGCGCTCCGCGCCCAGTTCACCGGCGAGCAGTTCCGCGGTTGCGCGAATCGCGGTCAGCGGACTCTTCACCTCGTGCGTCAGCGCCTGCACGTAGGACTCGACGTATTCCTTGTCGACCAGCGCCTCGCGCATGCTCTCGATCGCGCGACCGACGCGGCCGATCTCGTTGTCGCCCATCGCCGGCAGCGGCACGCTCGCGCCGCTGCTCACTTCGTTCGCGTACTCGACCAGCGCCTGCATCGGGCGCGACACCCAGATGTACAACAGCAGCGCCACGACGATCGCCGCCGCCGAGGCAAGCAGCGCGCCGACGATGAACTTCTGGCGCGCGTAGCCGATGAAACGCTGCATGTTGGTCTTGGGCTTGCCGAGGCTGACTACGCCGACCCGATCGCCGTCGACGACGATCGGCGCCGCCACGTAGGCGACCGCGATCTTTTCCGGCTGCCCGTTCGCGCCGGGCAACATTTCATCGGTGGTGCGCGCGCCATAATTGCCGTGCAGCGTTTGCGCCACGTCATGCCAGCGCGAAAAATCATCGCCCGGCTTCGTGCCGGCGCGCGAATCGAACAACAGCGCGCCCGCCGCATCCGTCACGTAGACGCGGATGTCGGTGCCGGTCTTGACGACCGAATAGATCGGGGCCGAAAACGATTCGCTGCCGAGCCGCTCCATCGCGCCGCGCAGCGCGGCGAATCGCTGTTCGGGCGGTGAGCGCCAGTCACCGGCCAGCTGTTGCGCCAGCAGGTGCGAGGCGTCGACCATCACCTCTTCCGAGGATTCGCTGTAGCGGAAGCGCAGTTCGCCGGTCACCCAGTAGGCCAGCAGCGCGAAGCCCGCGGCCATCGAAGCGGCAAACACCAGGAAGATCTTCGCGCGAATCGTCACGCAAGCGTGTCCAGCGAATATCCCATGCCACGATGCGTGCGAATCGGATCAACCTGGTCGTCCACGTCGCGCAATTTCGCGCGCAGGCTCTTGATGTGGCTGTCGACGGTGCGATCGAGCCGATGGTCGGGCGCTTCCCAGGCGAGTTCGAGCAACTGCCCGCGCGTGTACACGCGCCCCGGATGTTGCAGCAGCACTTCCAGCAGCCGGTATTCGTGCAGCGTCAGCTCGAGCGCAACGCCGTGATAGCTCATCTGCCGGCGCGCGGAATCGTGGCTGAACGCGCCGTGCACCTGCACCGCGGGCACGGACTGCGCTCGCGCCGGGGCCTGGGCCTGCGCAGGCGTTGGCGCCTGCACGTGGTTGGCGCCGCGCCGCATGACCATGCGCACGCGCGCCATCAGTTCGCGCAGGCTGAATGGCTTGACGACGTAATCGTCGGCGCCCATCTCCAGGCCGACGACACGATCGATTTCTTCCTTGCGCGCCGTCAGGAAGATGACCGGCGCGTGGCTGAGCTCACGGATGCGCCGGAAAATATCGAAGCCGCTGGCGTCGGGCAGGCCGACGTCGAGCAGTACCAGCGAGGGAACTTCCAGCACGATCGCGTCGATGCACGCGGCTCCCGTCGCGCAGATCCGGCAGCGGAATCCTTCGGCCTGCAACGCAAAGCTCACCGCCTCCGCGATCGCCGGTTCGTCGTCGACCATCAGGATCAGCGGGCTGCCGTGCACTCGAGGTCCGTTCATTGATGCAGCTGGAACGTCACCTTGAATCGCTTGTCCGCGGCGATCGCCTTGCCGTCGCGCTCGCCGGGCAGGAAGCTCGCGGTTTCGGCCCAATCCAGCGCGGCAGCGTCGAGTTCCTCGAACCCGGAAGACTCCGACACACCCAGCTGCTCGGCACAGCCGGTCGCGCTGACGCGCACCTGCACGACGACGGAACCCTGCAGCCCGAGCCGGCGAAACTGCGGCGGATAGAAATCCTCCGTCGGCGGCAGGCTGCTGCCGAACGCGGGTTGCTCGCGGCCGGAATCATGGTCGGCGGGCGCCGGGCATGCGGAGTGCCGAGCGCGCATCGCCACCGGACCCTGGGGCTGCGCACGCAGCAGCTCGCGTCGTTCGGCCACGAGCGCGTCGAGCAAGGCGCGCGACCTGGCAGGCCATTGCGGACGCTTCGATTCATCCGCCAGCACCGCGCGCAGCTCCGATTCGGCGGCGGCGATCGCAGGGGTGGGCGGTGTCGTCGCCGGCAACGCATGCCGCTCCAGGAATGCGCTCCGGCCGTTGCGCAGCAAGTTGACGGACGCCACCGTCGACCAGTATTCGAGCAATGCGCCGGCCTGGTCACCGACTGCATCCAACCCCGGTTCCGGCGTGGCGCTACCCGGATCGGGCGCCTTGAACGTGGCATCGAGGTCATCATCGAAGCTGCGCCCGCGCAGGTCGCGCTCGGAAATCAATTGTTGCTTGACCGCAGTGCTGCGAATCGCCTCCTTGATGGCTTGCTCCCGCCCCGCACGGGCGCTCGATTCACGCGGCCGCGAACTGGCCGGAACCACCGCGCCCGTAGCGCGCTCGCGGACCTGGAGAGCCCCGGACAATTCACTCTCCAACAGCTCGGGATCCTTGTTGCTGCCGCTGCTGTCGACATGCAGGCCCAGCGTGTAGAGCTCGCCCGCAGCCACCATGCCCGGCGCCTGCCCGGGAACATTGACGATCGTCGACAGGGCGAAGACGTCGTTGCTTTCGCGGCTGATCGTGCCGTCGAATGTGCCGTGCCGCGTGTCCATGTCCTGCCACGCGTTGCGCAGCTCGACGCGCGCGCTCGCGGGCGGCTCGAGCCGTCTTCCCGCGCCCAGTCCCAGCCGCATCTGCTGGTTGCGATGGATCCATGCATCGTTGATGTCCCAGCTCGCCTGCGTGCCCTGCGGCTGGAAACCCATCGTCAGCGTCAGGATGCTGTGCTCGTCGGGAGAAAACAGCGCGGCCGGCGCAGCCAGCGCGAACTTCGGCGTCGACAGCTTCCATGCCGGCGCGGGGCCGAGCGTGACGTCGCGCAGCGCGTCCGGCAGCATCGCGCGGCGCGCGAGGAAAGTGCGCCACTGCGCCAGCGTGCCGCGGTAGGAAATCTCCATCAGGTCCGTGTAGCGCAAGGCCGAGTCGCGCACCTCGTCGTATACGCTCGATGACGCGTACTGCACGAAACCCGCATACCCTTCGGGGGTCGGCATCATGACCGTGATCATCCACAGTTCCATGTACGGCAACGGCCACGCCCGCACCTGCCAGCGACGTCCGTAGTGGTCGGCATACACTTCTTCCGTGGCCGCTTTCCCCGCCCCGACGACTCGCACCGCGTCCTGGCCAACGGGCCGGCGCAGGTTCAATCCCTTCAACACGGTTTCGATGAATTGCGCCGAGTCGGCGTAGTAGGCGTCATCGGCCGCTTGCCCGGGCCGCACGACCTGCAGCAGCAACGAACCTTCGAACAAGCTGGCCACGCGCACCGCGCCGTCGCCGGGAAGTTCGGTCGTGTGGAACCCCGGCTGCATCGCCGACCAGTCGCCATTCGGTTCCTGCGACACCAGCCACGGCAGGAAATCGTTGTTGTCGGAGTCGTAGAGCAGCGCCTCCGTGCCCGAGCCCTTCGGAAACAGCGTCCCGGAATTCGCCGCCAGCAACTGCGCGCGCATCGCCAGCGTGTGGCGCAAGACCAGGGCCTGGTAGGCATGCGAGAAATCCGCCCAGGCCAACGGCAGCTTGAACTGTTCCTTGAACGAATAGGTCTTGCTGGCCTGCAGCCAAGGCAGCTTGGTCAGCACGCGCTGGTCGAAACTGGCGACGCCCTCCGGCGCATCGAGCACGCGCGCGATCGGCAACCCGTAGTTGAGATTCTCATTCGCGGATTTTCCGATCACGATGCCGATCACGCGAGCCTGCGCGTCCAGCAATGGACCGCCGCTGTTGCCCGGTGATGCGGCCGCGGAAAAACGGATCCACTTCCAGCGACCGTCCTGCTCCTCGGGCGTGTCGGAGGTGTGCAATCCCTCGCGGATCACGACGCCCTCGCCCAGTGCGTTGCCGACCGCCAGCACGGGGTCGTCGAGCGCCGGTTCGCGGTTCACGTCGAATCCGGGCGGAGCCGGATCATCCTGCAGGCTGAAGACGACAAAATCCTCGTGCACGGAAAAGCGCCGGATCCGGTCGATCAGGTGCACGCGGCCATCCGGGCCGCGCAGCGCCGGCGGCCCGTGCGACGCATTGATGCCGGCCAGCAGCACGTGGCCCGCCGTGACGTAGGTGTTCTGGCCGAGCGCGAATGCGGTGCCGATGGATTCGTAGGCGTCGTTGCGCTGCTGGAATGGCAGCAGCTCGAGCGGCAGTGGACGTTCGTAGCTGAGCGGATCGTGCTCGGGCTTCTTCATCACCACTTCGAAAGTGGCCGCGCGGATCGCCTGCTGCTGTGCCGGCGTCACCGCGCCGACGGCACCCGCCCACAGCGCGGACAGCAACGCGGCCAGAACCGCGCAGCGATGCGGCGACAGGCGACGGTGGCGCGATGGACTGGCTGGGCCGGCGCGTTTGCTCTTCGTCACGCGGAAAAGTGTACGCCTACTGGGCGGTGATCGTGCCGACGTCGATCGAGATGTCCTGCATCTTCGCCTTGGCGATCGCTTCCACCGTCAGGATGAAATCGGGCGCGCCGATGTCCGCCGGGATCATGCGCGCCTTGATCACCGCGAGCCCGTACGCCGCAGCCTGCTTGGCGGCATCGGCGGGAATGCCGGGGCTCCCCGGCGCCAGCTCGACGGCCACCTGCACCAGCGGTTGCGCGGCATCCTTGGCGGTAAAGCTGCGGTCCTTCTGGAATATCCCAGTCGACAACACCTTGCCGGACGGGAGCGGCGCGGACACGAACAGCACCGGGTCGGCGTCGGTACCGGCATACGGCTCGAAATTCGCATTGCTCCCCTTCAGTTCGAACACGCCGGTGTCGTGCGCATAGCCGCCGCCCGTGAATGCGCCGAACTGCAGGTTGGTGCCGCGTTGCAGGTTGAAGCCCACGCCGCGCGTGCTGACCCCGGCCGGGCCGACCAGGTTGAGCACGATGCGCGTGGAGGTCGACGAGGCATCGCGCACCAGGCGCCAGCCGGTTCCCGTCGGATCCTGGTAGCTGATCGATTGCGGCTTCGGAATGGGCGCAATGGCCACCGCGCCGCCCGCACCACCGCCGCCACCACCACAGCCGGCAGCGAGCACCGCAACGCAAAGCGCCAAGGAAATTGCTGCTTTCATGTTGTTCTCACTGTCCGCCATAGGCATTGCGGAACGCTTCGACGATCACGGCGACATCCAGGCTGTCGACGAACCCGTCGCCTGCGGGGGCGTGGCTCGCGTTGACGTATCCGTCGAGACCCCACGACAGCGCGACCGCGCCAAGGTCCATCGCATCGAACTGCGTGTCGGCATCGGCATCGCCGTTGACGACCCACACGGTACCCTCGGCGTATTCCAGCGGATCGGCGTGGCTCACCACGGTCATGGCGTGGAAGCCCCACTCGCTGTTGGGCGTCCAGTGGCCATCGGCCGTCACGATGCCCCCGATATTCCGGAATCCAGGATTGTTGAATCCGCCCGCTGCGCCGCCCAGTTGCCAGGTGACCGCGGTGTCGGTCGTGTTCTGCACGTCGGCGGTCAATTGCACCGTCGTGTTCATCGACACGACCGGCATGCGCGCGAAGAATCCGGTGCCATTGGGATTGAGCGCGGTGCCAGCGGGATGCACGAGCGGCATGTCGATGTACACGCGCGGCGTGTCGGTGGGCGAGCCGACGTTGATCGCGGCAAACGCATTCCTGACCGCCTGCACCTCGGCGGAACCGGCGCCATACAGGTCGGTCGCCGCGCTGACCGCGGCCACGCGCGCCGCGGCGTAGTCCGCATCGGGCGCGAGGTATTCGGTCAGCGCCTTGTACCAGATGCGCGCCGCATGGTCGTTGCCGATTCCGGTCATGCCACCCGGCAGGTACTTGCTGTGCGCGGTGTCGACGACCGATGACGGCGCACCCTCCGAGAGGTAGTAGAAGAAGCGATTCAGCGGCCCGCTGCTGAAGTGCACGTCGAGGAAGCGGATGCCCGCATACCAGTTGTCGGAACTCAGGCCGTCGCTGCTGGGCTGGAACATCGAGCGCAATCCGCCCGGAATCAGGTCGTGGCCGAGCAGCCAGTTCGTGCCGGCCGCCGGAATCAACGTGTCGGTGCCCTGTGGTCGCGAGCGATAGGTCTCGACCATCTTGCCCAGGATGTCGGACGTGGCTTCGTTCAAGCCGCCCGATTCACCGTCGTAGATCAGCGCCGCGGTCGCCGCGGTCACGCCGTGCGTCATCTCGTGGCCGATGACATCGAGCGCCGTCAGCGTCGTGAAGCCATTCGGATTGGGCAGCGTCGCCTCGCCGGTGTTCGGATCGACGCCGGCATTGCGAGTGCCGTCGGAGTAGAACATGCCGAACACATAGTCGCTCCAGAAGGCGTTGTCGTAGTAGTAGCCGAACGGGTTGACGACGTGCACGACCGAGATGGCCGAAGTGCCCTGGTTGTCGATGCCGTCGCGGTTGAACACGTTGCGGTAGAAGTCCCAGGTCGTGGCCATGCCGTAGTGCGCATCGACCGCCGCGGTCTCGCCGTTGGCGCCGGTTTCGCCGCCGTACGGAAACATGACGAACTGCGTGCCATCGCCCCACTCGTTGTTCGCGTGGTTGTCGAACCACCAGTTGTCGGCTGCCCACGTGAAATTGAAACCCTCGTGCGTCTCGGTCAGCGTCTGCAGGCCGATCGCGTGGATCGGGTTGCCGTCGGCGTCCAAGATCGGGTTGCCGAAGATGTCGTAGTAACCGTCGTGCAGGTACGGGTTGTATTGCGAACCGCGCGTCCGGTCGACGAGCGCGAAGGTGCCGTCGGCGTGCATCGTCGTGTCGAGCGCGACATCACCGCTGTACTGGCTGTGCCCGATGCCGACCGCCGCGGTATCGGTCGGGCGCTGCGTCGGCGGATTCACCGGCGGCAGCGCATTGCGCAGGCCGCTGTCGGCACGCAGCACCGCTCCGGTGCGCGCATCGACGATGTAGTTCCAGTCCTGCACGCCGTCGGCGCGATTGCGCGCAAACACGTGCACCGCGTAGGCCCACACGTAAGGGTCGGCGGGCGCGTTCGTCAGCGCGCTGCGCCGGCGATCGAGTTCGTAGTCGAACTTCGCCGGGTTCCATTTGAGCGCCACGTCGGCGTGGTAACGAGTCGGGAATACGATCAACTCGGCCGTCGGCGGCAACGACGGCCCGCGCAGCGCCAGCGACTTCATCGTGATGCCGATCGCCTGCTGCGCGCTGAGCTTCGGCGTACCGGCCGGCACGGGCGCGTCGCTGGTGTTCGCTGACACGAGGCGCGTGGCGCCCGTGGCCTCGGCGTGGATGATCGCGGAGCTGCCCCACACCGGATGCCCCTGGAAGGCCTGCTGCGCGTGCACGATCAATCGACCGCGCTCGTTGACGAGCGAACTTCGCGCGACGAGGTCGACATTGCCGGTCGCCAGCGCCGGGTGCGCGGCACGGATCGCGGCCAGCGCCCGCTGCGCGCGCTGCGCCGTCGCTGCGCTTGCGCCGCCTGGCGCGACGCCCGGCGCGGCCTGCAGCGTCGCCGGTGCCCACGCAGCCGCGATGAGCGCGATGCACAGTGCAACGGAACAGGTATTCCGCCGCGTTCCCGCGGAGGAGTGCAATCGGTGGGTCATGGGGATTGTGTCCCGCTTCGAGTTCTTGTTGCGCGCACTCTAGAGCGTCGGGCATGCGCTGGCAATCGGCGGCGGGAAGCCCATCGCCGGCACACAAGAAAAAACCCCCGGCAGTTTCCCGCCGGAGGTTTTTTTCAGGACGCAAAGCCCAGCAGGCTTTACATATCCATGCCGCCCATGCCGCCCATGCCGCCACCCGGCATGCCGCCGCCGTGCGCATGTTCCTCGTCCTTCGGGGCCTCGGCGATCATCACCTCGGTCGTCAGCAGGAGTCCGGCCACCGAGGCCGAGTTCTGCAGCGCCAGGCGCGTCACCTTGGTCGGATCGAGGATGCCCTCGTCGAGCATGTCGCCGAAAGTGCCGGTCGCGGCGTTGTAGCCGAAGCTGCCCTTGCCCGCCTTCACCTGATTGAGGATCACGGCGGCGTCTTCGCCGGCGTTCTCGACGATCTGGCGCAGCGGCTCCTCGATCGCGCGACGCAGGATCGCGACGCCGACCGTCTGGTCTTCGTTCGCGCCTTCGAGCTTCTCGAGCACCTTCTGCACGCGGATCAGCGCCACGCCGCCGCCCGGCACCACGCCCTCTTCCACCGCCGCACGCGTGGCGTGCAGGGCGTCTTCGACGCGGGCCTTCTTTTCCTTCATCTCGACTTCGGTCGCGGCACCGACCTTGATCACGGCGACGCCGCCGGAGAGCTTGGCCACGCGCTCCTGGAGCTTCTCCTTGTCGTAGTCGCTGGTGGCTTCCTCGATCTGCTGGCGCACCGATTCAACGCGCGCCTTGATGTCGGCCGCCTTGCCGGCGCCGTCGATGATCGTGCTGTTCTCTTTCTCGACCAGCACTTTCTTCGCCTCGCCGAGGTCGTTCAGCGTCGCCTTCTCGAGCGACAGGCCGACTTCATCGGAAATCACCGTGCCACCGGTCAGCACCGCGATGTCCTGCAGCATCGCCTTGCGGCGATCGCCGAAGCCCGGGGCCTTGACGGCGGCGACCTTCAGGATGCCGCGGATGTTGTTCACGACCAGCGTCGCGAGCGCCTCGCCTTCGACATCTTCGGCGATGACCAGCAGCGGACGGCCGGCCTTCGCCACGCCTTCCAGCACCGGCAGCATCTCGCGGATGTTCGAGATCTTCTTGTCGACGAGCAGGATGTAGGGCTTGTCGAGCTCGGCCGACTGGCTCGCCTGGTTGTTGATGAAATACGGCGAGAGGTAGCCGCGGTCGAACTGCATGCCCTCGACGACGTCGAGTTCATTGGCCAGGCCCGAACCCTCTTCAACCGTGATCACGCCTTCCTTGCCGACCTTTTCCATCGCCTCGGCAATGGTCTTGCCGATGCTGCTGTCGGAGTTGGCGGAAATCGTGCCGACCTGCGCGATCGCCTTGGTGTCCTTGCAGGGCTTGGAGAGCTTCTTCAGCTCTTCGGTTGCCGCCTGCACGCCCTTGTCGATGCCGCGCTTGATGTCCATCGGATTGCGGCCCGAGGCCACGGCCTTCAGGCCTTCGCGGATGATCGCCTGCGCGAGCACGGTCGCGGTCGTGGTGCCGTCGCCGGCCTCATCGGAGGTGTTGGAAGCGACTTCCTTCACCATCTGCGCGCCCATGTTCTCGAACTTGTCCTTCAGTTCGATTTCCTTGGCGACCGAGACGCCGTCCTTGGTGATCGTCGGGGCGCCGAAGCTCTTGTCGAGCACGGCATTGCGGCCCTTGGGACCCAGCGTCGCCTTGACGGCGTTCGCGAGGATGTTCACGCCCTTGACCATGCGGGCGCGGGCGTCGTCGCCGAAACGTACTTCTTTAGCTGCCATGTGTGCTTTCCTCTACTTGCCTTCGATGACGGCCATGACGTCTTCTTCGCGCATGACCACCAGCTCGTCACCGTCGACTTTCACTTCGGTGCCGCTGTACTTGCCAAACAGGATCTTGTCGCCGACCTTGACGTCGAGCGCGCGGACTTTTCCGTCCTCGAGGATCTTGCCCTTACCCACCGCCATGACCTTGCCCTGCACGGGCTTCTCGGCCGCGGTGTCCGGAATCACGATGCCGCCTGGCGAAGTGCGCTCTTCCTCGAGACGCTTCACGATCACGCGGTCATGAAGAGGACGAATCTTCATGGATCAAACTCCTTAACGCTTGTTATTGAACTCACCGGCGAGCCGGTAACCTAAAAACTGGCTTCGGGGAGTTATTAGCACTCTCCCCAAGTGGCTGCTAATGATAGGGGCAGATTTCAAGGATTCAAGAGGTTCGACACATGACGGGGGCGCCCTGTCGGGCTATGCTGCATGGTTATACGGCCTTTTTATCAACTTAAGTCGTTGATTCTGGAAGCCTAATGCACCCATCTCCTTTGCGCGCCCAAGCACCGCGTCGTTGGTTTGACTTAATGCGCGGCGCGATGTGGCTCCTCGTCGCATTGCCGCTCGCCGGGCTCCACGGCGTCGCCGTGGCGGCGGACGCCAATGGCAACACGCTGCTGCCGGGCGCCACGCACGCCGACACCTTCCTGCCGCCGGACGTGGCCTTCCGGCTCGCCGCAACGGTCGAATCGCCCGATCGCGTGCGCTTGAGCTGGGCGATCACGCCCGGCTACTACCTGTACCAGTCGCGCTTGAAGTTCGCGACGACGAGCGCCGGCATGACGCTGGGGCCGCCCGAGCTGCCCGCCGGCGACACGAAAAACGACGAGTACTTCGGCAAGCAGGTCGTCTACCACGGCGGACTGATCGCACACGTGCCGGTCGCGCACGCCGCGGGCGCGACGGCGCTCACGCTGTCCGTCACTTACCAGGGTTGCGCCGAGGCGGGACTGTGCTATCCGCCGATCACGAAGCAGTTCGAGCTGAACCTGGCGAAGGCCAGCGCCGCAGCGGCCGGTGGTTCCGCGAACGCCGCGCCGCCCGGCGCTTCGAGCGCGACGCCCTTCGTATCCGAACAGGACCGGCTGGCGCGCATGATCCGCACCGGCAGCCTCGCCGCGATCATCGCCAGCTTCTTTGGCTTGGGATTGCTGCTCGCCTTCACGCCCTGCGTGCTGCCGATGGTGCCGATCCTGTCGGGCCTGATCGCGGGCCAGGGCGCGAATGTCACGACGAAGCGCGCATTCCTGCTGTCGCTCACGTATGTGCTCGGCATGGCGGTCACCTACACCGTGGCGGGCGCGGCCTTTGCGGCGGCCGGCCACCAGGTGCAGGCCGTGTTCCAGCAACCGTGGATCATCCTGCTGTTCGCCGCGCTGTTCATCGTGCTGTCGCTGTCGATGTTCGGACTCTTCACGCTGCAGATGCCCGCCGCGATCCAGGAGCGGCTCACGTCGACCAGCAATCGGCAACAGGCCGGCACCTTCGGCGGAGTCGCAGTGATGGGCGCGCTGTCGGCGCTGATCGTCACGGCTTGCGTCGCCCCTGCGCTCGTCGGCGCGTTGCTGGTCATCGGCCAGGGTGGCGATGTCGTGCGGGGCGCGATCGCCTTGTTCTCGATGAGCCTGGGGATGGGCGCGCCGCTGCTCGTGATCGGCACTTCCGCGGGCAAGCTGCTGCCACGCGCCGGCGCGTGGATGGACACGGTCAAGCAATTGTTCGGCGCCATCATGCTCGGCGTCGCGGCGTGGATGCTCGCGCGCCTCGTCGGCGATCACTTGAGCCTGCTGCTCTATTGCGTTCCGCTCATCGCGATCGTCGTGGTGCTGTGGAAATCGCAGGCGCGCGGCGCCGCCCGTGCGCTCGGGCGAGTCGTCGCGCTCGGCGCCACCGCCTGCGTCGTGCTGCTCGGCGTCGGCTACGCGCGCGGCGCCACCGATCCGCTGCGGCCGCTGGCAGCGCCCGGTGCGGCGCAGGCCGCCGAACTGCCGTTCACGCGCGTGAACACGGTCGCCGAACTCGACCGCGCGGTGCAGGCCGCCAGCGCCAGCGGCCGGGCCGTGATGCTCGATTTCTACGCGGACTGGTGCACCTCCTGCAAGGAAATGGAGCGCTACACTTTTTCGAACCGCCAGGTGCACGACGAACTGGCGCAGCTGACGCTGCTGCGCGCCGACGTCACGGCGAACAATGCCGACGACCAGGCCCTGCTCAAGCGTTTCGGCATCTTCGGCCCGCCGACGATTGCCTTCTACGGCAAGGATGGCGTCGAGCGTGGCAACTACCGCGTGGTCGGATACATGAAGGCCGCGGAATTCGCGCAGGTGGTCTCGCGAGCCACGTCAGCCGGCGGTTGAATTGAGTTGAAGCCGCTGCCGATCGTGCTGCTGCTCGCCGCCGCATTGGCCGGTGCGGCCGCGGGTTTCCTGGTTTTTCGCGACCGCGTCCTGGCTCCGCCCCCCGCGCAAACCGCGCCCCCGCTCGTTCCGATGGTCGTGCCGGTGACGCCGACGCCGGTCGAGCCGGCGGATGCGACGGAGGCAACGCCACCGCGGGCCCCCGCCATTCCGGCCACGGTGCCGGATCTTTCACTGCGGGATCTCGCGGGCAAGCCGGTTGCGTTACGGTCGGACGACGGCCACCCGCGCCTGTTCAACTTCTGGGCCACATGGTGCGAACCCTGCCGTCGGGAGATTCCACTGCTCAACGCGCTGCAGAAGGCCCACGCCGATGAAGGCCTGCACATCGTGGGCATCGCGGTCGATTTTCGCGACGCGGTGCAGACGTACCTGAAGACCCATCCGCTGCGGTACACGTCGCTGGTCGGCGAAGAAGATGGCCTCGAGGTCGCGCAGAAATTCGGCATGGACCTGCTGTTGCCGTTTTCGGTCTTTGCGGACGGCCAGAATCGCATCGTGGCCGTCAAAGTCGGCGAACTGCACCAGGACGAAGCAGACGCGATCCTGGCGGAAATGCGGCTGCTCAGGGCCGGGAAGACGAACCTATCCGGTGCCCAGGCATCGATTGCCAACGCACTGAAGCAGCTCGCCATCGCCAGAACGAAACAGTCAATAGCCAAATAGCCCCTATTGTTTCATTAACAGCCCAGATGACGGCTCGGTGAACGTCATCGGATAGCTGCAGATTTGACGACATTGCGTATCAATCTGCGCGGGGTTCGGCTAAATTCGCCGCAATTAACGACAAGACCGCGGTGGCTTCGACCCCATGGCCCGACTCCTGATGCTCAACGGCCCGAACCTGAACCTGCTTGGCAGCCGCGAACCGGATACCTACGGTTCGACGACGCTGGCCGAAATCGAGGCCCGCGCCAAGGCACTGGCGACGCAGCTCGGCCACGAGCTCGGCACACTGCAAAGCAATGCCGAGCATGTGCTGATCGACGCCGTGCAGCGCGCGCCGGGTGAGGGCGTGAGGTTCCTGGTCCTCAACCCGGGCGGACTCACGCACACCAGCGTGGCGCTGCGCGATGCGCTGCTGGGCGTGAAGCTCCCATTCATCGAAGTGCACCTGTCGAACACTGCCGCGCGCGAGGAGTTCCGGCACCGTTCCTATTTCGCCGATATTGCCGTGGGCTCGATCGTCGGGCTCGGCGCAATCGGCTACGAGCTCGCCCTGCGCGCGGCCGCCGCGCGCCTGGCAGGCTGATTCCAGGGTTTTACGAGGAGATTCCCGACCGATGGACATCCGAAAAATAAAAAAACTGATCGAACTGCTCGAAGAGTCGGGCGTCGCCGAAATCGAGATTCGCGAAGGGGAGGAGTCGGTGCGCATTGCGCGGCAGGCGCCGGCGGGTGCCGCCGCCGTCGCGCCGATGGTGAGCTACGCCCAGGCGCCTGCGACGACATCGCCCTCGGCGGCGGCGCGCGTCGCGTCCGCCGCGCCGGCTGCGGAAGCCCCGTCCGCGGCACGGGCCAGCGCCGAGGGCGAGCAGGTCGTCACGGCGCCCATGGTCGGCACCTTCTACGTCGCGCCCTCGCCCGGCGCCAAGCCCTTCGTCGACATCGGCGATGAGGTGCAGCAGGGCCAGGTGCTGTGCACGATCGAGGCGATGAAGATGATGAACCAGATCGAGTCGGAGTTTGCCGGCCGCGTGCGCGCCGTGCTGGCCAAGAATGGGGATCCGGTCGAATTCGGCCAGCCCCTGTTCGTCATCGAATAGCGGCCGTTCCATGCTCGACAAGATCGTCATCGCCAACCGCGGCGAAATTGCGCTGCGCATCCTGCGCGCCTGCCGCGAATTGGGCATCAAGACCGTTGCCGTGCATTCGACGGCGGACGCAAACCTGAAACATGTGCTGCTGGCGGACGAATCGGTCTGCATCGGGCCGCCTGCCAGCCGCGACAGCTACCTCAACATGCCGGCCATCATCAGCGCGGCCGAGGTCACCGACTCGGTCGCGATCCACCCGGGCTACGGCTTCCTGTCCGAAAATGCCGATTTCGCCGAGCGCGTCGAGAAGAGCGGCTTCACGTGGATCGGCCCGAAAGCGGAGACGATCCGGCTGATGGGCGACAAGGTCTCGGCGATCAACCTGATGAGCAAGGCCGGCGTGCCCTGCGTGCCGGGCTCGGGCGGCCCGCTCGGCGAAGACACCGCCGCCAATATCCGCAAGGCGCGCGAGATCGGGTATCCGGTGATCATCAAGGCCTCCGGCGGCGGCGGCGGCCGAGGCATGCGCGTCGTGCATTCCGAAGGCGCGCTGCTCAGTTCGATCGCGGTGACGCGTTCGGAAGCGGCGGCTGCGTTCGGCAACGACCAGGTCTACATGGAAAAATTCCTCGAGCGGCCGCGCCACATCGAGTTCCAGGTGATCGGCGACAACTACGGCAACGTCGTCAGCCTCGGCGAGCGCGACTGCTCGATGCAACGGCGCCACCAGAAGGTCATGGAAGAGGCCCCGGCGCCGGGCATCACGCCCAAGCAGCGCGCGAAGATGGGCGAGCGCTGCGTCGATGCCTGCAAGGCCGTGAAATACCGTGGCGCGGGCACGCTGGAGTTCCTGTACCAGGACGGCGAGTTCTATTTCATCGAGATGAACACGCGCATCCAGGTCGAGCATCCGGTGACCGAGCTCATCACCGGCATCGACCTGGTCAAGTTGCAACTGCAGATCGCCGCCGGCGAGAAGCTGCCGTTCAAGCAGGATGACATTGAAATCCGCGGCCATGCGCTCGAGTGCCGGCTGAATGCCGAGGACCCGCGCACCTTCATGCCCTCGCCCGGGCCGATCAAGCTCTGGCACCCGCCCGGCGGACCCGGGGTGCGCGTCGACAGCCATGTGTACTCGGGCTACAACGTGCCGCCGTACTACGATTCGATGATCGGAAAGCTGATCACGCACGGCGACACGCGTGACACCGCGATTGCGCGCATGCGCAATGCGCTGGCGGAGCTCGTGGTCGAGGGCATCAAGACCAACACGGCGCTGCACCAGGAAATCCTCGCGCACTCGGCGTTCCAGGCCGGCGGACTCGACATCCATTACCTCGAGCGGCGCCTGGGGTTGAAGTAGCCCCTACGCCTGCACGCCCGACCCCGCACATGGACTACCTGGCGTTGAGCTTCGAGCTGCGCGGGCTCGATGCCGCCCGCGCTGAAGACGCCTGCCTCGCGTTGGGCGCGCAGGCGATCACCTTCAGCGATGTGCACGATGATGCCGTGCTCGAACCCGGCGTCGGCGAAGTGCGGCTTTGGCCCGCGACGCGACTGCAGGCGCTGTATCCGGCCGATGCCGACGTGGCCGGCTTGAGCGCCGCACTCGAGCACGAACTGGGGCTCGGCACGGACCGCATCGAAACGCGCCATCTCGCCGGTCGCGCCTGGGAGCGCGAGTGGCTGCGCGATTTCCATGCGCGACGCTTCGGTTCGCGGCTGTGGGTTTGCCCCACGCACGAGCTGGTGCACGAACCGGGCGCCATCGTCGTGCGGCTCGATCCGGGCCTGGCCTTCGGCACCGGCACGCATCCGAGCACGGCGCTGTGCCTCGAATGGCTGGACGCGCATCTGCCGGCTGGTGCGAGCGTCATCGACTACGGCTGCGGATCCGGCGTGCTCGCGATCGCGGCGGCCCTGGTCGGTGCCGCGCGCGTCGACGCCTTTGACATCGATCCGCAGGCATTGCTGGCGACTGCGGACAACGCACACGCGAACGGCATCGGCCCTCGCCTGGTCGTGCACACCGATGCCTCGCGGCTGCCGGAGCGCGCCGACGTGCTGGTCGCCAACATCCTGGCGCGCACGCTGTGCGAACTCGCCGGAGATTTCGCCGCGCGCCTGGCGCCGGGCGGCACGATCCTGCTGGCGGGAATCCTCGCGGAACAGGCGGAAGCCGTGGCTTGCGTCTATGCTTCGTGGTTTGATATTGCCCGTTGCGGCGAGCGCGACGGCTGGGTGGCGCTTGCGGGCGCCAGGAAGAGCTGATGTACACGGTTTGCCCCAAATGCGCGCTGACGCTGGCCGTGACCGCCGCGGACCTGCGTGCGGGCCAAGGCTATGTGCGCTGCGGCCGCTGCGCCAACGTGTTCAATGCGCTGCTGGCGCTTTCCGAAGAATCGGTGCTGGCGGCAATGGAGCCGCCCCCGTACCGCGACACGCATGCGGATGCCGATGACGCGCATCGCGCGAGCGGCACGGTGTCGCGCCCGGCACTGAGCGATGACGCCCTCGATGCCGACGAGGAAGACGAGAACGGCGAGTCCGCCGGGTCCCCCGACCCGGGCGCGCCGGACGAGCCCGCGCCCGAACCCGCGCCGCGGCAGGATCCGCCGCCACGGCCCCCGGCTGCGCCCGCGCTGCGCCTCGTCGACACGCCGCCGCCACTGCCGCCGCCGCCGGATACGCCGGACGAACTCGAGATCAAGGAA
>Ga0209023_10002254_pt1 | contig 24394 bp, 22 predicted proteins | sample LakOneMetagenome_FD_187468 | JGI IMG/M metagenome (GOLD analysis project Ga0209023, IMG submission 187468) | Freshwater and sediment microbial communities from Lake Erie, Canada (SPAdes) (version 2) | ecosystem: Environmental > Aquatic > Freshwater > Lentic | place: Lake Erie, Canada... | reverse complement strand
GGTGGCGGCCAGCGCGGAGCCGGCCAGGGCGGTGGTGAGGGCGGCGGTCAGGACGGTACGGCGGGAAATAGGGTGGTGCGAGGCCATCGGGACGCTCCCCAGGTCGATACAGGACGGTTGGGCGAAAATATGTCCCCGCACCGGGCGACCGCGCGGCGGGGTGTTTTGCCCGGCCCGGCCCGGTGGCCCAGCGGCACCCGTCAAGATGTACCCATGACCGGTTACCCATGGCCCATCGAGACCACCACGCTGGACAACGGACTGCGCGTCATCGTCAGCGCCGACCGCACCGCCCCGGTGGTCGGCGTCAACCTCTGGTACGACGTGGGCTCGCGGCATGAGCCCCACGGCCAGACTGGCTTCGCCCACCTGTTCGAGCACCTGATGTTCGAAGGCTCGGTGAACGTGCCGAAGACCGAACACATGCGGGCCGTGCAGGGCTCGGGTGGTTCGCTCAACGCCACCACCAACCCGGACCGCACCAACTACTTCGAGACGGTGCCGGCCGAACACCTCGAGCTGATGCTGTGGCTGGAGGCCGACCGGATGGGCGGGCTGGTCCCGGCGCTCACCCAGGACACCCTCGACAACCAGCGCGACGTGGTCAAGAACGAGCGCCGCCAGCGCTACGACAACGTGCCGTACGGGGACTTCTGGCTGCGGCTGCTGCCGGCCATGTACCCGGCTGGGCATCCGTACCACCACGCCACCATCGGGTCGATGGAGGACCTGAACGCGGCGGCGTTGGAGACGTTCCAGGCGTTCCATACCATGTACTACGCACCGAACAACGCGGTGCTGACCGTCGTGGGTGACACCAGTGCGGCGGAGGTGTTCGCGCTGGCGGAGAAGTACTTTGGCGCCATCCCGGCCCGCGAGAGCATCCCGGCCGCCCCCGACGGGACCTCGCCGGCACCGATCACCGCGCCGGTCCGCGACGACATCCACGCCGAAGTGCCAGCGCCACGGATCTACCTCGCGGTACGGACGGCGGCGTTCGGGTCGGCCGACTACGACACCGCCACCGTGCTGGCCGCCGCGCTCGGCAGCGGCCGTGGCAGCCGGCTGTACCAGCGGCTCGCCGAGGGGTCCCGGATCGCCCTGCCCGACTTCGTCGGCGCGTACGGCATCGACCTGGCCCACGCGCCCGCGCCGCTGATCCTGACCGCCTCGGCCCGCCCCGGCGTGAGCATCGACGAGCTGGAGGCCGGCGTTGCCGCCGTCATCGATGAGGTGATCGCCGACGGGTTCACCGCCGACGAGATCGCCCGCGCCCAGGCGCAGCTGACCAGCTCCTGGTGGCGGCAGGTGGCGACGGTGGCCGGGCGGGCCGACCTGCTCAGCCGGTACGCCACCCAGTTCGGCGACCCGGCCACGGCCGGTGAGCGGCTCCCCGCCTTGCAGTCAGTCACCGCCGCGGACGTCTCCGCACTTGCCGCCCGGATGCTGCCCGCCACCGGGCGGGTCACCCTGCGGTACATCCCCACCACCACCGAGGAGAACGCGGCATGAGCGCCCTAGTCACCACCCGGCCGCAGCCGTCCACGCCGCGCCCGTACACCTTCCCAGCGGTCATCCGGCAGGAGGTCGCCGGCGGGCGGATCGTCGCCGCCGACCTACCCGGTCAGCCGCTGGCGGTGGCTTCGCTGCTGTTGGACGCGGGCGCCTTCCGGGAACAGGACGGTCGCGAAGGCACCGCGTCGGTGCTGCTCAAGGCGCTGGAGGAAGGTACCGCCAACCGGGACGCGGCCGGCTTCGCCGTTGCGCTGGAGAGTCTCGGGGCGAGCCTGTTCACCGACGTGCGCTGGGACGTCCTGGAGATCGGCGTCGAAGCGCCCGCCGACCGGCTCCTGGCTGCCGTGGGTCTGCTCGCCGAAGCCGTGCGCACGCCCCGGCTGGACAGCGACGACGTCGTACGCGTCCGCGACGACGAGGCCGCCGCCCTAGGCATGCAGTGGGCCAACCCCGGTCCGAAGGCCGACGCGGCGCTGCGGGCAGCTTTGTTCGGGGCGCAGCGGCCCGGCCGGCCCTCCGACGGCGACCCCGACTCGGTGGCCCGGATCAAGGTCGCCGACATCACCGGCTACCACCAGCAGTGGCTGACCCGGCCCGGCGTACTCATCGTCGCCGGCGACCTGCAGCGGCTGGACCTGGCCGCGCTCGGTGCCGTCGCGTTCGCCGGCACCAGCCAGCCCGTGCCGGCTGAGACCGGCCTCATCACCGGCGTCGCCAGCGGCGCCCGCCGGATCCTGCTCGTCGACCGACCCGGCGCGGTCCAGTCCGTGCTGCGGCTCGGGCACCTCGGGCCACACCGGGCCCACCCCGACTACGTCACCGCCACCCTGGTGGGGACCGTGCTCGGTGGGGCGTTCACCTCGCGGCTCAACCACCTCATCCGGGAGGTACGCGGCTACACGTACGGGATCCGGGGTGAGTTCGCCACCGCCCGCCGGTTCGGCCGATTCACCGTCAGCACCTCCGTCCAGACCGGCGTCACCGCACCGGCGCTGGTCGACACGGTCGCCGAGATCGGTCGGACCCGTGCCGACGGGGTGACCGAGGAGGAGCTGGCCGTCGCCCGGACCTGGCGGGCCGGGCAGCTGTCGGTGGAGATGCAGACCCCCGGCGCCATCGCCGGTGCCCTCGGCACCCTGGTCGTGCACGATCTGCCCGACAACCACCACGCCATGCTGCGGCAGCAGCTCCTGGACGCCACCGTCGGGGACGTGAGCCAGGCCGCCGGCGTACACCTGCGCCCCGACGACATGGTCATCGTGGTGGAGGGCGACGCCGCGGTCATCCGGGCCGACCTGGTCGCCACCGGCCTCGGCGAGGTCATCGACGCCTAACGGCGGTGCTGGCGGGCAGCGAACCTGACGATGTTCGCTGCCCGCCAGCTCTCGCGGAATGCTTCACCGTGTCCTTATGATGCGGCAGGCGTACGCTCGCATTCGCTAATGGACAGTCGCGGCGCTGAGCCGTTCCCCCAACGGGCGAGGTCCGATGACTACCCGCAACTGGTCGCTGCGCACCCGGATCACAGCACTGCTGCTGGTCCCGCTGGTCGCGCTGCTTGTGCTGTGGGTATTCGCGGTCAGCCTCACCGCCCGACCGGTGATCCAACTGCTCCACTTTCGCTCGCTCGCCCACGACGTGGCCGCGCCGCTGGAAGTCCTGGTCACCGAGGTGCAGCAGGAACGGCAACTCTCGCTGGTCTTCCTGGGCGGCGACACCGCCATGCCCAGCCTGGACGAGCAGCGGCACGCCACCGACAGCGCCGCCGACGCGTTCCGTCGGCAGTCCAGCCACGCCGCCGCGCAACTGGCCCTCGACCAGCCCACCACCAGCCGACTGGACGACCTCCTGGACACCCTCACCGGGCTGGGCAAAGCCCGATCGGAGGTCGATCAGCGCGGTATCAACCGGACCGGGGCGTTGGCCAGCTACTCGACCATCGTCGACAGCGCGTTCCAACTGATGCCGGCGCTGGCCGAGGTCGGCGACGACGAGCTGGTCCGGCGCTCCCGGACGGTCACCGACCTGGCGCGTGCCCGCGAGCTGCTGGCGCAGGAGAACGCGATGGTGGCCGGAGCGGTACGGGCCGGCCGGTTCGTCGACGACGAGGCCAGCAAGGTCGGCCAACTGATCGGGCTGCGGCGGCTGTTGACGGCCGACGCGGTCGCCGCGCTGCCCGAGTCGGGCCGGCGCGCGTTCAACGAGGTGTCCGGCTCGGCCGAGTACAACGCCCTGGTGGGCCTGGAGGACGTGCTGGTGGCCCAGGGCCGGGCCGGTGAGCGCCCACCGATCGGGGGGCGGCAGTGGGCCGCGGCGGCCACCGCTGTGGCGGCCGCCGAGCGCGGGTTCGAGAACCGGCAGGCCCGGGTGGTGGCCGATATGGCTGAGCCGATCGCCGTCGCCATCGTGCTGCGGCTGGCCCTGGCCGGCCTGCTGGGCCTTCTGGCACTCATCGCCACCTCGTTGATCTCGGTACGGATCGCCCGTTCGCTGCTGGAGCGGCTGGGCCAGCTGCGCCGCAACGCGCTGGAGCTGGCCGACCACCAACTGCCCGGCGTCGTGGGCAGGCTGCGTCGTGGCGAGCCGGTGGACGTGGCCGCCGAGACCCCACCGATCGCGTACGGGTCGGATGAGATCGGTGAGTTGGGCCGCGCCTTCGCCGAGGTGCACCGGACGGCGGTGGCGGCGGCGGTCGATGAGGCGGCGCTGCGGCGGGGGATGAGTGAGGTCTTCCTCAACATCGCCCGGCGCAACCAGACCCTGCTGTACCGGCAGTTGGCGCTGCTGGACCAGTTGGAGCGCGAACCGCAGGCGCCGGAGCAGATGGCCGACCTGTTCCGGCTGGACCACCTGGCCACCCGGATGCGCCGGCACGCCGAGGATCTGGTCATTCTCGCCGGGGCCCGGCCCAGTCGGGGCTGGCGGGAGCCGGTGCCGCTGGTGGATGTGGTGCGCGGTGCGGTCTCCGAAGTGGAGGATTACGCCCGGGTGGATGTGCGGGAGGTCCCGACGGTCGGGCTGGTCGGTCGGGCCGTCGGCGATGTGATCCACCTGGTGGCTGAGCTGTTGGAGAACGCTACGGCGTTCTCACCGCCGCAGAGCCGGGTGCGGGTGACGGCGCAGGCGGTCCCCTCCGGGGTCGCTTTGGAGATCGAGGACCGTGGGCTGGGGATGACCGCCGAGGCGTTGGCCGAGGCCAACGGGCGGCTGACCGAGCCACCGGACTTCGACCCGGCGAACAGTGCCCGGCTCGGGCTGTTCGTGGTGGCGCAGCTGGCCCGGCGGCACGGCATCACGGTGACGCTGGTCCACTCCGGCTACGGCGGGGTGACCGCGGTGGTGCTGGTCCCGGCGTTGCTGGTGGCGGAGTTGCCGGCCGGCCTGCCGGCCCGGTCGACCCGCCGGGACGGGCGGCTGCGGGCCGTACCGGCGTTGGCCCCACCGCAGGAGCTGCCGCCGGTTGCCGCGCCGTCGGTGCTGCGTGCGCCGGCGGGGGAGATGTCTGCCGACGGGTTGCCGCGTCGGGTCAGGCAGGCCAGTCTCGCGCCGGGCCTGGTCGGGGTGGCCGCGCCGCCGCCGCCCGAACCCGCTGTCGGTACTGCCCGCCCGGTGGCCGGCGCGCTGGCGTTGCCCAGCGGCGGGCGTACGCCCGGGGAGATCCGCCACATGATGAGCGAGCTACAGACGGCTACCCGGCGTGGCCGGGTTGATGGAGCCGCCGCGGTGCGGGAGTTGCCGGCGTTGCCGGCACCACGGTCACGCAGCGCGGCGGGGGAGGACGGTTGATGGAATCGGTCGGTCAGCGGCTTGACTGGATGCTTGACGACCTCGTCGTACGGGTTCCGGCGGTGGTGCATGCCGTCGTGCTCTCCGCCGACGGGCTGCCGATGGGCAGCTCACGTGACCTCGGCCGGGAGGAGGGCGAGCATCTGGCCGCGATGGCGGCGGGATTCCAGGGGCTGGCCCGCAGCGCCAGCCGCCAGTTCTCGGCCGGGCCGGTGCGGCAGACGGTGGTCGAGATGGACTCGGCTTTCTTCTTCGTCAGCGCTGCCGGCCCTGGCGCCTGCCTGGCCGTCTTGACCACCGCCGAGGCCGATCTGGGCCTGGTGGCGTACGAGATGGCGCTGCTGGTGGCTCGGGTGGGCGCGGATCTGTCGCCGCCGAGCCGGGCGGAGTTGTCGGAGGTGGCGGATGCGGCCCGATAACTCGCCGGTGGCGATGCGCTGGGACCGCGACGCGGGTCCGGTGGTGCGACCGTATGCGATGACGGGTGGGCGGGTCCGGCCGTCATCGGACCATATTGACGTGGTGGCGCAGGTACGAACCGCTGTGATGGGCGGGGTGCTGCCGTCGGATCTGCAGCCGGAGCATCGGTCGATTCTGGCCGCGGCGGCGGCGCCGATCACGGTGGCGGATTTGGCAGCGGATCTGGATCTCGCGCTGGGCGTGGTCCAGGTCCTGCTCGGCGATTTGATCGCCGAGCATCTCATCGCGCTGTATGAGCCTCCACGGGCGGCGCGACTTCCTGACGAGAACGTTCTCAAGGCGGTGGTCAATGGACTTCGGGCGCTCTGACCGGGCGGTGCCGCTGGCGTTGAAGATCCTCATCGCCGGTGGTTTCGGGGTGGGGAAGACGACGTTGGTGGGTGCGGTGAGTGAGATCAGACCGCTGCACACCGAGGAGGTGATTACCTCGGCCAGCCTCGGCCACGACGATCTTTTCGGGGTGGAGAAGAAGAACACCACCACGGTGGCGATGGACTTCGGTCGGATCTCCGTCGGCGACGACATCGTGCTGTACCTGTTCGGTACGCCCGGTCAGGACCGGTTCTGGTTCCTGTGGGATGAGCTGGCGCACGGGGCGTTGGGCGCGGTGGTGCTGGCCGACACGCGCCGGCTGGCGGACTGTTTCCCGTCGGTTGATTACTTCGAGCGACGAGGGACGCCGTTTTTGGTAGCGGTGAACTGCTTCGACGGGGAGCAGCGGTTCGCCGCGCAGGCTGTCCGTAATGCCCTGGATCTGGACCCGGACGTCCCAGTGGTGCTGTGCGACGCGCGCGACCGTCGATCCAGCAAAGACGTCTTGATCACGCTGGTGGAGCATGTGATGGATCAGGTGGTGCGGCAGAGCGAGGTGGGGATGGCGCGGCAGATTTGAGCTGTCGGGCATGCCGGTCAAAACGGGGCATCGTCGTATCTAAAAGTCTCTATTAGGTAACGCTTAAGATCTGGCTCTGGTGACTTTCCGTTACCGTCCGCACCATCGGCAGTTGTGTCCGGCCGTCATGAACAGCGATCACTGTCACCCGTAGCCCTCGCCGGGCTGGCGGCGGTGGTTGTCGTGCTCATCGGCGTCGGCTTGGTGATCATCGGCAAGGCCCGGGGCAAGGACTGTCGAGGGCAGGCCCAGTTGCGGGTGGCCGTGTCGGCCGAGATCGCCCCCGCCGTCCGGGCAGCCGCCGCCCGCTGGGTGGACGGTGGCGCGGCGATCGGTGAGCTGTGCGCAGCGGTCCAGGTCAGTGAGGTGCCGCCGGCGGACGTGGCCGGGGCGATCGCCGCCGAGCACGGGGTCATCCTGGACAGCCTCGGCCCGCCGAACGGCACCGTGGCCGTCCCCGATGTGTGGATCCCGGACTCATCGACCTGGCTGGCCCGGGTTGCCGCTTCCGTGCCCGACTTTCCGGCCAGTGGCCCGCCGGTGGCCAGTAGCCCGGTGGTGTTGGCGATGCCGGAGCCGGTCGCCCGTCGCTTCGGTTGGCCGCGTAACCCGCTGGCCTGGCGCACCGTGGTCAACCAGCTCAACGACACCGACCCGCTCACCATGGGCGTGGTCGAACCGAGCCGGGATGCCGCCAGCCTGGCCGGCCTGCTGTCCCTGGTGAAAGCAGGCGGCGACGCCGACGGCGGTGACCCGGCCGCCGCCCGCGCCATCCGTTCGCTGTCCCACGGCCGGGCGGACGACCGGCCGACGCTGCTGGCTGAGCTGGCCAAGGGCGCCAACGACCCCGACCCGGATGTGGCGGCTGCGCCGGTCGGCGAGCACACCGTGATCAGCTACAACCGGGCGGCACCGGCGGTACCGCTGGCCGCCCTGTACGCCGAACCGCTGGCCCGGGTGCTCGACTACCCGTACACGGTGCTGCCCGGGGTGGACCCGGTCCGCGAACAGGCCGCCGCCGGTCTGCGGGGCGTGCTGGCCCAGCCGGCGTTCGTCGCCGCCCTGGCCAAGGGGGGTTTGCGTGGTCCGGACGGGCGCTTTGGTCCGCAGGCGGCGACGCCGACGGCCGCGCCGGATCAGCTGTCGGTGGGCGCCGCGCCCAGTGCGGCCAGTGCCGTCAGTGGCCAGCAGGCCGCCATCGACGCGGCGTTGGCGACCTGGACGGCGGTGACCGTACCGACCCGGATGTTGATGGTCTTCGACATGTCCGGCTCGATGCTGCAGAAGGTGCCCAGCGCCGGCAACGCCACCCGGGTGGCGCTGACCTCGGCGGCGGCGCGGCGGGGCTTGTCGTTGTTCGACGACTCGTCCGCGTTGGGGGTGTGGCAGTTCGCCACCGAACTGGACGGTGCCCGCCCCTACCGGCAGGTGCTGCCGACCGAGCCACTGGATGACAACCAGCGGGCGAAGGTGACGGCGGCGATCAGCGCGCTGCGCCCCAAGCTCGGTGGTGGTACCGGCCTGTACGCCACGACGCTGGCGGCCTATGTCGCGGCCCGCGACAGTTGGCAGCCGGGCCGGGCGAATGCGGTGGTGGTCTTCACCGACGGGCGCAACGAGGACCGCAACGGCCCTGAACTGGCCGCGGTGCTGGACCGGTTGCGGGCGGCGCGCGACGCGGCCCGGCCGGTGCAAATGATCATGATCGGGATCGGTCGGGACGCCGACCCGGACCCGATGCGCAAGATCACCGAGGCCACGGACGGGGCGGTCTTCGTCACCGACGATCCGGCCAAGGCCGGCGACATCTTCCTGCGGGCGATGGCCCAGCGCGGCCACCTGCTCCGGGGGAACTGACCGGCGCGTACGACCGGGGTTCGCCAACCGGTGGCGCACAGTAGACGGGTGCGGACAACCAGCAGCGGACACCAGGCGTACAGCGTGGTGGTGTTCGTGGTGCTCGCCTCGCTCGACAACGTGGTCATCGGCCTGCTTCCGCCGCTGTACCGACCGGTGGCGGCCGAGTTTCGGGTGACCGAGGCCGCGCTGGGTGTGGTGACCGCGGTGACCTACCTGTCGACGGCGGTGGCGGCCGTCGCCTGGGCGTATGTGGGGGATCGCCGTCGTCGCAAACCGTTGCTGCTGGTCGGCACCGTGCTGTGGGTGGCGGGGACGACGGCGACCGCCAACGTCGACAGTTTCGCGGCCTTCGTCGGTGCCCAACTGTTGACGGCGGCGGGGCTGGGGGCGATCGGCTCGGTCGGCTTCTCGGTGATCAGCGACCTGGTGGCGCCGCGCCGCCGTGGACTGGTGTTGGCGTTCTGGGGCTTGTCCCAGGGCGTCGGTGTCCTGTGTGGCACGCTGGTCGGCGGTTTGGCCGGTGCAGTCGACTGGCGTAGGCCGTTTGTGCTGCTCAGCGTGGCCGGGGTGGGTGCGGCGGTGGCGTTCGCGTTCACCTACGAGGTCCGGCGGGGGCACAGCGAGCCGCAGTTGGCGCCGCTGTTTGCCGCTGGTGGTGAGTATCAGCACCGGATGCACCGTGCCGACCTGCCGGTGATCGTGGCGCGGCGGACCAACCGGTACCTGATCACGCAGGGCCTGATCAGTCAGGCGGCGCTGGGGTCGCTGGTCTGGCTGCCGCAGCTGTTCCAGGCCAGAGCGTTGGACCAGGGCTACGACCTGCCGACCGCGATCATTATCGGCAGTGTCTTCGCGACGGTGTTTCAGCTGGGTGGGGCGCTGTCGATCATTGGCGGCGTGGTGGGCGATCGCCGGCAGCGGCGCCGGCCGGGCGGGCGGGCGCAGGTGGCTGGCTGGGCGCTGATGGCGGCCGTGCCGCTGTACCTGCTGCTGTTCGCGCTGCCATTCCGGGTGTCGGTGGCGCCGGGTTCGGCAACCGCTGGAGTGGTCCGGCAGGTGCTGTTCAGCCTGGTCACCGAGCCGTCGATTGCGCTGTGTTTCGTGCTGGCGGTGCTCGCGGCGGGGCTCACCTCGGCGGCGAGCCCCAACTGGTACGCGCTGGTGGGCGATGTCAATCCGCCGGAGCACCGGGCGACCGTGTTTTCGTTGGGTAACCTGGCCAACGGCGTTGGCCGCGGCACCGGTACGGCGCTGGTGCCGCTGGTGTTTCGGGCGGTGTCGGGGTTCGCGCCACCCCCGTTGAACTATGCCCTGGGCTTGGCGTTGGGCCAGTTGCTGTTCGTGCCGACCGGCCTGTTGTATCTGCGTGCGGCCCGAACAGCGCCGCACGACATCGCCGCGCTCGATGCCATGTTGACCGAGCGGGCTGGTGTCGTCGAACGGGGTGGAGCGGTTAGCTGACCCGCGAGTGTTCGGCGGTGGGTGCGGACATCGCGGCGGCGAGGGTCACCTGGCGCAGGGTCCAGGCGGTGTCGGCGCCGTGTCCCGGCACGAGCGGGCCGCTGGGTACGCCGTCGCGGTCGAACTCCTCCGCGGTCATGGTCTGGAGTGCGCTGAACGCCATCGCGATCAGAGCGGCGGCGGCGAGCAGCGTGATCGGGACGATCATCGTGAACGGGGTGATGCCCTCGACCGGTCCGGGCGTGGGGTTGAGTTTGACGCTCACCGCAGCCATGCCGGTGTAGTGCATGCCGCAGACCGCTACTCCCATGGTGGTGGCGGCGCCGAGGATCGGGCCCCAGCCCTTGACCGTGGTGGCGAACCACAGTGCTGCGGTGGCGGCGACGATGGCCACCACGGCCGAGGCGAGCACCAGTGCGGGGTCGAACTCGAGCACGCCGCCGAGCCGGACGCCCCACATGCCGGTGTAGTGCATGCCCAGGACGCCGAGGCCGGTGAAGAGACCGCCGCCGAGAATCCGGCTGGCCGAGGCTTTGTCACCCCAGCCCACGAGGAAGAGTCCAATGCCGACCGGGACGACGCCGAGCGCCATGCTGACCAGGGTCATCGTGAGGTCGTAGCGCAGCGGGCTGGCGGGGACCTCGAAGCCGAGCATGGCCATGAAGTGCATCAGCCAGATGCCGGTACCGCCGATGGCGACCGCGGCGATGATCAGCCAGCGGGCGCGGCGACCGGTGGTGCGCGACTCGCGGGCCCGGGCGGTGCAGACAAGCCCGAGCAGCGAACCGAGGAAGGCCATCAGGAAGGCGACGACGGGGTTGAACCAGCCGTAGGTGAAGTGGTGGATCTCAGTCATGGGAGGCACCTCAGCAATGCGACGGGGGGGTACTGCGCGGCAAAGACAGGCGCGTGGTGAAAATTGCTCGCGCAGTGTGCAAGTAGGACAGTAAGTCATTCAGCCAGAGGGTCAGCCGGGGGCGTCGCACATCTAGTGCGGCATCGGCCAATTGGTTGGTTGACGGTGTCCCCGGCCGCTTGTCGGCGGTATCGGCAGCGTTGCGTCGACCGCACCACACCGGCCCGTAACCGCCATTAATGCCCGCTTTACGCCCGATATGCAGGTCATACGTTTGGCTAGATTTTGGTCCGCTGACCGGGCTAGGGTCGGGGAGTCAAACCGTCCGTCTCCCGTCGAGGCGCGCCTGCGTTCAATGTCACAGGCGGTGGACAATGGAGCGGAACGGCCGACCACGGCGGACTTGCGCACCAGTTGTCCGCGGGGAAGGAAGCCACGGTGTCCGCCATCAGGAACCGCAGCACCGACCGGATGACGATCGAGCAGACCACCGCGCAGCAGCGAGCGTCGGAAAAGCTCGCGCTGCTGGTGTCCCTACCTGCCAACCATCCCGCGCGGACGGTCGTGCGAGCCGACGTGATCGAGTTGTGGCTGCCGCTGGCGCAGCACCTCGCCGGCCGGTTCGCCGGCCGCGGTGAGCCGCTGGACGACCTGGTGCAGACCGCCACGGTCGGCCTGATCAAGGCAGTGGACAAGTTCGATCCCCGGCACGGCGTCGAATTCGCCGGCTACGCCATCCCCACCATCCTGGGTGAGATCAAGCGGCACTTCCGCGACCGGACCTGGGACATCCGGGTCCCCCGTCGGCTGCAGGAGCTGCGGCTGCGGCTGTCCGAGGCGACCAGCGACCTGCAGCAGCAGTTGGGGCGCTCACCGACCGTCGCCGACCTCGCAGCCCGGCTGGAGGTCACCGACGAGGAGGTGCTGGAGGGGTTGGAGGGCGCGCGGGCGTACAACGCGGTGTCCCTGTCGACGCCCACCAGTGACGGCGAGCGGGCCACCGAGCTGGGCGACAGCCTGGGCGGTGAGGATGCCGAGTTTGCGATCACCGAGCTGCGGGTAGCGCTGGGGCCGGCACTCGCCACCCTGGATCAGCGCGAACAGAGGATTCTGATGCTGCGGTTCTTCGCCGGCATGACCCAGTCACAGATCGCCGAGCGGATCGGCGTCTCGCAGATGCACGTGTCCCGGCTGCTGGCCCGGGCACTGGTCAAGTTACGCGGCCACTTCGCCGAGGCGTAGCCGGCGCTGCGTGACGGCCGGGTTGCGCCCGGACATCGGTACAGCGACGGGCAGTGTCGAACCGTTCGCTGACAGCGAAACCGTCCGCGGGCTGCGCCGTGGTGTGAACACAATCGCTGTCCATCCTGGATGGAGGAAAGATGCGACCGACACCCCCGGCCGGCGCCAGCTCCGCTACGCCACCCAACCAGCCGCCGCCCGAACGCTGGCTCGCCCCCACCCGCCACCGCCGTCCGCGCCCGGCCGACCCGTACGCCCGTGACCTGGATGTTGATCCGGACTCGGACGGAAAACCGCGCAGCTAGGGCCGGGATCGGTCGATGGGTAGACCGAAATCTGTGCGACACCGATCGAGGTGAACCGATGGCGGCCACCTCACGTACTTACGGGTATGACAGGTGTCGCATTGCTGCCCCCACCGGCAGTCAAGCAGTCATTTGTCCGAATTTCGACAGTGGGGCCGCAGGCTTCTGCCAGCTGCCTCTCAGGGACCGTACAGCCATCTGTGACAGCTTCGAGGCTACGAAACCGGAATCACGCCGCTGACCTGGCCGTTGTGTAGATCAGCAAGGCGGTAAGACCCCGGGGAGGGCTGATGGCCGTAGGGAACGTGAGTCGGATCGGCAAGGACGTAAGCGAGGACATCGTGGAGACCGGAGAGAAGATGACGACGACGACCTTGCGGACCGACGAGGTAGCCGAGGAGCGCGATCTCGTCGGGGTGTATCTGCACGAAATTTCCCGCACCCAGCTCCTCGACGCCGTCGAGGAGGTCGATCTGGCCAAGGCCATCGAGGCCGGCCTGTACGCCGAGCACCTGCTCGAACGGGGTGTCAGCAAGAAGAGCGCCACCGAGGCGGAGCTGGAGCTGCTCGTCGCCGAGGGTGATCGGGCCAAGGACCTGTTCATCCGGGCCAACCTGCGGCTGGTGGTGTCGATCGCCCGCCGGTACGTGCGCAGCGGCATGCCGATGCTGGACCTGATCCAGGAAGGCAACACCGGCCTGGTCCGGGCGGTGGAGAAGTTCGACTACGAGCGTGGCTTCAAGTTCTCCACGTATGCGACCTGGTGGATTCGGCAGGCGATCAGCCGGGCCATCGCCCAGCAGGAGCGCACCGTACGGCTACCCGTGCACCTGGTCGAGGACGTGAACCGGATGCGCAGCACCGCCCGCCAGCTCACCCGGGAGCTGGGCGCCGACCCGGAGCCGGCGCAGCTGGCCGCGGCGCTGGGCGTCACGGTGGAGCGGATCGCCGAACTGAAGCGCTGGTCGCAGGACACCGTGTCGCTGGACACGCCGATCGGTGACGACGGGGACACCAAGCTCGGCGACCTGGTCGCCGACTCCAACGCCCCGTCGCCGGAGGACCTGGTCCTGTCGGCGCTGGAGCGGCAGCGGATCGAGGGCCTGCTGGGCCACCTCGACGACCGTTCGGCCGGCATCATGCGCGCCCGGTACGGGCTCGATGACGGTCGGGAGCACTCGCTGACCGAGGTGGCGTCGCGGTTCTCGCTGTCCCGTGAGCGGATCCGTCAGCTGGAAATCCAGGCGCTGGGGCGGCTGCGCGAGCTGGCCCGCGCGGAGGGTCTGCGCGCCGCCTGACCGAATCTGCCACCACGACCCGACCGTGCCGGCCCATCGCCCCTTGATGGACCGGCACGGTCTTTTGGTGTCGCACAGCAAACGCATAGCATCGGCACCCGGACGTGGCCTCGGTGAAACAGGCGGTCATCCACATCGGACGAACGATGGGAAGGTGAATCCTTCGTCACCGGCCTGTTCACCATCAGCGGGTCCCAGGGCACGACCACCGAGACGCTGGCCTGCTGGCCGACCGGTGGCACGCACCGCCACGCTGCGGACGCTTGTATCCAGCTGGCGCAGGCTGGCCTTGACGTCACCAAGGTGGACCAGTTCCGCGAGAACAAGGGCGTGTTCTGCACCGAGCAGTTCGACCCGATCACGGTCACATTCACCGGCTCCGTGCGGGGTTACCGCGTCACCAACACGGTCACCTACGGCAACCCGTGCATGTACGGAAGCTTCGCCAGCCTGTTCTACCTCGCCTGATCGGCAGTTGAGTACCGCACACAGCGGGGGCCCGAGACCCGGGTCACCCGCTGTGTAGTGGGTGACCCGCTCAGCGGACCCGACCGAAGCCGTACGGGGGCATCATGTCCACGCTGGAGATCTTGACCCGCTCGCCGAACGTGGGCGCGTGAATGACCTTGTTGTCGCCGACGAAGATGCCGACGTGGCCGAGGTTGGAGTAGAAGACCAGGTCACCGGGGGCCAGCTCGGAGCGCTTGATGTGGGCCACCGCGTTGTACTGCATGGCCGCGTTGTGCGGCAGGCTCTTACCGGCGGCACGCCAGGCAGCCAGCACGATGCCCGAGCAGTCATAGCCCTTCGGGCCGTCTGCGGCAAAGACGTAGGGGGTGCCGATCGCGTTGTAGGCGAACTTGACGGCGATGCCGGCCTTGCCGGAGATCTCGGGGATCGGCCCGGTGTAGCCGCCGCCGGCCTCGTCGTCGGCGCCGTAGACCTCGCGGCGTACGGCGTAGAAGTGGTCCAGGTCCTTCTTGATCTTCTTTTTGCGGGCGCTGAGGTCGCGCAGCTGGCTGAGCTGGCGGGCGGCCGTGGTGGCCAGCACCTGCTTCTGCTCGACGTAGCGGAGCTGGGCTTTGCTGAGGCCGCCGACCCACTGTTGGCGCTGGTGGGCCATCCGGTCCATCGCGCTGAGCCGGGCGACCATGGTGTCGCGCTGCCCGCCGTCGATCATCGCCGTGAAGCCGGTCAGGCCGCCGCCCTTGTACTCGCTGGCGGCCACCTTCGCGACCTGGGCCTGGGCGGTGAGCATCTGGCTGCTGAGTGCCGGTAGGCGCTTGTTGATCGCGCGAATGGTCTCCTGGGACTTCTTCAGGTCCTCGGTGGCCTTGTCGTAGTCCTCGGTGATGGCCTTCAGCGCGGCGGACTGCTTGTTGATCTGGTCGCGCAGCTCGGCGCGGGACGGCTTGGCCTCGGCGGCACCGGCGCCCAGCCCGACGCTCAGCGTGATGCCGGCGAGCAGGGCAGCGCAGGTGGCGCGGCGGCGGGCGGTCAGACGAGCCTGTCCGTCGGTCACGAGAGTCCTCCGGGGCGCACCACCGGCGTCACCCCGCGGGGGAGCGACTGACGACCGGTTCAGCGGAGGCAAAACTAACCGGCGCCGCCGAACACAAACAGGGGCCGAACGTATCCCTTTGGCTATCTATCCCGGCTAATGCCACATGGCCGACATCAATAACGGACACGTGGTCCGTAAGTCAGCGTGGCAGTGCCGCATAATTCGCTGACCAACGGCCCAGGCAGGGTCGGCTAAATGGTCAATCGGTGGCGGAATGGTCAACCGGTGGTGGGCTAGGCGGTCATGGCCTGTACTTCGCGGCGCACCTTGCGCTCCATCCAGAAGGACAGGAACGGCACGGTGCCAGCCAGCATGACCTGGGCCATCTTGCCGAAATCCCAGCGCATCCGGCGGGACAGATCGAAGACCGCCACCAGGAAAATCATGTACAGGAATCCGTGCGCGGGCCCGATGGTGGCCACCACCGTGTCGTCATGACCGAGGTACTTCATCGGCATTCCGACCAGCACCAGAACGACCAGCACCACGCCGACGATGTACGCGATTGCCCGGTACCGGGCCAGGGCAGACGCCATGGGGGATTCCTTTCTTGCCGGCTCAATGCCGGGAAACTCAACTGCCGGGATAGTCGGCCGGCCGCGCGCCGGGGTTGGCAGCGAGCCAGGCCAGGTAGGCGTTGTACTCAGTGGTGTCTGCGTCGTCATCGCCTGCTGCAGTCGGACGTGAGGTGAGCACCGGCGCCCGGAAGCCCTCCGCCCGCGGCGCCGGAGCGAAAACAACCGGTCCGCCCCGCAACGTCTGACGTACTTCGCGCCACCAGATGAACACCACGAACCCGGCAAAAATGGGCCACTGCACCGTGTATGCCCAGCTCAACGCGTTACCCGACGCCGCTCGCTGGAACTGCCACCAGCCCAGCCCCAGGAAGCCCGGCACCACCACCGCCGCCAGCGCGTGGCGGGCCAGCCAGGCTGGAGTCAGAAGCCGCCGCATGCAGGCCAGGGTAGCCGCCGACCGGACCGACCCCGCCGGCCGGGTTTCCTGACCGCGAACCGAGGGCAACCAGGGAACCAGCGTCGCGGTCGGACCACAGGCGGCGACGACGGCGAAGTCACGGACAAGGAGGTCGCCATGCCGCTCATCGAAGACCTGGGGGTCGACCCAGTCGTACTGACCGAAGATCGTCTGTTGTTGGAGTTGGGCAGCCTGCACCGGACCCGACTCGACGCGTTACGGCACGCCGCCGACTCCGCCTGGCTGACTCATCTGCGCCGGACGGCCGAGCTGGAGACCGAGTACCGCGCCCGGCACCCCAGTCGCGAAGTAGACCCGCACCGCCTGCGCAACCACTAGCGGTTGTGTTCGCCGACGGCGTCGGCGTGGCCCCAGCGACCCGGGATGCCGCGCAGCGCCAGGTGGCCGATCCGGTCCGGTAGGAACGGATCGACCGACAGACCGTCTGCGGTGGGTTCGAGACCGAGCAGCAGGCGCAGCAGGAGCAGTGGGGCACCGGTCGCCCAGGCCTGCGGTGAACAGGCGGTGGGGTAGATGACCGGAACTTCGGTGGTCCGGCGCGGATAGCCGGCGAACGCCTCCGGCAGTCGGAAGCCGACGAACTTCGCCGCGTCCAGCAGGGCGATCGACAGCCGGTTGGCTTCGGTGCGGCGGTGGTAGCGGTACAGGCCCGCCGCGATGAGTGCGGTGTCGTGCGGCCACACCGTGCCGTTGTGGTATTCGATCGGGTTGTAGGCGCGCTGCCCGTCGGCGAGGGTGCGAACGCCCCAGCCGGAGAAGAGCTGCTCCCCGCACAGGTGGGTGACCAGCGATCCGACTCGTTCCTCCGGCACGATTCCGCTCCACAGCAGATGGCCGATGTTCGAGGTCAGTGTCTTGACCGGATTCTTGTCCCGGTCCAGCGCCAGCGCGTAGTAGCCCAGATCCTCCAGCCAGAACGCGCTGTCGAAGCGCTGCCGCAGCTTGTCGGCGTCCGCGTCCAGCTTGTCGGCGTACGCCGGGTCGCCCCACACCTCGCGGGCCAGTCGGGCGGTGCGCTTGCGGGCGTCGTACGCGTAGCCCTGGATTTCGCAGGTGGCGATGGGTGGCTCGGCGATCGAACCGTCCAGGTGGACGATGGAGTTCCACGAGTCTTTCCAGCACTGGTTGTCCAGGCCGATGCCGGGGTTGCGGGTCATGTACTCGACGAATCCGTCGCCGTCGGCGTCGCCGTGCTCCTCGATCCAGGTGATGGCGGCCCGCGCGGCGGGTTCCAGCGCGCGGATGGTCTCCACATCGCCGGTCCAGCGCTCGTACTCGTCCAGCACGATCAGGAAGAGGGGGGTGGAGTCGGCGGCGCCGTAGTACGGCGACTGGGGGCGTTCGCGGAAGTGGGCCATCTCGCCGAGGCGCAGCTCGTGCAGGATCTTGCCCGGTTCGGCGTCGCGGTAGTCGTCCATGCCGGTGGCCTGTTGGGCGGCGAGCGCCAGCAGGGTCGTCTTGGCGAGTTCGGGGACGAACGGCAGCGCCTGGTAGCTGGCGATGAGGCTGTCCCGGCCGAATACGGCCATGAACCAGGGCAGGCCGGCGGCCGGCAGCGAGGCCGGGTTGTCGGCGTACGGGTAGAAGCGCAGGGCGGCGAGGTCGACGATGCTGCGCCGGTAGGTGGCGCGCAGGTCGTGCCAGTCGGTCTCCATCCGGGGCGCGGTGGCCAGCCACTGCGGCAGGCTGGAGGGCATGTCGGGGCTGTGCGCGCGCTTGCGCAGCGGGGTGCCCTTCTCGATGGCGACATCGACTTCGATCAGCCCTTGCCAGACTTCTTTGGGGGCGAGGCTGAGCCGGAAGGTCAGTGACTCTTCGGTGAAGAAGGCGCCGGGTGCGCGCAGCACCGTCTCGCGGGTGTAGTTCTCGCGGCTGTAGCCGAGGGTGAGTGCGTCGCCGACCTGGGAGCGGTAGGACTTGCCCTTCTTGTTGAGGCCGTCCTTGACTTCGAAGATGTCGGCGAAGTCGGCGTCGAACAGGAAGCTCAGTTCGAGCTGGAGTGGCTCTTGGCCGTGGTTCTGCAGCTCGATCTCTTCGCGGAAGCCGCGGGCGACCTCGCGGCGGCGGATCACCGACAGGGACGGGTTGCGGTAGATCGTGCCGGTGGGCTCGACGAGGAAGAAGGCCGCCTCGTCGTACTCGATGGTCTTGGCGGAGAGTACGTCCAGCTGGCGGCCGTTTAGCCGCAGCTCCCAGCGGGAAAGATGCCTGACGTCGCGGTAGAACAGGCCGACGGCGGCGTCACGGCCGGCGCGGAAGTCTCCGCGTCGATCGCACACCACGAAGGCGCTGCCCTGGAGGATGCTGATCGTCTGGTCAGGCACAGAGTTCTCCTGTCGACGGGAGCGTGGCGTCCGTTCTCCTTCATACCCTGCCGTGCCGGGCGGATTGCGCCAAGTGCCCATTTCAGCGAAGCGGGCCAGGTGGCTGCGAGTTTCGTCATAGTTTGAGGCATTGCCGCACCCTCTCCGGGACGGTGCGGCCCCAGGAGGGTGCATCCGATGGAGCCTGAGACCGCTATCGAACGTCCGCTGAAGATCGCCATGGTGGCCCCACCCTGGTGTGAGGTGCCGCCGGCCGGCTACGGCGGCCTGGAGCAGGTGCTCGCGTACCTCATCGACGCGCTGGTGGACCGGGGACACGACGTCACCTTGTTCGGTGCCGGCGACCGGACCACCACCAAGGCGACGTTCGTCAGTACCGGGCCGATCCAGTACGACTTCATGAACTGGGCGTTGCCCGAACTCGACCACGTCGTCCGGATCAACGAGATGCTGGAGCGCGGCCGGTTCGACATCGTGCACGACCACACCAACGTCGGACCGTTGACAGCGCCGCAGCGTCGCACCCCGACCGTGGTGACGGTGCACAACAATCCGCGCGGCCAGCTCGGCTCGTACCTGTCGCGGCTGGATCGCCGGGTCGGTCTGGTGGCCATCTCGTACGCCCAGCGGCGGCTGGCGCCGGGGCTGGCCTGGTCCGGTGTGGTGCACCACGGCATTCCGGTGCCGGGCACGGATCGCACCACGGTGGGGGACGGGCCGGTGCTGTGGCTGGCGCGCTTCTGCGCGGACAAGGCGCCGGAGTTGGCGATCGAGGCGTGCCGGGCGGCCGGGGTGCCGTTGGTGTTGGCCGGTAAGTGCAAGGAGGCCGGCGAGCAGCGGTACCTGGAGGAGGTCGTCAAGCCGCTGCTGGGCGAGGACGTCACATTGATCGTGAACGCCGAGCGGGCGGTGACCACCGAGCTGATCGGCCAGGCCAGCGCGATGATCATGCCGATCCGGTGGGAGGAGCCGTTCGGGATGGTGCTGATCGAGGCGATGGCGCAGGGGACACCGGTGGTGGCGCTCAACCGTGGCGCGGTCCCGGAGGTGTTGGAGCACGGCATCACCGGCTTCATCTGCGACAAGCCGCAGGGGCTGGCGGAGGCGCTGGTGCGGGTGGACGAGATCGACCCGCAGGCGTGTGTGGACCATGTCCGGCACCGCTTCTCGCCCGACCTGATGGCCCGCAACTACGAGCATGTGTACCGGTGGGCGCGGGAGCGGGCGGCGTTGGGCGGTGCGCGGATCGCGCTGACCGACGAGCTGCCGAAGCTGCACGACTGGGACCAGCTGCTGCGCTGACAGTTCGTTGCGCGGTCGACAAACGACTGAGCAACGATAATGGTGACGGCTCGTTCGGTCGGATCCATTCGACGATGTGACATATTGGAGCTGGCTTCTTCGGATAAGAGCCCATAGGCTCCACCGTGGAACTGTCGCGGATGGCATTTCTTTACCGGCGAACTGAATCTTCCTCATGCGCGAGCAGGGGATCTTGTCGGGTATTTCGCCGGGCTGAGCGGATAGCGTGGATTAGCCAGACTTAATCCACGCTATCCGTTGTCGCTGTGGTGTTTACCCAGCCGATGTCCCGTGTGCCCCCGGAACACTTTCGCAGGTCAACCCGCCCGACAAGCCTCATGCCTGCGGCGGCACATGCGCCGCTCAGCCGTTGTCCACACGGCGCTGTGAGGAGTGCGAGTGCAGCAGGCGCGGTTTGTCTATCTGACCCAGCGGGCGGTCGACGCCAGCGATGAGGTGGAAGTTGCATGGGTTTTGATCTCCGCCAACAACAGGCCACTCGGCCGTAGTGCCATCAGCTTCTCGTCCTATGCGGAATGCCGCACCGCAGTCGCTCGACTACGGGCCGGATACGCGAGTCTTCGTACCACCGCTTTTCCGACCGATACGACCGGTGAATGGGTCTGGCGGGCAATGCTCGACGAGGTCGCTATCGCTCGGGCGCCGCGCTCATACCTGCGGGTGCGCGAGTGTGAGTACAACCTCGTCCGGTTCGTCGAGGCTATTCCACAGGCGAACGAGATGCCCGGCGCACTCCGGGTGGGGCGCGATGCGCGCGGTTATCGACCCGCCGCCGTGGGGCGCGAACCGTTAGGGCGGCCCGCGCCGGCAGCGGTCATTCCCACCTCCCGCAGACCCCGATGAGCATGACGCATTACGGAATAGCTTGGCGGATCGCTCAGCCCGCGACCCGCACCCGGTAAACCCGAGACGCCGCCGGCCAATCCCGTCCCATTGGGACGCTGGCGGTCACCACTTCGACACCGCTGTACGGACGACCTTCGCCAGCTCGTGGCACTGGCGGGGGGACCGTACGGCGGTGTCGATCTTTTGTGGCCGGCGCCTTGTGGTGGCCGGGAGTAGGCCATACGATCAGGTCCGCCGCTGTGTCGGGTTTTCTGGATTGTTCAACCAATCAGCCCGTAACCGCAGCGCCTCTGCATCGTTCGGGCCAATTATTAATATTGGCTGGCAATGGCGGGCAATGCCCCATTGCGAACTGTTGTTAACCGCGTTTATGTCTGGCGTGAAAGATGTCCACTGACATCAGTCACGCTCATTCTCCAGCCTTACTCCGTTGCAGGTATCGATGGGGCGGCCGGGTGAAATTCCGAGGTCGCCCGCGAAGGAGTACGGGTGCAGCGGTCACCGTTTGTCTTCAAAGCCCTGTCGGCTGGTGCCGGCTTCGGCGGACGGGACGTGGAGTCAGTCGTGTGGCGACTGGTCACCGCGGTCCCGGTCGCCGGTGTCGACGTGCTGCTCGGCAACGCCCGCGCCGACCTCTACCGGTCCGGCGGCACCGGGTCGCCGTACGCCAATCGGGCCGCCGACCGGCCGCGCTTCGTCTTCGACAGTCACCAGCTGCGCGGCGGCGCCGCCGTTGACCAGCGGATGAGCTGGTCGCTGCTGGACGCCGACGGTCGCCAGCTGGGCCAGTCGGGCCGACGTTTCCGCACGGTGGCCGGCTGTCTGCAGGCGGTGCACCGGCTGCGCGCCGACGCCCACCGGCTGTCGGTGGTGACCGAGATGACCGAGCAGTGGACGTGGCGGCTGGAGTGTGACGGGGAGACCGTCGCCACGGCGGGGCGTTCGTACCTGCGGGTGGCGCAGTGCCACGAGGCGTTGGATCGTTTCCTGTCGCTGGTGCGCGGCGCCGACATTGCGCCGATCGCCGGTCGTGCCGACAACGCGGTCGCGATCCGGCTGGCCCGTACGCCGCGGCGGTGTAACCGATGACCATCACCGTGGAACCAGCACCGGCCGAGGAGCGATTCACTTCGCTGCCGCTGCGGGCTGAGCAGGAGCCGGACGGCAAGCGCCCGATCACGCTGCGGCTCTCCGCCTCCGACCTGCTCTACCGCAGTACGGCGCGCACCGGCGGCATGATCGTGCTGGCACTGATGGCGATGGTCGGCATCTTCCTGGGCTATCGGGGCGTGCAGGCGTTGCGGGTCGCAGGTTTCTCGTTCCTGACCACCTCGGCGTGGGAGCCGGACTCGGGCAAGTTCGGTATCGCGGCCGTGATGACGGGCACCCTGCTGATCGGTTTGGTGGCGATCACCGTGGCGGTGCCCCTGTCGGTCGGCACCGCGCTGTACATCTCCGAGTACGCACCGCGCCAGCTGAAGCGGACCCTGGTCGGCATGGTCGACCTGATGGCCGCCGTACCCAGCGTCGTCTACGGCCTGTGGGGTGCCTACCTGTTCCAGGACCAGGCGGTCTACCTGGCACGCTTCCTGGCCGCCCACCTCGGCTGGATTCCGTTGTTCGCGGTGAAGGGCAACGATCCCACCGACCCGCTGTCGCCGCTGGCGATCTTTACCTCCTCCACCTTCATCGCCGGCACCGTCGTCGGCATGATGATCACGCCGGTGGCCTGTTCGGTGATGCGCGAGGTGTTCACCCAGGCGCCCGCTGGCGAGCGCGAGGGCGCGTTCGCTCTCGGTGCCACCCGCTGGGGAATGATCCGCTCGGTGGTGCTGCCGTTCGGCAAGGGCGGCATCATCGGCGGGTCGATGCTCGGTCTGGGTCGGGCTCTGGGCGAGACCATCGCCGTCGCCATGATCATTTCGCCGGTCTTCGCGATCCAGCCGCACATTCTGCAGAACGGCGCCAACAGCGTCTCGGCGCTGATCGCCCTGCGCAACGGTGACGCGTCCACGATGGGCATCTCCGCACTGATGGCGGCCGGCCTCGCCCTGTTCCTGATGACCCTGGTCGTGAACTTCATCGCGTCCTCGATCATCGCCCGTAGCCGCTCCGGCGCATCTAGTGACGCGTGAGGTGACCGCCGTGACTGTTACTCCCCAGCATGCACTCCCCGATGAGGACACCGCGTCCATCGGAGTTGACCAATCGCCCGATGGCGTCCTGGACGGCTCGTTCGATGATGCCCAGCTGGGAACCGAGGTGCTGGTCGCCAGCGCCGCCGCCGGTGGTGGCGGTCAAACCACCCTGCCCAAGCGCCCGGCGGGTAGCGGCGCCGGGCGGGCCCGGCGCAGCATCTCCGGGGTGCGGCTCTCGGATGTCATGGCCGCGGTAGGGGCCGCCCTGGCCGCCCTCGCCACCACGATCATGCTCTACGTCCAGCTGCTGCCGTTCAACGGCAAACTCGGCTTCGCCGTCCTTGCCTACGTGCTTTACCTGGGCTACTACGCCCTGTTGGTGTCCATGGACGAGGACTGGGCCGCGGTGCGGGACCGCTTCGCCAGCGCCGTACTGCACAGCTTGGCCTTTGTGCTGCTGTGCGCCTTGGTGCTGGTGGTCGTGTTCCCGTTCTTCCGCGGGTACAAGGCACTGATCCACTGGAACTTCTTCACGAGCGACCTGTCCGGCGTCGGTGGCCTGATGGCGCTGGACAAGGGTGGCGTCCTGCACGGAGTCACCGGAACCCTGATCGAGCTCAGCATCGCGCTGACGATCACGGTCCCGCTGGGACTGCTCTGTGCGGTCTTCATGCACGAAATCCCCGGCCCGTTCAGCCGACTGGTCCGCACGGTCGTCGAGGCCATGACGGCGTTGCCGTCCATCGTGGCGGGTCTGTTCATCTACGCCACGGCCATCCTCATCTTCGGGATGCCGCGCTCCGGCCTGGCTGCGGGCCTGGCCATCAGCCTGATGATGATGCCGATCGTGATCCGGGCCGCGGACGTGGTGCTGCGGCTGGTTCCGGGCACGTTGAAGGAGGCGGCGTTGGCGCTGGGCTCGACCCAGTGGCGTGCTGCCTGGCACATCCTGCTGCCCACCGCACGTCCTGGCCTGGCGACCGCGATCATCCTCGGCACCGCCCGTGGTGTCGGTGAGACCTCGCCGGTGCTGTTGACCGCCGGTTACACCGACACGGTCAATCTCGACCCCAGCCAGAACCCGATGGTGTCGCTACCACTGATGACCTACAAGTTGGTGCAGTCCACCTCGGAGTTCAACGTGTCCCGCGGTTTCGGTGCGGCCTGCGTACTCCTGATTCTGGTGTCGACCCTGTTCGTTCTGGCCCGGCTGCTGGGTGGCCGTGGTGCGGGGCAGCTCACCAAGCGCCAGCTCGGCCGGCGGGCCAGGCAGTCCGCGCGGGACCTGGCGCGTTACGACCGCCGCTACGGCTACGGGGTAGTCACCCCGCCGGCCGGTACAGAAGTTTCGTCACTCGTTACCGAAGGAAACTGAGATGCGTTCACGACAATCGTTTGACCAGCGTTGGCAATCCGCCGCCAACCGGGGATGGCGCGCTGTGCGCCGTCCCGTGGCCGGCGTGTTGTCAGTCCTCGTTCTCAGCGGCGTAGGGCTGCTCGGCGCGGGC
>Ga0209023_10002253_pt1 | contig 24404 bp, 24 predicted proteins | sample LakOneMetagenome_FD_187468 | JGI IMG/M metagenome (GOLD analysis project Ga0209023, IMG submission 187468) | Freshwater and sediment microbial communities from Lake Erie, Canada (SPAdes) (version 2) | ecosystem: Environmental > Aquatic > Freshwater > Lentic | place: Lake Erie, Canada... | reverse complement strand
GTTCGCCACCGCCGCCATCGCGGACGCCCGCTTCGCCTTTCCGCTCGGGGAGACCGGCGAGGACGTCGCCCTGGCGCCGCTGCTGTGCGCCGGACTGATCGGCTGGCGAGCGCTCGGGATCGCCGGTGACGGCAAGGCGCTCGGCCTCTACGGCTTCGGCGCGGCGGCCCATATCCTCGCCCAGGTCGCCCGCTTCCAGGGCCGGTCCGTCTATGCCTTCACCCGCCCGGGGGACGCGGCGGCCCAGGCCTTCGCCCTCAGTCTGGGCGCCGTCTGGGCCGGAGGGTCGGACCAGGCGCCGCCCGCCCTGCTCGACGCCGCCATCATCTTCGCGACCGACGGCGCCCTCGTCGCCCAGGCGCTCAAGGCGGTTCACAAGGGCGGGCGCGTCGTCTGCGCCGGCATTCACATGAGCGACATTCCTCGACTGCCCTACGGACTGTTGTGGGACGAGCGCCAGATCGCCTCCGTCGCCAATCTCACACGTCAGGACGGTCTGGACTTCCTCAAGCTCGCCCCGGAGATCGGCATCGTCACCCGGACGACGCCCTATCCGCTGCGCGAGGCCAATCAGGCGCTCGACGATCTTCGCAACGGGCGGTTCGAAGGGGCTGCGGTCCTCACGGTCTCCGACGCGGATCGCACGCCCGAGCCGGCTTCGAACGCCTGGCGCGGCCCTGCCGCCGCCATCAGGGATTCCCGCCCCGATATCGGCGGCCTCCACGTCCCGACCGCCGCAGACCGGCGGACTTCACACGACGATCCGGAGACCTGACGATGCAGATCGGCATGATCGGCCTTGGCCGCATGGGTTCGAGCATGGTGGAGCGGCTCATGGCCGCCGGCCATGACTGCGTGATCCACGACCGCCTCCCGGGCGAAATCACCGGCGTTGAGGCGCACGGCGCGACCGGTGCGGCCACGCTCGCCGACCTCGTCGCCGCGCTCGCCCCGCCCCGGGCCGTCTGGTTGATGGTCCCCGCCGCCGCCGTGGATTCGGTGCTGGCGGAGCTCGTTCCGCTGCTGGCGCCGGGTGACACGGTCATCGACGGCGGTAACTCCTGGTATCACGACGACATCCACCGGGCCGGCATGCTCAAGGCCGACGGCCTCCATTACATCGACGTCGGCGTCAGCGGTGGCGTCTGGGGCCGCGAGCGCGGCTACTGCCACATGATCGGCGGCGAGCCGGGACCGGTCGCGGCCCTCAACCCCGTCTTCGTGTCCCTGGCGCCCGGGGCGGACGCGGCCGGCCGGACGCCGGGCGCGAGCGGCGCGGCCAGCCCGGCCGAGCAGGGCTATCTGCACTGCGGTCCGAGCGGCGCGGGCCATTTCGTCAAGATGGTCCACAATGGCATCGAATACGCCATGATGCAGGCCTATGCCGAAGGCCTGAACATCATCCACGGCGCGGGCGCCGGACGCGAGACGGCCGCGGCAAGCGCGGAGACCGCGCCCCTCTCCCATCCGGAATTCTATTCCTACGACATCAATGTCGCCGAGGTGGCCGAGGTCTGGCGGCGCGGCAGCGTCATCAGTTCCTGGCTTCTGGACCTCACCGCCAGCGCCCTGCGCAAGAGCCCGGCGCTGGAGGGCTTCCAGGGAATCGTGTCGGATTCCGGCGAGGGTCGCTGGACGCTCGAAGCCGCCATCGACGAGGGCGTTCCGGCGCCGGTGATCAGCGCGGCCCTGTTCGACCGGTTTTCGTCTCGCGACGGCGCCGTGTTCGGCGACAAGCTCCTTTCGGCCATGCGTCACGAGTTCGGCGGCCATGACGAGCGCCCAAAGACCGACCACCCCGCGCCCGCCCGGCCGGTCGCAGCATGACGACCTCAGCCGCCTCCGCCCTGTCGTCGGGACGCCTCGAGGCGATGGACGGCTATTGGCGCGCGGCCAACTATCTGTCGGTCGGGCAAATCTATCTGAAGGACAATCCGCTCCTCGCGGCCCCCCTGACGCTGGATCACATCAAGCCGCGCCTGCTCGGTCACTGGGGCACGACGCCGGGCCTGAATTTCCTTTACGTCCATCTGAACCGGCTGATCACCGACCACGACCTGGACATGATCGCGGTCATCGGTCCCGGACACGGCGGGCCGGGTCTGATCGCCAATACGTATCTCGAAGGCTCCTACACCGAACGCTATCCGGCCGTGGACCAGAGCCGCGACGGCCTGCGCCGGCTGTTCCGGCAATTCTCCTGGCCGCACGGCGTACCCAGTCATGTCTCGCCCGACACGCCCGGATCGATCCACGAAGGCGGCGAGTTGGGATACTGCCTGAGCCACGCCTATGGCGCGGCCTTCGACAATCCGGACCTGGTGGTGGCCTGCGTGGTCGGCGACGGCGAGGCCGAGACCGGTCCGCTCGCCGCCAGCTGGCACGCGAACAAATTCCTCAATCCCGCAAGGGACGGGGCGGTCTTGCCGATCCTGCATCTGAACGGCTTCAAGATCGCCAATCCGACGATCCTCGCAAGGATCGACAGGGCCGATCTGATCGCCCTGTTGCGGGGCTATGGCTACGAGCCGCATATGGTCGAGGGCGACGACCCGGCCCTCGTGCATCAGGCGCTGGCCGCGACGCTCGACCGGGTCCTGACCGACATCCGGGACATCCAGACCCGGGCGCGCTCCGGCTCCGCAGAGGCGGCGGACCTGCCGCGATGGCCGATGATCGTCTTCAGCACCCCCAAGGGCTGGACCGGCCCCAAGGTCGTCGACGGCCTCCCGGTCGAGGGGACCTGGCGCGCCCATCAGGTCCCGCTGGATCATATAGAAACCGACGGCCACCTGCGTCAGCTCGAGGCCTGGATGCGAAGCTATCGGCCGCACGAGCTGTTCGATGCAGAGGGTCGGCTGCAGGATCGTTACGCCGTCCTCGCGCCGAAGGGGCGCCGGCGCATGGGCTCCAATCCGCATGCGAACGGCGGCGAAGCGCTGATCCCCCTGATCCTCCCCTCACCCGCCGGTCACGCGGTCGCGGTCGCGGCCCCCGGCGCGGTCATCGCCGAGGCGACGCGGGCGCTGGGCGGCTACCTGGGCGACGTCATGGCCCTCAATCGCGACGCCGCCAACTTCCGGCTCTTCGGCCCGAACGAGACCGCGTCCAACCGGCTGGAAGACGTCTATGCGGCCTCCGGCAAGACCTGGATGGCCGCCCTTGAGCCCGTCGACCTGGACCTGTCGCGCGACGGCCGGGTGATGGAGGTCCTGAGCGAACACCTCTGCGAGGGCTGGCTCGAAGGCTATCTGCTGACCGGGCGTCACGGCCTGTTCTCCTGCTACGAGGCCTTCGTCCAGATCGTCGATTCCATGGTCAACCAGCACGCCAAATGGCTGAAGGCGTGCCAGGCGATCCCGTGGCGCGCCCCCATCGCCTCGCTCAACTATCTGCTGACCTCCCATGTCTGGCGTCAGGACCATAACGGCTTCTCGCACCAGGATCCCGGCTTCCTCGATCATGTCGCCAACAAGGGCCCGGCGATCGTACGGCTCTATCTGCCGCCCGACGCCAACTGCCTGCTCGCCGTAACCGATCACTGCCTGCGCAGCCGCGACCGCATCAATGTCATCGTCGCGGGCAAGCAGCCCGAGGCCCAATGGCTCGGCTTCGACGACGCCGTCCGCCACTGCCAGGCCGGTCTCGGCGTCTGGGCCTTCGCCAGCAACGACGATGGCGGCCACCCGGACGTCGTGATGGCCTGCGCCGGCGACGTCCCGACGCTGGAGACCCTGGCGGCGGTCAGCCTGTTGCGCCGCTGGGAGCCGCACATCCGCATCCGCCTCGTCAATGTCGTCGATCTGCTGGCGCTCCAGTCGCCGGTCGGCCAGGGCCACGGGCTGAACGACCACGACTATGAGGCGCTGTTTCCGACGGACGTCCCCGTCATATTCGCCTTTCATGGCTACCCGGCGCTGATCCACAGCCTGATCTATCGCCGGGCCAACCACGATCAGGTCCACGTCCACGGCTTCCGCAACGAGGGCACAACGACGACCCCGTTCGACATGGTGGTTCTCAACGGGCTGGACCGCTACCGTCTGGCGCTTGACGCCCTCGGCCGCATCCCCCGCTTCGCCGACCGGATGGACGCGGCGCGCGCCCGCTACTGGGCGACGATGGAACGCCACACCCTCCATATCGGCGAACACGGCGAGGATCTGCCCGAGGTGCGCAACTGGCGCTGGCGCGCGTGACGGCCGAGGCCTCTCCGGCGACGCCGGACGCCGCACGGACGGTGCTCGCCTTCAACAGCGGATCGTCCTCGCTGAAGTTCGGCCTCTACCGGGTGACAGGGTCCGGGGTTCGCACCCTGCTGGCGGCCGACACGGGGATGGAGGATGCATCGCGCCCCGACCACGCCGTGCTCGATGCGATCCGGCGACTGAAGGCATCCGGCCAGCCGGCGCCGGATCTCATCGGTCACCGCATCGTCCATGGCGGGCCTCGCCTGCTCGCGCACTGCCGGATCGACGACGCCGTCATGCAAGCCCTGGAAGACGCCATACCCTTCGCGCCGCTTCACGGGCCTGCGGCGCTTCGCATCATCCGTCTGGTCGCCCGGCAGTTTCCCGGCACGCCCCAGGCCGCCTGTTTCGACACCGCCTTTCATGCGGACATGCCGGAGGTCGCCAGAACCCTTCCCCTGCCCCGGACCCTGACGACCGAAGGTCTGCATCGCTACGGGTTTCACGGCCTGTCCTGCGAATCGATCGTGCGCCAGCTGGGGCCCGATCTGCCCCGCCGTCTGGTGGTCGCCCATCTCGGCGCCGGATGCAGCGTCACCGCCGTCCGGGCCGGCCGCTCGATCGACACCAGCATGGGTCTGACCCCGACCGGCGGCGTGATGATGAGCACCCGGTCGGGCGACCTCGATCCGGGCGTCCTCCTCTATCTGATGAGGACGGAAAATCTTGATGACGCCGGTCTGGAGGCCCTGGTCGATCGCCGGTCGGGGCTTCTCGGCGTATCGGGGATCAGTGGCGATCTGCGGCGGTTACGAGCCGCCGCCGGTACGGACGCCGCCGCCCGGCTGGCGCTCGCCATGTTCTGCAGTTCAGTCCGCAAACAGGTGGCGGTGATGATGTCGGTGCTCGGCGGCGCCGATCTGATCGTCTTCACCGGTGGGATCGGCGAGAACGATCCTGTGACCCGGGAGGAAATCTGCAACGGCCTGGCCTGGGCGGGTGTCAATCCGGAGATTCAGGGATTGCGACCGCGAATGGCCGTCGACGACGGCGCGGGAACGCACCGCTGCAATGTGCGCACCCTCCCGTCGCAGGAGGACGAACAGATCGCTCTGCACACAGTCGCGGTGTCACACACTGTCCAGGCCTCGCGGTCGGCAAGCGGAGACCGGGAAGGCTGATCCGACGGTCAGGCGACCGCGCCGGCCGCCGACACCCTGACTTTCAGCCACGCCCGCTACGCGCAGCCTCTGTTTTGCCCGTGCACGGCCGAGCCGAAGCGTCGATCGGGAACCTGACGCGTTGTAAGAGACCATCTTTGGAGACTGCCAATGCCCACGACCCATCTGCCCCCGGGCGCCGCCCAGATTGTTCACGACGAACACCCTACGCATCCGTACCTCATCGACTACGAAGACGGGTCCCGCACGCGGGCGAAATCGGTCGAATGGACAGAGGCTCCAGCCCCCGCCGGAACCTTCGAGATCGAGGACGAACGCGACGTCGATGCGCACGGAGACCTCGCGCCGGAAGACGGGCCTGGCTCCACGGCGTCCTGACGACGGAAGGTTAACGGCCGCTTCGCTGCCCGCGTCGGGAGCGGGTCGGCCGTCCAGCCCCCCTATCCATGGGACATTCCGATCAGCCCTACCAAACGGGCCGCCAGGAGCATGAACGCCAGGGGGAGCACGGGGCCGAAGATCGACAGGGTGTGCCGCGTCAACGCCTCGGGGAAATAGGTGTCGGACACGTGGACGGACGCCCCGGCGTAGCGGTCGACCACCGCTGTCAGCGGACATCTGAGACCGCAGGTCTCGAACACCACGATTTCGACCGCCAGCAACGGGACGACGACCCACAGGGCCGCCATGAAGCGGCCGGTGACGCCGATGTAGAGCAGGGCGATCGTCGCGAACGCCATGACTCCGTAGATCAGGGTGTGAACCCCACGCGCCAGGGCCAGTTTGACAGGCTGTCGCGCCATCATGTCTGGCGCCCGCCGATCCGGCTGCCTTCCGACAGGCTCTCGACGCCATGAGGGTGGCGCTCGCGGTCCGGTCCACGGATTGAACCCTCGCCCCCGGGGACGAAGCGGAGATCGCCGGGATCGATGGCGTGTGCGGCAAGACAGTTCGGGTCTCGCCGCCCCTCATCGATGGCCCGGTCGTCCATACAGACCATCACACTGGCGTCGTTCATCGGCCCGGCTCCTGTTCGGAGGCCAACAGAGCGCGCGCGCCGGCGTCGCGCCTTGATCGGGATCAAGGACCCCCGGCGCCGCCCATGGGACGACCGCCGTCGGTAAAAGGAAAGCGATCATGATCCTGCGGTCCGTCATGGCGGCCTTGCTGCTCGCCTCGTGCGCCTCCCCCGAACCGCTTTCGCGGAGGGAGACGGCCCCGGCGGCCGCGTTGCCGATCGTCCCGGCGGGGTCGGCGGACCGCGGCGGAGCCTTCGCCCGGGCCCGGTGCGCGTCGTGTCATGCGGTTGGCCGGGACGGCGACAGTCCCCTCGCGGCGGCCCCGGCCCTTCGCGATATCAGCCGTCGCTATCCCGTCGACCAGTTGGAAGAGGCCTTCGCCGAAGGCTTCGTCAGCGCTCACTCGACGATGCCGGAGTTCGTCCTTGAGGCTCACGACAACCGGGACCTGATCGCCTATCTGGAATCGATCCAGACGCAGCGTTGACGCCGCGTCCCCGACGCGCCGGGCGGCGAGGCTGCCGCTCTACCTGCCCGCCCTTTCGCTGTGTGAGAGAAGCGATCGGTGTGTCCGCATGCGCGGCGTCGGCGTCTGGAAAAGGCCGAACGCCATCCCTCCGCCCAGGACGAGCCCGCCGACGGGGAGTGCGAGATGGGCGATGATCAGATCGAACGGCATAACGGTCCCCGGTGAGCGCCTGTGATCCCACCTGCGCGCAGGCCTGGCATTGATCGGGATCAAGCTCGTGCGCCCTCGCCGGCTGTCCGCACGCGATTCTCCCTGTGCTGGCAAAGCCTGGGGGCGAGCCCGACCGCCATTTGCGCCAGATCAAGGCTGCCGCGCCCGAGGGGCGCTATCCCTACGGGCCGCAAGGAGAGTCCGACCATGACGGCCCCCGAAACCTACCCGCCCATCCACGGCGGAGCCGTGGAGACCATCGTCCGCCTCCTGGCGCATCAGCGCCTCATGAGCATCGGCGTCAATCGACCCGACGGCTGGCCCCAGGTGACCACCGTCGGCTACGTCAACGACGGTCTGAACCTGTATTTCGTGACCAGCCGTGAGAGCCAGAAGCTGGCCAATCTGCAGGCAGACGCCCGCGTGTCGGTCGCGATCCATTCCGACGTCGAGGTCAGCGGAGCGGTCGGCGTGTCGATGGCGGCGCGCGCGGTCGAAGTCAGCGATCCGGCGGAGGTCGAGCGGCTCAATCGGATGATGGTCGCGCGGTGGCCGATGGTCAGCGTCTACTGCCCGGCGGCGAGCTCGATTGCGATCATCCAGCTCAGGCCCGAACTGATCTGCGCGATCAGCGCCTCGGGAGGCCGCAGCAAGACCGAGTGCTTTTCGCTTGGCGACGCCGCAGGCGTCACCTCGGCGGCCCCCCATGTGGTCAGCGCCGAGTCCCGCCTGTTCTGAACAATCCGACCCCCGACCGCATCCGCACAGTGCGTCTTGACCTGTATCAAGGTTCGAGCGGCGAGACCGATCCATATTTTCGGCATGGCCCTGTCAAACCCCCGCCCTCCCGTCCTCAGGCTCGCCGGCGCGATTCTGCTCCTGTCGGCCTGCACCTCTGCGCCGCCGGCGCCCGTGGCGGTCGCCGAGGCGACCGAACTGCCCTCCTTCGCCGCCGCCCTGGACAGAGAGGCCGCGTCGCGGGGGCGTGCGATCGCGCTCGTCGGCTGCGCCAGTTGTCACGCCATCGACGCCACGGGCCCCAGCCCGTTCGCGACAGCGCCGCCGTTCCGCGACATCGTCCGTCGTCGATCACTCGACGATCTGGAAACGGCTTTCTCTACCGGCCTGGTGACGACCCACCCCTCCATGCCGCCCTATGTTTTTCGGGCCGCGGAGATCGACGACCTGATCGCCTATTTCGAAACCCTGGAAGTCCCGAACGCGCCCGAGGGCGGCCGATAGGTCGCTCCCTTCCGCGTCAGGGTTCGCGCTGACGGTCGGGTCCGATGACGACCGTGACGATCGTAAGCGCCGCCATGACGACCACGGCCCCGATCAGGGCGTTTGCGCCGAACGCGTGATAGGCCAGCGCACCCGCGACGGCCCCGGCCACAAGGCCGCTCCACAGCAGCAGGAAGGGAGCCCAGCCGAAGCGGTCTCCGCCCAGAAGCGCGGCCGTGAGCCGCTTGCCCATCTTGACCAGCGTCCCGGTCATATAGGTCAGCCCGATCCTGACCTCGCCGTCCTCCGAGAAGACGGTGTTCTCGGCGCCCATCGCCAGCACCATCGGGATCGGCACCAGCGCGCCGGCGCCGGCCCAGTGCAGGACGACGGCCACCGCCAGCAGCACGGTGACCAGGCCCAGAACGGCCGGCCGTCGGTGGGCCCTGGCGATCCGGCCAGTGATCGCGCCCAGCATGACCCCGACAACGAAGGTGACGATCAGGGCGGCGGCGAAACCGGCGCTTGGCGCGCGTTCCGCCAGACCGATTCCCAGCCGTGTGGAGTTGCCGCTCATGAAGGAGACGAAGAAGCCTCCGGTGACCAGAAACCCGATCGCGTCGACATAGCCGGCGACGCCCGAGAAACAGGCGGCGAGAATACGGATCCGGCGATCGTACAGCAGCATCTAGAGCCGAAGGGTCCGAAGCCGCATCGCATTGGCGATGACGCTGACAGAGGACAACGCCATGGCCAGCGCCGCCAGCGCCAGGGACAGCATCCATTCGAACGCCGGATAGAGGACACCGGCCGCCACCGGGATGCCGATCGCATTGTAGCCGAAGGCGAACAGACGGTTTTGCCGGATGTTGCCCGTCACCGCCTTCGACAGGCGTCTGGCCCGCACCAGCCCGTCCAGATCTCCGCCCGGCAGGGTGACGCCCGCGCTCTCGATCGCCACATCCGAACCCGTGCCCATGGCGACGCCCACGTCTGCCGCCGCCAGGAGAACGAACCCTCCGGACACGGTATCGACCGGCACTTGCTCGCCGGGGCGGACACGCAGTCGATCGCCGATCCCGATTCCGGCCAAAAGCACATCCTCGTCCGCCCCATCATCACGAACACGCCGCGCCGACTTCGGAGCCACGTTCATTAAAGCGCGAATCACGCCCGAGGTCTGCTCCCGGGGCCCGCAGTTCCAGAATTTGTCCGGGCGGCGCCAGCACCGCAATCACCGCCGCCGCCTCGAAATCGACCGGGGCGCTGCCGTCCATCTGGCGCAAGGCAGGCGGGCAGACGCCGGGCGCGGGAAGCCGGGTTTCCGGATGCATCGGGCAGGTGAACATGGGGATCAGGTCCCTTCGCCTTGCGGCGTGACGAGGGGCGGGTGTGACGGAACAACAACCGCCGGCGGGGGCGTTTCGATCCTGCGCGACTGGCCGGGCTCCAGCCAGTAACGCGCGTCGTCGACGTAGACGGCCATCGCCTCGCCGGACGTCACGAGAATGTGGAGGCAGCCCGCGTCGGGATCGATTTCGATCGCCAGGCGGCGGCCCCGCCATTGCAGCGGAAACCGCATGGCCGTCCAGGTTTCGGGAAGCCGGGGTCTGAAGCCGATCCCGTCATCCCGAAAACTCAGGCCGGCAAACCCCAGGACCGCCATCATCCAGACGCCGCCGAGCGCAGCGATATGGACGCCGCCGCCGATCGCGGCCTTGTCGTCGCCGAGGTCGATCTCGGCGGTGCGCCGGAAAAAGTCGAGCGCCTTGTCCGTAAGCCCCAGGCGGGCCGCGGCGAGGCCGTGCATCGCCGTGCTCAGTGAGCTCCCATGACTGCACCGCGGCGCGTAGAAGGCGAAGTTGGCGGCGCCCGTGTCGCCCGGGAAGACATCGGGCAACAGGACGAGGAGGGCGATGACGTCCGCCTGCTTGATGACCTGGGACCGGGCGGTGCGCGCCCGGCCGAGGACGACGTCCATCGGGACCGACCGCCCTGCATAGGTCGCCAGATCGATCGGTTCGAGCGCCCCATAGCCTTCGAACTGCTCATAAAGGCCTGTCGCCGGATCCGGGCCGGTCTGGACGGTCCGTACGAACGCGCTCCAGGCGTCGAGTTCGGGGCCGGCCAGTCCCAGGCTTGCAGACAGGACCGCCCATCGCCCGGGCCAGCGGCGGCGCAACAGTTCCACCACCTCCAGGGCGCGCTCGACGTTCCAGCGCGCCATCCCGTTGGTGAAGGCGTTGTCGTCGACGGTCTCGTGATATTCGTCGGGTCCTATGACGCCACGGATATGCCGACGTCCGTCGGCCTCAGGGACGGCCCGACTGACCCAGAACCGGGCAGTCTCGAGCAGGATTTCGGCGCCGGCGTCGCGCAGGAATCCCTCGTCATGGGTCGTGGTCCAGTATTGCCAGACGGCATAGGCGACATCGGCGCTGATATGCTGCTCCTGAGTCCCGCAAAGGATAGCGAGCACCTTGCGGTCCGGCCCGACGGTATGGCCGGGCGTGACGTCGTCTCCGGTGTCCGCCGACTCCCAGGCATAAAGCGCTCCGCGCCAGCCGAGGCGGCTCGCCCTGGCGCGCGCGGCGGCGAGGGTGTGGAACCGGTACATGAGCAGCGCGCGCGCGGCCTGGGGCCAGGTCAGGCAGTAGAAGGGCAGAAGGAAGATCTCCGTGTCCCAGAAGACATGTCCGGCATAGTCCTCGCCCGTGAGCCCGCGCGCTGCGATGGAGACGAACTCGTCGTCCGGATTGGCGGCGCCATTCAGGTGATAGGCGGCGAAGCGTAGCGCCCCTTGCGCCGCCGGGTCGCCGTCGATCTGGATGTCGCTGCAGGCCCAGCGGTGGGCCCAGGCCCGTTCATGCTGACCCAACACCCCGCCCGATCCGAGAGCCAGCGCCGCGTCGAGGTGGGACTGCGCCAGGATTGCGGTATCGACGTCGCCGGCCGAGCCCCGTCCAAAGGCGACCAGCCGTTCAAACTCGACCCATTGACCCGCTCGCGCCCTCCAGGTCCAGGCCCCTCCGGTCGGCGCGATGGCGGTGGGCGCGACAGTCGCGCCATCGACGGTGAGCGAGGCGGAAATCGCCAAAGCCAGGATCTTGCCCGACCGGCGCGTCCGCCAGGTCGCCAGACCGGGCGCTTCATGGTCGGGGACCAGGGCCCCGTCCGCGGCGCCGATCCCGGCGTCCAGCCTGATGTCGATGTCGCCTTCGATCACCTGAAACCGGAGACGTTGCAGGCCGATCGTTCGCTGCCGGCCCGAAACGAGGCGAAGTTCGCTCACCCGAAGCGCGAAACCGGCGCTCGCGTGATCGCACTCAAGGACAAGCACACCCCGTTTCATCTCGAGACGGGTCCGCCGCGTCGCCACGCCACACCGCGCCTCTGGGCCCGCGCCTTCAGGCAGATGGAGCCGAACCTGGAGCCAGTCCGGCGCGGGGATCAACCTCGGCGTCGCGTCCGCCGCGTCGGAGGTATCGAACAGACCGGCGACAGACGTTCGGTTGGGGCGCGGTTGATCGCAAACGCGGGTCGAGGGACCTTCGCCACGAACGCCCAGGAAACCGTTGCTGAGCGCGAACCGGGATTGCCGGCTGCTCTCGCGCAAGGGGTCGTCGCCACTGGCTTCAAGACACCAGGCGGGATCCGCGCCGGGCTCGGGGCTCGGGGGTTCCGCTGCGCGCCCGGTCATGACGTCCCGCTCTCAAGGCGACCTTCGGTCAGGGCCGTGAGATCGACCGCGTCGAGGCTTTCGACCACCAGGGTCGCTCCCGCAGCCATGAGCAGGGCCGTTTCGCCGGCGCGGGCCACGCCAAGGCCCTGCATCCCCGCGGACCTCGCCGCCCGGATCCCTGACGGCGAGTCCTCGACCACGAAACATGCGCCGGGCCGGGCCTGCATCCCGGCAGCGGCGAGCAGGAAGAGGTCCGGAGCGGGCTTGCCATGCGCGACCGCATGTCCCGAGACGTCGAGGGCGAACAGGTCGAGCAGATCGCTCCCGTCCTCCAGCGTCACCGACCGCATCATCCCGGTGGCGTTCAGGGACGAGGAGGCGGCCGCCATCCTTATCCCGCGCGCCTTCAGGGCCTGAACGAAGCGGATCGCGTCGGAAAAGGGCGCGACCCGACCGGTCCCGATCAAGGCCTCGAGCCTGGCCTGTTTAAGGGTGGCGTAGGCGCCGGCTCGACGGGCCGCATCCTGAACGCCCAGACCGATCAGGGCCGCAAGGGCCCCGTCCCGCCGCGGCTTGCCCGCGACCTCGCTCCGGTAGAACGCCGGCGTGAACCGGGCCGGGTCGGCGAAGCCGGCCAGGGCTTCACGCCAGGCCTGCTCGTGCGGCGATGACAGCAGGACGCCGTCGACATCGAGGATGGCAGTGGTCAGGCGCGACATCGGCCCCGACCGGTCTGACGTCTCCGGACGGGAAGCAGGAAAAGTCATGGCGGGTCCTTCGGGCGTCTTCTCCCCCTCGATGCGCGCGCCCGCCTTGAGGCAGATCAAGGCCGACGCGCCGCATCGACCACGCCCCGCTTCACGGCAGTCCGGCGGTCACCGAACCCTTCGCCGAGACGGCTTGCCAGCCAGCGCGTCGGGGCCGCCCACCCCCCGGCCGTCAGCGCGACCGCCACGGCAAGCATCGCAACGCCGAGAGGCGGCCTGGCGAACCTGAACAACCCCTCGAACGGCGGAACGAGGACGCAGATCGCCAGCACGGTGGTGGCGCTGGCGCCGATCAGCCAGAAGATCCGGCGATGCCGATCGAACAGGGAGACGCCCGCGGACGCAGAGTCCGTGAGCGCCAGCACCATGTTCGCCAGGGCGAGGGCCACGAACGCCGCCGCCCGCGCCTCGGTCTCAGGGATTCGTTGCAGCGCCCAGAGATAGAATCCGAGAACACCCGAGAGGATGACAAGGCCTTGCAGGGCGCCGAAGGCGATCTGTTGCGGTCCGAACAGCGACGCCGTTACCGGCCGGGGCGGCTTTCGCATCGCGTCCGCCTCGCTCGGCTCGGCCTCGAAGACGAGCGAGCAGACCGGATCGATGACCAGTTCGAGAAAAATGACATGGGCCGGAAACAGCAAGGGCGGGGCGCCCAGAAGGATCGGCAGCAAGGCCAGCCCGGCGAGGGGCACATGGACGGCCACAATGAAGGTCAGCGCCTTCCTGAGATTGGCGAATATCCTGCGACCCAGACGAACGCCGCCGACGATCGAACCGAAACTGTCATCAAGCAGAACGATGTCCGCAGCTTCGCGCGCGACGTCGGTTCCGCGCCGTCCCATGGCGATGCCGATGTCCGCCGCCTGAAGGGCCGGCGCATCGTTCACCCCGTCGCCGGTCATCGCCACCCGCTCGCCATCGGCGCGAAAGGCCTCCACCAGCGCCAGCTTCTGTTCGGGCTGCACCCTGGCGAACACGCGAACGCGCCGTATTCGGTCCTGAAGCGCGACCGGGTCCAGACTGGCGATCTCGTCTCCGGTGAGCGTCCCCGCCTCGACGTCGATACCGGCCTGACGCGCGATCTCCAGCGCCGTGGCCGGATAGTCGCCGGTGATCATGGCGACGGCGATACCCGCGCGACGGGCCTCGGCCAGGGCCGCCGGGACATCGGCGCGCACCGGATCGAGAAAGCCCACCAGCCCCCGGAATTCAAAGCCTGCCTGGTCGGGCTCGTCGAAGCCGGCGCCGGGCCCCACAAGGTCTGCGACGGCCAGAACGCGTAGACCCTCGGCGGCCATGGCGTCGAGCGCATCAAGGATCGGCCCCCTCTGTTCCCGCGTCAGTCTGCAGAGCGCAAGCACGGCCTCCGGCGCGCCCTTGGCGGCCGCCGCCATACTCGCATCCGCCAACCGCCATTGCTGGATCACGGCCATCCGGCCCGACTTCAGCGGCCAGGCGCGAGACAGGGTCGCTCCCGTCTCCGTCCAGGGCGAAAGGGTGCGGATCGCCCTGTCCATGGGATCCGTCGGCTGGATCGCACTCGCCAGCCCTGCGGCGGCCAGAACCGCTCTGGCGGCCCCGGTCTGGTCCGCGGCTCCCGGGTCGCACATCGCGCCGTCCGCCCAGAGACGTGTCACCGTCATCCGGTTTTCGGTGAGGGTCCCGGTCTTGTCCACGCACAGGATCGTCGCGCCCCCCAGGGTTTCGATCACCGCGCCGCGCCGGACCAGAACCTGATGCCGCGCCAGTCTCCACGCCCCCAGCGCCATGAAGACGGACAGAACCATCGGAAACTCTTCCGGGATCAACGAGATCGCCACCGTGATCCCGGCGAGGCAGGCTTCGATCCAGTCGCCTCGCAGGCTGCCATAGGCGATGATCACCGACCCGCTCAGGAGCACGGCCAGGCCGCCGAACGCGGCGACCAGTCGCCCCGTCGATTTCTGAAGCGGGGTCGCCCCGGACGGAATCGTCGCCAAAGACGCGCCGATCTTTCCCAAGGCTGTTCTGCCGCCGGTCTCCACGACTTCCAGAACCCCCTGCCCGACGACCACCAGGGTGCCTGCGAACAGGCGATCGTCCGCCGCCGCCCGATCAGCGACAGGGATTCCCGGCTTCGATCGCTGAAGCATTTTAGCGACCGGGGCCGATTCACCGGTGAGCGCGGACTCGTCCACGCTCAGGACATCGCCCTGGACAAGACGCCCGTCGGCGGGAACGCGCTGCCCCTCGCCGATCAGGACGATGTCGCCGGGAACCAGGTCGGCGACGGGGGCGACCCTTTCCCTCCCGCCCCGGATGAGGCGGACCGTGGGTTCGGACAGTTCGCGAAGCGCCTTGAGCGCCCGTTCGCTGCGCGCCTCCTGTACCACGACCAGACCGACCGTCGCGGCGGCGGCCAGCGTCAGGAACAATCCCTCTCCGAGATTGCCGATGACGAGATAGAGGACTGAAGCGACGATCAGCAGCAGGAACATGGGCTCGCGCAAGGTGCCGAGCAGAATCCGGCCCAGGCTCCGCGACCGGACCGGCGCCAGGGCGTTCGGTCCGAATTCCTGGACTCGCCGGAGCGCTTCGGCCTCGTCGAGGCCGGACCATGAAACGTTCAAATCAGGTATCCGCCGCGCTCGTGAGACGACCGCGCCTTGACCCTGCCCCCGGGGAGTCTGACGAGCCTTGATACAGGTCAACCGCCGTCCGATCGCCCGCGACGCCCAATCCTTCAGGTATGTCGCGCCGTCATCAACGCCTTTTATTTCAGCATGATACGGCCTGACCACCTCATAAAATGCGGACGTCGGCTCGCATTTCGCGATTTTTCGAATCGATCAAGCCGCTCGATATTCAGGCGCGTACCGAGCGTCCTGGCCGACGACTTCACTGGTGGAGCCTGCGTACAGGCGATCCACAACCTCCGCGCTGACAGGGCGACTGGCCAGATAGCCCTGGAACTCGCAGCAGCCGGCCGCGGCGAGCCTTAGCCATTGCTCGGGCGTTTCCACGCCTTCTGCTATGACGCGCATCTGCAAGGATCGTCCCATCTGAACGATGGTCGCCACCAAAGCGTCCGCCGATTTCGAGTGGCCCAGGTCCTTCACGAAGGACCTGTCGATCTTGATCTTCCCGACCGGGAATCGGCTGAGATAGGAAAGCGAAGAGTAGCCCGTTCCGAAATCGTCGATGGCGATGCTGAAGCCGGCGGCCTTCAGGGCGGCGAGGGCCTCGCCAGAGGCAGACCCGGACTCGGCCAGCACGCCCTCGGTCAGTTCGAGCTCGATGTCCTGAGGTCGGACACCGGTATCATTGGCGACAGAAACGACACGGCTGGCGAAGCCGGGGCTGACGAGTTCAAGCGCGGAGATGTTCACGGCGACCTTGAGTTTCGGCCAGCGTCGGCTGTCGAGGAAAGCCTGGCGGAGTGTGAAGGCGCCAAGGGCTTCGATCAGGCCGGCTTCCTCCGCGAGCGGCACGAAGACGGCTGGTGACACCGGGCCGAACTCTTCAGACGTCCATCGCACCAGAGCCTCGAGGCCGATCATCTGATGGTCGCGATCGACCTGGGGCTGATACACCATGCCTAGCCTGCCCGCGAGCAGATCCCGGCGGAGCGCCTCCTGCAGACCCCGGCGGCGACGCAGATCTTCGTCCATGCCCGGCGCATAGGCGCTGATCCTGTCCCGCCCTTCCCGCTTGGCGGCGACCAGCGCCAGATCGGCGCGACGCAAGGCGTCGATCCCATCGGTTTCGCCCGCCATCGTGGGCGCGGAGCCGACGCAACAGCTGATCGGGAAGCTGCCGATGGTCAGGTCAAACGGGGTCCCCACGGCGTCCGAAAGCCGTTGGGCGAAGATCGCGGGTTCATCCTCGAGCGCAGCGTGAAGCACGGCGAACTCGTCGCCGCCCAGTCGGAAGCATCGATCTTCTCCTGCAATGTCCGACAAACGCCGAGCGAGTTGAACGAGAAGTTCGTCACCGGCCGCATGGCTATGCAAATCGTTCAATATCTTGAAAGCGTCCAGATTCAGCCTGTGGACCACCAGTCCGACGCTGTCCGCCCCATCGAGTTTGCCTACGGCTTCGGCGATCGCTCGGCGATTTCCAAGACCTGTAAGCTGGTCGTGGTAAGCCATGTGAAGCGCGTGCGCCTCGCTGACCTCGACGGCGAGAGCGGCCTTGCGTGCCTTCACCTGCAGGAGAAGCAGCCCTCCCAACAGCGCGATCGAAAGCAGCAGCGTCAACGGTGCGAACGTTCGAAAGAGACTTTGACCCGGCTGCTGTGGCGTCCAGTCGAGCGTCGCCACGATCCGGCCTCGGCTGTCGCGGATGGCGGCATGTGCCTGCCCTTTTTCTGACGTCGCGTCTCCCGGATGGAGGTGGGCGTCCTTCATCAGATAGCGTTGGGCGAACCCGTTGACGAAGGCCCCGTCGATCTCGCGGCCGGTGACCACGATGGGGGCGCGGGAATGGCTGATGTGGAAGGCGCCGAAATCGGGTTGGACCAGGTTTGCACTGACGATCAACAGGCGGCCGTCGATCTGTTCGAAGGACCCGGCCATCAGAGCGTTGCCGGGCCCGATCCCGCGAAGGGGATTGCGACTGCTCTCACCGCGACGCACGCGCGATACGACGGCGCTGGCGACCGGGGCGATCGCCTCAAAGCGCTGAGCGCTTACAGGTCTCGTCCCTTCCATGCCGAAGACAGGCCGGTCGGAATGGTCGAGAATGTAGGAGAAGCCGAAGCCGTCGGTGGCTTCCAGGTAAAGCCCGATGTTGTCCCGAGCCCAGTCCTCGTCGAACCGGTTGTCGAGGTTCCGGACGGCGTCGTCCCAGACGACTTGCGGCAGCACCTGCTGGGAGACTTCCGCCAATCGCGCATTCAGGCCGTTGGCGGCCAGGCGTTCCTCACGCTTCTGCACGATCCGGTCGAAGTCGGCGGACATCCGGCCGAACGTCAACGTCATCACGCCGATCGCGACCACGCCGCCCAGCGCGATCGTCCAGAACGGATTCCGCATCTTCCGGCGATGGGGCATTTGAGAGCAAGCCTCGCGTATCGAAGCTTGACCTTAAACTCATAAAGCTAACATTGGTCTTCCAGAGATGGTGAACAGCGTACGCTCCGCGGTCATCTAGCGCGGCGCGCGGCGCAACCCTAAGTTCGGACGTCCATCGAGATTCTCTCGGCGGCCCCGTGACAGTCATCAAAGATCAGCGTTGGTCAGCGTGGCTCCGAGGCCTCGGCCATCCGTAGCGTGGCGCATAATGTCCTGGACGGCATCGGCGTCGCGGTCCCCGTTGGGCCTCGCGCCGAACCGGGACACGCCGGCGCCCGGATTTTTGTCTGCGGATCGAAGCCATTTTTCGGGTGCAAAACGGGTGCAATGAGATGTCGAAAGGGCGCGAAACACATCGTGGAGTAGCGTAGAAAAGTGCGTCCAGATCGCTCGATCGCACTGACTTATAGGGAAAATGCTTGTCAAATCAAGCACATAGACTGGCCGTTGCCCCGATGATGGACTGGACGGACCGGCATTGCCGCGCGTTCCACCGCGCCCTGACCGGGCGGGCGCTGCTCTATACCGAAATGGTGACCTCGCCGGCGGTGGTGCACGGCGACCGCGAACGGCTGCTGGGGTTCGATGCGGTCGAGCACCCGGTGGCGCTGCAGCTGGGCGGATCCGATCCGGCCCAGCTGGCGGAAGCCGCGAAGATCGGTCAGGCCTTTGGCTACGACGAGATCAATCTGAACGTCGGCTGCCCGTCGGACAGGGTGCAGTCCGGCAAGTTCGGCGCCTGTCTGATGCGCGAGCCGGAGCTGGTCGCCGACTGTATGGCGGCCATCCGCGAGGCCGTGACCGTCCCCGCCACCGTCAAATGCCGCATCGGCGTGGACGATCAGGACCCGGCGACCAGTTTGTTCGCCACGGTCGACGCCTCCGCCGCCGTCGGGATCACGACCTTCATCGTCCACGCCCGCATGGCCTGGCTGAAGGGGCTGTCTCCAAAGGAGAACCGCGACGTGCCGCCGCTCGACTATGAGCTGGTGCGCCGGCTGAAGCGGGAGCGGCCGCACCTGACGATCTGCATCAACGGCGGCATCGCCTCGCTGGAAGCCGCCGAGGCGCATCTCGATGAGTCGGACGGGGTGCAGCTGGATGGCGTCATGCTGGGCCGCGCCGCCTATCATGAGCCGGCCCTGCTGGGTCAGGTCGACCGGCGGTTGTTCGGCGAGGGCACGCCCGACGTTGATCCGTTCGAGGCCATCGACCGCTACCGTCCCTACCTGGCCGCCCGGCTGGACGAGGGCGTGCACCTGCCGGCCATGACCCGGCACATGCTGGGTCTGATGCACGGCCGTCGCGGGGCGCGCGCCTTCCGCCGGATCCTGACGGTGGAGTCGATCGTGCGGGGCGCGGGGGTCGAAGTCGTCGACCGCGCCGTCGAGGCCGTGCGCGAGGCCGAGCGCGCGTTCGAGATCAGCCAGGCCGCGGACCGGGCCGCCTGAGGCGGTCTACGGCCGCAGCGTCAGACCCGCAGGAGTGGCCTCGAAGCCGGACAGACGACCCAGATAGCTCATGCCCAGAAGGGATTGGGCGAGGCCGTTTTCGACCACCAGAGCCTGTACGCGCCGGACCTCGGCGCCGGCGATGGCGACCGACTTCAGTTCGACGGCGGCGGCGCGGGCCGGACCGGAGGCGGTCTGGACCGTGCGGGTGAAATCTTCGGACGTCAGATGCAGGCCCAGACGCAGGGCGTCCTCGCGGGTCAGGGCGACGACGCTGGCGCCGGTGTCGACCAGGACGCGGACGGCGCGGCCGTCGATCTCGGCCTCGGCCCAGTAGTGGCCGTCTGCGGCCTTGAGCACCTGTGCGGCGCCCGAGGTCGAATGATGGGCGGGGGCGTTGACGGCCGGAACCGTCACGGCGGTCTCGGCATGGGCCTGACCGCGGGCATCGGCGTGATTCAGCCAGAAGGCCACGCTCAGAGAGGAGGCCGTGGCCATCACCATCACGGCAACAGTCTGAAAATCGAAGCGGATCATGGGCTCACGCGACTGAAACCGCTTCTGCGGCGAGGTCACCCTCTCACAGTCGTGTTGGGATGCGGTGAACCGATGTAGCTGACAAAAGATTAGCAAGCGGAGCCTTATCGGCGCCGTTCTAAAGGCCGGGTCTGGCGGGCTCGATCCTGTCGCGCCGCGCAGGCAATTTCGTCATGATTTCAGCGCGCTGCTCATCGTTGAAGCCCGCCCAGCCGCCGATCTCCGCCAAGGTGCGATAGCAGCCGAGACACAGGCTGGAGGCGCCGTCGACGATACAGACCTTGACGCACGGGGTGGCGATCGCCCTTGGAACAGGCTGTGTTCCGGGAGTCACGGGCATGACAGACATACGAAATATACTCCGGACAAAGACCAAAACACTTGCAATTAATCGCTCCGTGTGCGACATAGAATTTGACGCGAAACGACTAAGAGGGTGCAAACCCCTGCAAGCACGACGTGTCTCTTTTCCTCGTTCAACGAAAGGAGACATCAAAGATGAACGACAAGGACAGGAATCTCCAGCACGCCATGACGTCCTTCGCCTTCTGGGGCGGGATGTTGGTGAACTCTGGCAGGCAGAACCGCGCGAACGATCGTGTGGTCAGCCACCCTTCCAACTTCGTGCCCATCGAGATCAAGCGCCCCCGATAAGGGCGTTGATCCGGGCCGAAGCCCAAACAGCAAGTTCCGACTTGCACCACCGCGCCCCGGCCCCGACAAGGCCGGGGTTTTGCAATTCCGGAGCACGCCGTGGCCGCCTTCATCCTTCAGGAAAAGATCGCCCAGCCCGGCGGCGGGTCCGTGCTGGTCCTGACCTTCGACCGGGCCGATCGGCTGAACGCCCTGCCCGACCTGGGCGACGGCGACGAGGTGGCGGCGATCTGCGAGGCGGTCAACGCCGACCTCGACATCCGTTGCGTGGTCCTGACCGGCGCCGGCCGCGCCTTTTCCGCGGGCGGCGACCTCAACGCCATGAAGGCGCGGGCCGAGATGTTCGCCGGATCGGGCGCGGCCATCCGCGAGCAATACCGCCGGATCGTGCACCGCATCGTGCGGTCCCTGTACGGGCTTGAGGTCCCGCTGGTCGCAGCGGTGAACGGTCCGGCCTTCGGTCTGGGTTGCGACATCGCGGGTCTGGCCGACATCCGCATCGCCTCGGACCGCGCCAGTTTCGGCGTGCCCTTCCTGAAACTCGGCATCATCCCGGGCGACGGCGGATCGTGGCTGCTGCCGAGGAACGTCGGCTATGTCCGCGCCGCCGAGATGCTGTTCACCGCCCGGGCCATCGACGCAGAGACCGCCGACAAATGGGGTCTGGTCAACCGGGTCGTGCCGCACGAGACCCTGATGGACGAAGCCCTGATGACAGCCGCCCAGGTCGCCGCCCAGCCCCCCCGTGCGCTGCGGATGGCCAAGGCCCTGCTGCGTCAGGGGCGCGACATGAATTTCGACCAGACGCTGGAGCTCTCGGCCGCCATGCAGGCCCTGGCCCATCTGACCGACGATCATATCGAGGGCGTGACGGCGGTGCTGGAGAAGCGCACCGGGACCTTCACCGGCGAATAGGCGCTGGCGAAACCCGCCGGCGCGACCATATCAAAACCTGACCCACCGCCGCTGGACGAGCCCGCCATGCCGACCCCGATCAAGATCGATTTCGTGTCCGACGTTTCCTGCCCCTGGTGCGTCATCGGGCTGGGCGGGCTGGAAACGGCGATCGGCCGGGTCGGAGAGCTCGTCGACGTCGACCTGCATTTCCAGCCCTTCGAACTGAACCCGCAAATGGCGCCCGAAGGCGAGAACATCGTCGAACACATCGGCCGCAAATACGGCTCGACGCCGGAACAGTCGGCCTCGGCCCGGGCGATGATCCGCGACCGCGCCGCCGAATACGGGTTCGAGATGCGGATGGGCGACGAAAGCCGGATCTACAACACCTTCGACGCCCACCGGCTGCTGCACTGGGCGGAAGGCCAGGGCAGGCAGGCGGCGCTGAAGGCGGCCCTGTTCGAGGCCTATTTCACGAAACAGCTGAACCCCGGCGACGCCGGGGTCCTGGCCGATACGGCGGCCTCGGTCGGGCTGGATCGGGCGGACGCGGCGGAGGTGCTGACGTCGGACCGGTATGCCGAAGAGGTGCGCGCGTCGGAGGACCTGTGGCGGCAGCGGGGGATCAACTCTGTCCCCGCTATCATTATCAACGACAAATACCTGATCTCGGGCGGTCAGCCTGCCGAGGTGTTCGAACAGGCGCTGCGGCAGATCGCGGCGGAAGGGGCGGCCCCTTCCGCCGCTTGAGCCTTAGGCCCCCGGCTGACGCATCGCCCGGTTGGCGGGCACGCCGGTGGAGACGGCGCGGCGGGCTCCGGCGGTCTGGCCGGGCTTCATGAACTTGACCAGGACGCGCTGGCCAATCAGCAGCGGCGCGTCCCCGGCCGAAACCACGACCTCGACGACCCGCTCGTCGGAACGTTGCGAGGGATCGTCCGAGGCCAGCTTGCGGGCCCCGAAGACGGCGGCGCGGCGCAGGACCGAGCCGATATAGACCTTGGAGGGATCGCCTTCCGGGGTGATCTCGACGGCCTGGCCGGTGACGATGTTGGGAATGTCGGACTCGACGATCTCGGCGCGGGCGATGCGCGGGGCGTCGGGCTCCAGGTCGAACATGGCCGAGACGTTCAGGGTCGAGGCGCCGGCGCCGGGATTGGCGTAGCGGCGTGCGATCCGGCCGGCCGTGGGCGCGCGGATGACCGTCAGTTCCTGGTTGTACTGGGCCTGGGCCAGCTGGGCGCGGGCCGTCTGGACGGCGGCAGCCTGCGATCCGAGGCGGGCCTGGGCGGTAGCGATGGCGTCTCTGGCCTGATCCATGCGGGCGCCGGCGACGAAGTTGGTGGCGACCAGCTTCTCGAGACGATTGTATTCGCGCTGCGCCGTGTTGATGTCGACGCGGATCGAGGCCAGCTGGCTCTCGGCCTGGGCCACCGTGGCCCGGCTGGACTGGACCGCGAGGCGCGCCTCGTCGTCCTCCTGACGGGCCAGGACCTGACCGGCGACGACGCGGTCGCCCTCCTGGACCAGGACCTCCCTGATGATCCCGCCGCGGCGCGCCGCGACCGAGATGATCCCGCCCTCGACATCGACCTTGCCGTTGGCGATGGCCGCATAGGGGCTTACGACCTTGGTCGATTCCGCCTTGGCGAGCTCGGCCTTTTTGGCGGCGCCGGCCTTCTGGAACATCATGAAGCCGACGACCAGCACGATGATCAGCAGAAGGCCGATCCAGGTCCATTTGTTCTTGAGAAAGGCGGGCATGGGGTTTCAGTCCTGAGGGATCGTGTTCTGGCGATCAGTGCGAGGCGAGGGTGGCGGTCGGGTCGGGCACGCGGCGTTCATCGGAGACGATGATCCCGTCCTCGATCTTGATGACCCGGTCAGCCCAGGCCTCGAGCCGCGGGTCGTGGGTCACGCAGATGACAGCGGCGCCATGTTCGGTGGCGGCGCGGCGCAGCAGGCGGATGACCACCTGACCGTTCTCGCCGTCGAGGGCCGAGGTGGGTTCGTCGGCGAAGAGGATCTTGGGATCCTTGGCCAGGGCGCGGGCGATGGCGACGCGCTGCTTCTCACCGCCCGAGAGGATGGCCGGGCGCTGGTGCAGCCGGTGAGCGAGACCGACCTCGGTCAGGGCCTCCGTCGCGCGCTTCTTGGCCTGCCCCGGCGTCAGGCCCTGGAATTTCAGCACGACCTCGACCTGTTGCAGGGCGGTCAGGGCGGGAAAGAGATTGAAGCCCTGGAAGATGAAGCCGCAGTGATCCAGGCGGAACTTGTCGATCTTGCCGTTCGACAGCTTCCACAGGTCGTCGACGTCGAGGGCGTCGACGCGACCTTCCTCCGGACGCAGCAGGCCGGACAGGGCCGCGATCAGGGTCGACTTGCCCGAGCCCGACGGGCCCATAACCATGGTCAGGTCGCCGTGGCGCGCGTCGAAATCGACGCCCTTGAGCACCTCGACGAAGGATTTGCCGGACTTGAAGCGCTTGACCAGCGCCTTGGCCTCGATGGCGAAGTCGCCATGCTTGCCGTGAACCTTGGTGTGGGCGTTCATCGCAGCAGGTCCGCCGGTTGGCTGTTCTTGAGGATGCCCAGGGAGAGCAGGCCGGAGATCATGGCGATCAAGATCAGACCGCCGCCGACAATCACCAGAAGCATGGGCGGCAGGGCGATGATGACGGCATTGGCCATGGCCAGGAGCGACACCAGCCAGGTCAGGCCGATGGCCGCGACCACGCCGACACAGCCGACCCAGAAGCTGAGCTCGACCACGATCCGGTTCAAGGAGCCCATGCCGACGCCGAGGGCCCGCAGGGAGGCGAACTCCTTGATGTTGGCCATGATGGCGCCGCGCAGGGTCTGCCAGGTGATGGCCACCCCGATGATGGTGCCGAGCACGACGCAGCCGCCGATGATGATGACCAGGATGCCTTCCTCGAACATGGCGCCGGCGTTGGCGTCGGCCAGTTCCTGCCGCGTCCAGGCCTTCCACTGGCCGTTGCCCATGCTGTTCAGCTGGGCGGCCACGATCGCCGACCGCGACGGGTCGCGCAACTTGACCATCAGCGGTCC
>Ga0209023_10002251_pt1 | contig 24435 bp, 21 predicted proteins | sample LakOneMetagenome_FD_187468 | JGI IMG/M metagenome (GOLD analysis project Ga0209023, IMG submission 187468) | Freshwater and sediment microbial communities from Lake Erie, Canada (SPAdes) (version 2) | ecosystem: Environmental > Aquatic > Freshwater > Lentic | place: Lake Erie, Canada... | reverse complement strand
CCCACCCGAACGATCGAAAGGAGCAAGCAGCTACAGTTGTCCACAGCCGGCTTCATGCGAAACCGGCTTCCATCCCTGGGTCAAAGTTCAGTCGGCAGGGTGGGTCAATATTGGATCGGCGCGGACAGCTGTACATGTCCATGAGCGCCAGGGAGCCGTAGCGCTCACCCAACGCCGGGAGCGTGATGGTCGCGGGCCCGCCACTCAGATCGATGAACGTGCTGGCGTAGATGGTGTCGACATTGGGCGTCGTGACGAAATGATCCGCGGGAGTAGCCAAGCCCTTCAGCGCGAAGAAATGCCCCGGAGGCACGCCGCTCCCGAGCATCGAGGAGCGCACATTGGCGATTTCCGTCAGCGGCAGGCCGTACAAGAAAGCCTCGCGAGCTGCAACGCGCAGTGGGGCCATCGCCGGGTTGTGTGTTTGCATGCGATCTCGCCTGTGTTGAAAATGACCTCCAAATAATATGAAGCCGGCTCAGCTTTGTACATTCGCGTTCCGGCGCGGGATCGGCATGAGCCGCAACATGTTGATTCGCCGGGAGATTTGCCTCTGCCACCACCGAACGATCACCAGCGCAAAGCCTCTTGCCTCACGTTTTGATCGCACGTGAACGTCCCAAGTGCGCGCCGCGTTCCGGCGGGAACCTGAGGACTTGACCGCCGCGAACGTCTCTTCGCCATCGCTCGCAACGCCAAGTCGATGATTCAGAAAGAATTTTTCGTGCGCCACGACCCGAGCCCAACGCGATTGGTAGAACGTGAGGAGAGTTCATATTATTTCGGCTTCATCCACGAACATCGAGAGCCGTACATGCAACGCAGAACCTTCATCACCAACACGGGAAGTGGCATCGCTTCCGCCGCCACGCTTGCCATGTCCGCGACGGCCGTCGCGCAAAGCGCGCCCGCCACAGCGAAACCCGACCAGCGCATGGCGCGCAAGGTCCGCTTCGATGATCCGAACATGGACCTTTTCTTCATGGCCGCAATGAGCTGGGGCCCAACAGGTGGGTTGGATATCGGCCAAGCGCAGTACGTGGCCTCCACCATCGTCGATGGCGACGCCGACAGCTGGGTGCGGGCCTTCTCCGCCTATGGCGAGACGCTGAATGCGCAGGCGGACAGCTGGAGGCAGCGCGGCTGGACGCGGCAGGCGGGCGAGGTGAGGCTCAAGGCGTTTGCAAGCTACCGTTCAGCGTGGCAGTTCGCCGAACCGGGCCCCGCGTTCGCGGCGATCTACGCGAAGCACCGCGCCGCGTTCGGCGCTGCGATGAACGAGTTGGCATTGCCGGCGACATTCTTCAACGTGCCGTTCGCCGCAAAGCAGTTGCCCGGAGTCTTTCTTCGAAGCGCGACGAAGGATGCGCCCGTCGTGCTCGTGATCGGCGGCGCGGACACCTGTCATGAAGACTTGTTCTTGACTGTCGGACGCACCTTCTTCGAACGTGGCTATTCGGTTGCACTCGTCGACTTGCCGGGGCAGGGCATCACGCAAGCACAGGGGCTGTACTGGCAGGCCGAGGCTGAGAAGCCGATCGCCGCAGTCATCGATCTTCTGGTGGAACGCTTCGATGCACGTCCGGGACGAATCGCGCTGCTTGGTCTGAGTTTGGGCGGCTACTTTGCCGCTCGTGCCGCCGGCCACGAGAAGCGGCTGGCAACCGTCATGGCAAGCACGCCGTTCCCCGACCCGGCGCAGCTGTTCGAACTGTCCGTCAAGCATGCCTTGGCTTCTGGCGCCGGCACTGGCACGATGACGCAAGCCGCCTTGCGCAGCTACCAGTCAACGTTCTGGAAGACCGGGTCGACGACTCCGCAAGAGTTCGTCGCGAACACTGCCACCATGAAGGCCGACGCGTCGAAGGTCACGTTGCCATTCCTGTCGATCCTCGGCGCGGGCGATTCGGCGGTGTTCGCTTCGCAGGCCAGAGCCTGGGATCGCGACATACGTTCCGCACGCAAGTCGTTCGTACTCCTGGATGCCGCGAGCGGAGCGGATGGCCACGTGCAGGTCAACAACCGACTCCGTCTCGCTCAAGAATGCCTGGGCTGGATGGGCGATGTGTTCTCGATGTCCTGAGGCACACTTCGGAGCCCGCCATGAACTTGCTGCTCGCCTTTTCTCCGTTCATTGCCTTCGCACTGCTCGAGCGATTCGCTGGGGTCGCCTGGGCGCTGACGCTTGCGGCGCTTGTGTCTCTCGCGATCGTCGCGCGCGACGTGCTGTCGCCGGCGCGCCATGTGAAGTTGCTCGAACTCGGAAGCCTCGTGCTGTTCGGAGGCCTTGCGATCGTGGCCTTGGCCAGCGGCGCCAACTGGCCGGTGCTGATGGTGCGGTTGTGGGTTGACGTCGGGCTGTGCGCCATCGTGCTCGGCTCGGTGCTGATCGGCAGACCGTTCACGCTCGCCTATGCAAAGGAGCGCGTGGCTCCGGAGCTCTGGAAGACGCAACGGTTTGAGCGGACCAACCGGACGCTCAGTCTGGTGTGGTTTCTCGCATTCGTGGTTCTGGTGCTCGCGGACCTCTTGATGCTGTACGTGCCTCAAGTGCCGCTCGCGGTCGGCGTTGGCATCACGCTCGCGAGTCTCGTGGCTGCGTTTCGATTCAGCCGCTGGTATCCAAGCCGGGTTGCCGTCTCTGGACCCCCGGAGAAAGTTGGAGAGGATCCGCAGTGAGCGCAATGAGCATCCCGCGCGTGCGTCCTCGTGGGAAAGCCGCGAGCGTCGCCGTATCAGCAAGCCCGGCACCCGCGCGGCGTGCACCTCGGCAGGCGCGGTCGCTGCAGAAGGTGGAGCTGGTGTTCGAGGCCACTGTGCGCTTGCTCGAGCGCGGTGGCATTGAGGCGGTGACGACGGAGGCGATTGCAACGACCGCCGGTATCAGTGTCGGCACGCTTTACCAATACTTCGCCGACAAGGACGCCGTGCTCGCCGCACTGGTCGAGCGCGAGATGACCGGATTCACGGAGCGTCTTGCGCGCAGCCTCGATGCGCCGCCGGGCGCACCCGGCGATCGTCTTCGCGACGCCATTCGCGCGGCGATCGACCTCTACGGCAGTCGCAAGCGTGCGCATCGCGCATTGCTGCTGCATGCCATGAACCGCGGTAGCGCGAACCGTCTCGCGCCGGGTCTCGCCCAATTGATTGAGCGCTTGTCCAGCGGCGGCGTGGCCACCCCCGGGCGCTTGCGCAACCGGCTCGCGCCCGCTGAAGCGTTTGTACTGATCCACGCGATGTCCGGCGTGCTGCGCGCCATGACGGCCGTCGACAAACCACCGTCGCGTGACGACGTCGAAGACGCGCTGGTCAGGCTGGTGCTCGGGTTCTGGCCCGTCACCGGCGCCTGATCCCGAGTCGGAACATCAACGGAGTTGACATCGTCGAAGCGCTTCCGCTGTCTCATAGATCCTTCTCAGGGATGAACGGGCCCAGCAGTTGAAGTTTCAGGCGCTGCCAACCGGTTGTCTCCGGCGGGGCGTGAAGAACGACTTCAGTGCCGTTGGCGTCATGGCGTACCCACTCGATATCGCCTGAGTCGACCGACCGGCGCAGTCGATACCAGCTTCCGTTGTCTGCGAACCCGTTCAGTTGTGCCGCCATGTCGGAGCTCTCGATGATCAGTCCCAGCTCCGTGTTCAGCTTTGCGGACCTCGGATCGAGGTTCATCGAGCCGAGGAACACTTGCTGATCGTCGATCACCGCGTTCTTCATGTGCAAGGCGCCTTGCCTGGGACCGAACAACCCCAGACGGTGCCGTTGGGCGCTCAGCGACGGGCTCAGTTCGACCACTTGCACGCCCGCATCGAGCAACGCCTTCAGCCGGCTCTGGTACGCGAAATACACGAAGGGTTCATCGGTCGACGCAAGCGAATTGGTGATGACGGTGACGTCGAGACCGCTTCGTTTGGCGTACGCCAGGCGCTCGATCGAGGCATCGCTCGGAATGAAATATGGCGACACCAGCTTGATGCGCTGACGCGCACCGTTCAGCCAACGCACAACCCCTTGGGTCACGGTCCCGTCGAGCGAATCCTGGCGCTCGTTCCAGCCCGCCGTCTTCGACAGCGGGTCGTAGAGCACGTGGGCGTTCGCCGGAAGCAGGGCTCCCAGCCGGCCGTGTGCCAAATCGAAGGGCAGATTCAGCATCTGGACCAGGTCCGGCGACAGCTGCGCCGGCTCGCCCTGGTTGGGGTGCGGCACTCGGCCGTCGTTCGGAATCTCTGCGGGCGCGGGCGGACGCGCTGCGGCGCTACGGTGCTCGAAGTCGGCAAGCAGCGCAGCGGGTTCGAGTGCAGAGTAAGCGATGCTGCGCACGTCGTACACCACCGCGCTGTTCCAGTAGTGATCGAACTGGTTCGACAACGCGCGCACGACGGGGCCCGCGGCGAATACGTCCATGTCGATGAAGTTGGCGCCCTCGGCGTTCATCATGTACTCGTCGGCGATGTTTCGTCCGCCGGCGACAGCTGCGACGTTGTCGGCAACAAAGAGCTTGTTGTGCATCCGGCGATTGACGCGGCTGAACTCGAACGCTGACGCCACAAATCTCGTCCAAGTTCGATCGCGCGCAGCCGGGAAGGGGTTGAACAGTCGCACCTCGAGGTTTGGTACGTTCGCGAGCGCGAGTAGCGTCGCGTCTTCGCCTGCCGTGTAGAAGTCATCCACCAGCAGGCGCACACGCACTCCGCGTAACGCGGCGTCGCGCAGCGTTCGCATCAATGCCAGACCCGTGTGGTCGTCGCGCAGCAGGTAGTACTGAACGTCGAGACTGCGCGTGGCCAGCCGCGCCAGCGTGAGACGCGTTGCGAACGCATTCGGGCCGTACGGTTGCAACAGAAAGCCGGAGCGCCCATCGGTCGGCGTACGGGGTCCGATCAGTTCGGCCAGCGGCGTGCCGGCAGTGTCCGTGAATGCGAGCGATGGATTCTGCTGGACGTGAGCGGGCAACGACGCGCAGCCTGCCGTGACGACCATCGCCGCAATGACGATGAGAATGCGAAAGAGTCGAGCTAGCGTCTGCGGCATGGCGTGCGTCGTCGTCGATTCATCGGCTTTCGTTGGTCAGTCGCCGATCGCGGTGACTGCTTGGCAAACCATCGCGGCTCCCTTTCTCCGAATTGACCTGCCAGTAGCAGCCAATTGCAAGGCCCGCTATTGCACGTGGATGCCGAGTGTACGAACCAGGGGTTGCCAGTAGCGCTGCTCGCTTGCGATTCGTGCAACAAGCAAGTGCGGTTCGCTCGAAACCGCCATCATGCCTGCCTCGGCGAATAGTGCCGACAGCTCTGGCCGCGCGATCGCCTCTTGCAGATTTGCAGCCACGTCAGCGACCGTGTACTTGGGCGTTCCACGAGGGGCGAAAAACGCGAACCACTCTTTGACCACCAGATCAGGGCGGCCCTGCTCGACAAAGGACGGGACATCGGGCATGTAGGCACTTCTTGCCGGCCCCGAGGTCGCCAGCACCCGAATGCGTCGCGCGGCATGGTGCTGACGAAGCAGGCCTTCCGGCAGCACGAGCCCTGCGATTTGTCCGCCGAGAAGATCGTTCATGGCGGGCGGTCCGCCCGAGTAGGCGATGTGCTGCCAAGCGACGGCGGCGCCATGGAACAACATCGCCGCCAGAAGATGGGGCAGTGTGCCGGTCCCCGGCGAGCCGATATTCGCGGCCGCGGGATGTTGTCGAACCCAGGCGATGAAGTCTGCGAGCGTTGCCAGCTCCGCAGGCACGGCTGGGCCCATCGCCAGGCCCAGCGACATCTCGCTCGCCAGCGACACGGGTTGCAAATCCAGCGTCGGGTCGTACCCGAGCTTGGTGTACAGGTACGGATAGACGGTGGCGATTGCGCCTTGTGCGAGCAACAGTGTCGAGCCGTCCGAAGGTGCTGCCTTCAATGCGCTGACGCTCAACTGCCCGGCAGCACCTGGCCGGTTGTCGACCACCGCGCGCCGGCCGCGTGCGGCAAACAACTGGTCCCCGACAGCGCGGGCCACCAGATCGGGAATGCTGCCTGCCGGCCCGCTGCACAGCACGCGCATCGTGCCATCGAAGCCAGCGAAGGCATCGCGCGAGAACGGAAGGGCGGCGAGCGCCGCCAGCGTGGTGGCGCCCAGGCGCACTGCGTGACGACGGTTCATGCTGCCATCCCTTCAAGGCCGGCGAGCTGCCGTGATGAGCAACTCGTTGGGGCCCTCCCACCCTGTGGGTGCGTCGAAGGCGTGCAGTTGCTCCTTGATGTCATCCCATGCCGCTTGCGCCGCACCCTCGTCGAGACTCGCGAGGATCTGAAGGATCGGGCTGGCTGAACTGCGCACGAAATCAAGATAGTCATCAACCGATGGCAGGCGGAACACCGCATCCACCGCCGTCGTCCCGACATCGCTGAAGCCCGCGGCATGGCAGAGTGCATCGATGCGGCCGGGGCGCGCCAGACTGAACAGGCTGCCGGGCGCCTCGGGGTCGCGCGCTGGCAACCCTGCATGCTTGAGTGCTGTGGCCATGAGGATCGCGATGCACGGATTCTTCTGAGGCGTCGAGAACACGACCGTGCATAGCCCACCTCCGGGCCGCACGACGCGATGCATCTCGCGCAACCCCTGCAATGGGTCTGCAAAGAGCATCAGCCCGAGCCGGCAAACCGCCGCATCGAAAGACGCTGCATCGAACGGCATGGCTTCGCCGTCCGCCACGTGGCACTGGACATGGCAGAAGCCGGCATGCTTGGCACGCTCTCGGGCGAACCCGACGATCGCTGGCGACAGATCGGTCGCAACGACGGCGCCTGATCGGCCCACGCGTTCGGCCAGATCCAGCGTCTGATCTCCCGCGCCGGCCGCAACGTCGAGAACCCTCGAGCCCTCGACTACACCGGCCATCGAGATCATCGCGTCCGTCGCAGTGCGCAGCCACGCCCGGATGACCGGGGAATGCGCGTCCCAACCAGATGCCGCGGCGTCCCAATGGCTGCGCATTGAAGCCTTGAAGAGCTGGGTTTCCGATGCAAGAGTGTTCATGGCTCCAGCGTATGCGGCGGGGCGCTTCGGCGTAAGCCGGGAAGTTGCAGAATGGGAGCCGCAATGGCGCATACCCCTCAAGACTTCGATTGGGACGACCTGAAGCACCTGCTGGCAGTGGCGCGACATGGCAGCACGCTTGCAGCCGGCCGGGCGCTGGGACTCGATCAATCGACCGTGCAGCGTCGATTGACTGAACTCGAGCGTCGCTTCGGACAAGCGCTGGTGCGGCGCCAGCCGACCGGCTACCGCTTGACCGAGTTCGGTCAGGCTTTGTTGCCGCACGCCGAGCGTGTCGAGGGCGCGATCGACTTACTCAAGCAGCACATGGCGACCGCTGCCGCCGAGGTCTCGGGGATCATCCGCGTGACCTGTCCGGAGCCCATCGTCTACCGCATTACGCAGTCGACGTTGCTGGACCGATTCCGCGCGCGCCATCCCGCGTTGGAGGTGCACTTCGTGATGAGCGACAAGTACATCGACCTGGCGAAGGGCGAAGCCGATGTGGCCCTTCGTTCGGGCGATACCGACGACGGCGATCTGGTCGGGCGCAAGATCGGGGATTCCCTCTGGGCGGTGTATGCCAGCAAGACCTACATCGAGCGCCACGGGCGGCCTGAGCGTGTCGAGGATCTGGCCAGACATGCACTCGTCGGCTTCGACGATACGATGTCCAAACACCGCATCGCGGCATGGTTGCGCGAAATTGCACCTGGCACGGCACTCAGCGGACGCAGCAACAGCGTGCTTGGGCTTGTCTATTCGGCGAAAGCGGGCGTCGGCATCGCCCCCTTGCCAATCGCGCTCGGCGACGCGGAACCCGACCTCGTTCGAGTGATTGAGCCGGTTGCCGAACTGACGCGCATCTGGCGCATGCTGACGACGCCCGAACTGCGGCGCACGCCGCGTGTCGCTGCATTCTTCGACTTCATCGTCGACGAGATCGACACGCTTCGACCGATCATCACTGGCTGATCACGGGCGCAAGCATCCCGCGTTGCGGCTACTCTCAAGACCTGTTCGTCGCGGGCTTCGTGCTTTCCTCAGCGGCGGCCCACGACGTTGGACGTTAAGACGTGGACGAAAGGGACTGGGCCGGCGGCGTCGTCACGACCTGGCCGTCCTTCACCGGAAGCGTCGGCCCGGGCTTGAACGAGGTACGCACGCTGGCGTCCTTGCCATCGAGGCGGTAAGTGACGTTGTAGCCAACGACCTTCTGGGATTTCTCGTTGACCGTCCTGCAACGATGCTCCGTCGTCGTGACGACATCCTTCTGCTGCATGTTCTTCTGGACCTGATTGCCAGCGTAGCCTCCCGCCGCTGCACCGGCCACCGTGGCCACGGTCTTGCCCGTGCCGCCGCCGACCATGTGGCCCAGCAAGCCACCAGCCAGTCCGCCGGCCACCGTGCCGGCGATGCGGTGCTGGTCTTTCACCGGCGCCTGGTGCTGCACTTGCACATCCTCACAATGTTCCCGAGGCGTGACGACGGTCTCCGTGACATCCTTCACTGCAAGAACGTCAGCAACCTTCGGCTTGGCCAGCGAGCTGTAGCCCGACACCGCGCCTGCACCGAGTACGACCGTCGCCAGTCCACCGACCACGAAGCCCTTGACCATCGATTTGTCCATGAGATTTCCTGTCCTGATATCAACAGGATGATTTTCGTGGTGGCAACTCAGGGGCTGTGACAGGGCGTGTCCTCGTCGCAAGCGCTCTACCAGGCATCCGGATCTCGTCCCACAGGGGAGGTCGAGCCAGATCCTGCCGCAATAGGGAGCTGGCACTTTCGACCTCGAGCTTAGGATGGCCGAAATGGGCTTCGCGCGCGCGTCGCCAGCCAGCCAGGCTGGCGTACCCGAACGCCATGGCGGATGCGGCAAGCGCGAGCAGCAGGACGGAGTGCGGCGTCACCATCATCGGGGTGGTGTTCTGCAGTGCGTACTTGATCCGCAGCGTCGCAGCGGTCCACGCCAATCCGGACCGCCACCAAGACGGTGCGGCTGCCAAAGCGTAGCGCTCGCCTGACCCAGCCAGCAAGACGGTCAGTGCCGCCCCACCATCGGCCGGGCGAACGACGGGAGCCGCGAACTCCGTGGGAAGGTCCTCATTCGTTGATCACCCGGTCGGCACGTAGGAGTAGCGCCGAGGGAATGTTCAGCCCGATGGTCTTCGCAGCCTTCACGTTGACTGTGAGTTCGTACTTCGTAGGTTGTTCGATCGGAAGGTCGCCGGGCCGCGCGCCCTGAAGAATGCGGTCCACGAAGTACGCGGTTCTGGACGCGAGTTCTTTCAGCTCCGCGGAGTACGAGAGAATCGCGCCGCCCGCAAGGAAGAAGGTGCCAGGGGAATCGGTCACCGTGGGCAGGCGTCGCTCCTGCGTGAATCGGGCAATCCTGTTCGCGGGCTGCTGCAGATTGTGAATGACGCCGCCGGTCACGAAGAGCCCATCGAGCGGCACAAGTGCTGCGGCCGACAATGCCGCGTCGAGGTCGCTGTCCGTCCCTGTCTGCCAGAAGTGCACTTTCAGGTTGAACGCTTTTGCAGCCCGGCCCAACTCGTCGATTGCCGGGGCCACCTGCTCGAGTCGGTAGGAGGGTGGGGCGTATCCCCAAAGGACGCCCAACTCGCGGAGCGACGGCTGCAGCTCGCGCAGCAGCTCGAGGAACTTTCCGAACAGCCCTCCGCCGCCCGCATAGACCGTCATGCCGGTCACGTTGCCACCCGGGTGCGCGAGGCTGGCGGCAAGTCCCCCTTCAACCGGGTAGCCACTCACGTACATGACGATGGGCAAGGCGTTGGTTGCGCGTCGCGCGGCCATGGCCGTGGCAGTCACGACGGTGACGATCACATCGACGCGCTCCTCCACGAGTTCCTTGGCCAAACGCTCGGCGCGTTCCGAATTTCCCTGGGTGTACCGGAGGTCGACGACAAGGTTCCGGCTTCCCCAGCCCCGGTCGCGCAAGGCCGCGATCAAGGCATCACTCAACTGCGGTGCCGCGCCCGGTGCGAGATAACCCAGCCGAAACACCCTCCCCGCCGTTTGAGCCCGCGCTCTCAGCGGTACGAAGAGCGCCGCGGGTAGTCGTATGAGAAGAGTCCGCCGTTCCATGTCATGACAGGTGTAGTCGATAGTGTGCGCCCCAAAAGCCTGGCGTTGCTCCGCTCCTGAGCGGGCACCCTGAATCCAGTGCGTGTGATGCCATGCGCCGGCAGTCGGCAAGGGTCGGATTCAACTGGCAGGCGAGCGTCTGACCGGAGCGGCCGGCCCGGCCGGCGCGGCTCAGCTCGCCATCCGGTCGCGCCAGCGGTAGTACGCGACCGACGGCGCGAGGAACCACGGCCGGCCGGTATAGAACGGGCGCGTCTCGAACGGCAGCCCGTCGAGCGCCGTCCGGCCTTCTTCCAGTCCGAGAACCTGCTGGCCGATGCGCATGCCGAAGTAGCTCGCGGTGCCCACGCCGGCACCGCAGTACCCCATTGCGTAGTGCATCCCGTCGTGCACGCCGACATGCATCAGCTCGTCGAAGCTGTACGCGACGAAGCCGCACCACGAGTGGCTGATGCGGGTGGTGCGGAGCGCCGGAAAGATCGCCGCCATGTCGGCGTGCAGCTTCGGGCCGCTCAACCGCGGATCGGTCTCCTGGTGCGAGACCCGTCCCCCGAACAGGATCCGCGTGCGATCCGGTGACGCGCGGTAGTAGTAGACGACCTTGCGGGTGTCGCTGACGATGCGGTTGTTCGGGATCAGTTGGTCCATCAGCCCCGTCGGCAACGGCTCGGTCGCGATCATGTAGCTGCCGATCGGGATCACCCGACGACGCAGCCACGGCGTGATCGATCCGGTATAGCCGTTGGTCGCGATCACCACGTTGCGGGCGCGCACGCTGCCCGCCGATGTGCGCAGCTCGAAGTGGCCCGCGTCGCGCCGGATGCCGAGCACCGGCGTCTTCGCGGCGATCTGCGCACCGGCCATCTGCACGCGCGCGAGCAGCCCCTGGTGGTAGCGCGCCGGGTGGACAGAGCAGTGCCCGCTGTAGACCACCCCGCCGCGGTACACGTCGCTGCCGAGCTCGCGCCGCTGCTCGGATTCGGGCACGACATGGGCCTCGACCTCGAGCCCCTTCGGCTGGCTCTCGACGCGGCGCACCAGCGCGTCGAACTCGCGTCGGCTGTGCGCCGCGTGAAACCGGCCGACGCGAGCGAAGTCGCAATCGATGTTCTCGTCGCGCACGAACTGCGCGATCCACGTGAGCGAGCGTTGCCCCTCCTTCAGGATGTCGAACGCGCGCGCTGCGCCGTGACGGCGCGCCAGCAGCTCGAAGCTCGGCTTGATGCTGGTCGAGACCTGCCCGCCGTTGCGCGTGCTGCAGCCCCAGCCGGCTTCCTCGGCGTCGAGCACGAGCGTCGAGCGGCCGCCGCGCGCGGTCTGCAGCGCGGCGTGCAAGCCGGTGTAGCCCGCGCCGACGACCGCGACATCGACCGTTGCCGGCAGCGGCGTCGCGCTCGGCGTCGGTCGCGGCACGTCGTCCCACCAGTACGGAGCCAACACGGTGTCGCGCAGCAGATCGGCATCGGTCATCACGAGGTTCCCAGGTCTTCGAGGATCAGATCGGCGCCTTTTTCGGCGAGCATCAACGTCGGCGCGTTCGTGTTGCCCGAGGTCAGCGTCGGGAACGCCGAGGCATCGACGATGCGCAGCGCCTGCACACCGTGCACGCGCAGCCGCGCGTCGACGACCGACTCGCGAGGATCGGTCCCCATCCGGCAGGTGCTGACCGGGTGGAACACGGTCGATGCACGCTCACGAATATCCGCGACCAGCTCATCATCGCCGTCGATCGAGGGGCCCGGCGCGAGCTCGCGTTCGATCACCGCACTCAGCGCCGGTGCCGCGGCGAGCCGGCGCAGGAACCGGCTCGCTTCGAGCATCTCCTGCACGTCGTGCTCAGTCGCGAGCGAGTTCGGATGGATCAGCGGCGCCGCGAACGGGTCTGCGCTGGCCAGCGCCAGATGGCCGCGGCTCGTCGGCCGGCACGGCTGCGCGCTGAGGAGGAAGCCGGGGAACGGGTCCGGCCGCATCAACTTGCGCTGGCCCGGCGTCGCTCGCGTGTAACTCAGCGGTGAGAAGTACAGCTGCAGATTCGGCCGAACGAGCCCGGCGCGCGAGCGCACGAAGCCGCCGCCTTGATTGACGCTCAGCGCCAGCGGGCCGCGCCGCTGCGTCAGATAGCGCAAGCCGGCACGCAGCTGGCCGAGCGGCGTGCCGAGATCCGCATTCAGTGTCGGCACGCGCGCGCGGTAGAGGTGGTCGATGCACAGGTGATCCTGCAGATGTCGGCCGACCGCGGGGCGATCGACGAGGACCGCAATGCCGAGCGCGCGCAGCGCCTCGGCCGGCCCGATGCCCGAGAGCTGCAGCAGCTGCGGCGAGTTGATCGATCCGGCGGCGACGATGACCTCGCAGCGCGCGGTGGCGGTCTGCTCGGGGCTGGCGGGCGCGCCGCATCGGTAGCGCACGCCGGTCGCGCGCGTGCCGTCGAACACGATCGCGGTCGCATGGGCCGCCGTCGTCACCTGAAGATTCGCACGCGACCTGGCGGGTTGCAGATACGCGGTCGATGCCGAGGCACGCAGGCCGTCACGCGTCGTGATCTGGTTGATGCCGACGCCGTCCGGCGACGCGCCGTTCAGGTCTGCGGTGCGCCGCAGGCCGAGCTGCTCGGCCGCCAGCAGGTACGCGTCGCACAGCGGGTGGACCTGCGTCGCGACATTGCTGACATGCAACGGCCCGCCGCGGCCGCGCCACTCGTTCGGGCCGTCGTCACTGTCTTCCAGCCGCTTGAAGTAGGGCAGCACCTCGGCCCACGACCAGCCCGGCAACCCGAGCGCGGCCCATGCGTCGAAATCGCTCGGCTGGCCGCGCACGAACACCATCGCGTTGATCGTGCTGGAGCCGCCCAGCACCTTGCCGCGCGGCCAGTAGCCGCGTCGATCGGCGAGCCCCGCGTCGGGCTCGGTGTGGTACATCCAGTTCACGCGCGGATCGAAGAACGACTTGCCGTAGCCGATCGGCACGCGCATCCAGAACCGGTTGTCGACCCCGCCGGCTTCGAGCAGCAGCACGCGGTGGCGGCCCGACGCGGTCAGCCGGTTCGCGAGCACGCACCCCGCGGAGCCGGCGCCGACGACGATGAAATCGAACGTGGTCACGGATGCAGCATCGCACGTGCAGTGGCCCTGCGAACAGGGCCGTTTCGGACAAACCGGCGGACCACTCTGCGGGCGCTCACGGGCGTGACTTCACGCTCCTCGATGCCTTGCGCCCCTCGAGCACCTGCGCGAGCACGCCGACGCCGGTGTCGATCTGCTTCGGCGTCACGCCGCCGAAGCCGAGCACGAGCCCGCAGGCGTCGACCGGCGCGATCGCGAAGCGGCCGATCGGCGATGCGGTCACCTGGCGCAGATCGGCCTCGCGCGAGACCTCGAGCTCGGCGCGGGCCGAGCCCAAGGTCGCGATCGTGTGCAGCCCGCCGTGCGTCGCGACGACCGGCAGCAGCCCGCGCAGCCGGCGCTGCGCCGCCGCGAGCAGCGCCTCGTGCCGCTCCTGGTAGATGTGCCGCATGCGCCGCACGTGGGCAGAGAAATGGCCCTCGTCGATGAACTCGGCGACGACCGCCTGCGTGTGCGATGGCACACCCTGCAGGAACTTGCTCATGATGGTCTGGAACGTGTCGACGAGGGCCGGTGGCGCGAGCAGGTAGCCCAGGCGCAGGGCCGGGAACAGCGACTTGCTGAAGGTGCCGACGTGGATCACGTGGCCGGCGGTGTCGACGCTCTTGAGCGTGGGCGGCGGCCGGCCGCCGAAGAAGAACTCGCCGTCGTAGTCGTCCTCGACGACCCAGGCGCCGGCGCGCGCGACCGCGTTCAGCAGTGCGAAGCGACGCTCCAGGCTCATCACGCTGCCCAGCGGCTGCTGGTGCGACGGCGTGACGAACGCGAGGCGAAAGCGCGGGCTCAGGCGCAGGCCTTCATCCACGCGCAGTCCGTCGGCATCGACCGGGATTGGAATCAACTCGGCGCCGGCCGCGATCAGACTGTTGCGCGCGCCGATGGCGCCGGGGTTCTCGAACCAGACCTTGTCGCCCGGGTTCAACAGCGTCACGCCGATCAGGTGGAACGCCTGCTGCGCGCCGGCGACGATGAACAGCTGCTCCGGATCGCAGGTGATGCCGCGGTTCGCACGCAGGTGCGAGGCGAGCGCGCGGCGCAACTGCGCGGAGCCGTTCGGATCGCCGTAGCCCATGATCTCGTCGCGCCCGCCGCGCAGGTACTTGGCCGACAGACGCGCCCATTGCGCCATCGGGAACGCGTCGAACGCCGGCAGCGCCGTGGTGAACGCGCGCGGCGCGTGCGGGAGCCGACGACGCTCGCCGAAGCGCTGCACGGCGTCGTGCATCACGTCGGACAGCCGCGGCGCGAGTGGCGCGGCGAGCGGCATGTCGAGCTTGGCGAACCTCGGCTGAGGCCGATCGCCGACAACCGCGCTGACAAAGGTGCCGGAACCGATCTGCGACTCGACCAGGCCTTCGGCGGTCAGCCGCTCGAAGACCTCGACGATCGTCGTGCGCGAGACGCCGAGGTCGCCGGCGAGCGTGCGCGTCGCCGGCAGCCGCGCACCGGCGTCGAAGCCGCCGGTCAGGATCATCTCGCGCAGTTGCACGCACAGTTGCGTGCTGACGGGTTGATGCGACGCGCGGTCGATCTTGATCGACAACAGCAACGAACCGCCCGCGCGCTTCACCATGGATCTGCCGCCCTTCAAATTGGCATCACGCTTAGATCAAAGTGGACCTATTCGTCAGACCACTTCGCCGGAATGATGACCGCAGTCATGAAGATCAGCAAGCTCGAAACCTTCTGCGATCCCTATGTCGGCTTCGTGCGCGTCACGACCGATGACGGCGCACAGGGCTGGGGGCAGGTCTCGCCGTACCACGCGGACATCACGTGCGCGGTGCTGCATCGCCAGATCGCGCCGTGGTCGCTCGGGCGCGACGCGATCGACATCGCGGCGTTGGTGGACGCGATTCCCGAGCGCGAGCACAAGTTTCCCGGCTCGTACCTGTACCGTGCGATGTGCGGCCTGGACACCGCGCTGTGGGACCTGCGCGGCAAGCTCGAAGGCCAACCGGTCTGCGCACTGCTCGGCGGCGCGCCGCGCCGGCTGCGCGCATACGCATCGTCGATGAAGCGCGACATCACGCCCGACGACGAGGCGCGGCGCCTCGCGTCGCTGTGCGAGCGCTTCGGGTTCGACGCGTGCAAGTTCCGCGTCGGCGCCGAGTACGGCCACGACGCCGACGAATGGCCCGGCCGCACCGAGGCGATCGTGCCGGCGGTGCGACGCGCGGTGGGCGGCGCAGTCGAGCTGCTTGTCGACGCGAACAGCTGCTACTCGCCGCGCCGTGCGATCGAGGTCGGGCAGCTGCTGCAGGACCACGGCGTCGTGCACTTCGAGGAACCGTGCCCGTATTGGGAGCTGGAGCAGACGCGCACGGTGCGCGAGGCGCTCGCGCTCGACGTGGCCGGCGGCGAACAGGACTGCTACATGCCGATCTGGAAGCACATGATCGAGATGCGCGCCGTCGACATCGTGCAACCCGATGTCTGCTACATGGGCGGCATGGTGCGCACGCAGCGCGTCGCGCAACTCGCGGCGGCTGCAGGGCTGCCGTGCACGCCGCACAGCGCGAACCTGTCGATGGTCACGCTGTTCACGATGCACCTGCTGTGCGCGATCCCGAACGGCGGCAAGTATCTCGAGCTGTCGATCGAGGGGCCGGACTACTATCCGTGGCAGGAGGGGCTGTTCGTCGAGTCGCCGTATGCGGTCGAGCGCGGCCACGTCACGGTGACGGACCGGCCGGGGTGGGGCGTCACGATCGATCCGGACTGGCTCGCGCGCTCGGCGCGCCAGCTCAGCGAGCTCGCATGACGAACGCGACGATCGACGACTGGGTCCGCGAGGCGCAGGCGACCGGCACGCTCGCCGGGCTGCCGCACCGTCACTACATCGACGGCCGCTGGATCGCGTCGGCCTCCGGGGCGCAGATGGAGAGCTTCGATCCGGGCACCGGCCGCGCGTTCGCGCGCTTCGCGGCCGGTGACGCCGACGATGTCGACACCGCGGTCCGCGCGGCGCGCGCCGCACTGAGCGGGCCGTGGGCGACGATCACACCGGCCGAACGCGGGCGTGTGCTGCAACGCGTCGCCGAGCTGATCCGCGCGAACGCGGGCCGGCTCGCCGTCGTCGAAGCGCTCGATGCGGGCAAGCGTCTGTCCGAGGCGCAGGGCGACGTGGCCGGCGCCGCACGCGCGTTCGAGTACTACGCCGGCGCGTGCGACAAGTTCCATGGCGACAGCATTCCGCTCGGCCCGGATCACGTGGCGTACACGGTCAACGAGCCCGTCGGCGTCACCGCCCACATCGTGCCGTGGAACTATCCGATCTCGACCGCCGCGCGCGGCCTCGCGCCGGCGCTTGCGGCCGGCTGCACGGTGGTCGCGAAGCCGGCCGAGCAGACGCCGCTGACGACGCTGATGCTGGCCGAGCTGTGCACGCAGGCCGGGCTGCCGGCCGGCGTCTGCAACGTCGTGACGGGCACCGGACGCGCCGCCGGGCACGCGCTGGTGCGGCACGCCGGTGTCGACCACATCACGTTCACCGGCTCGGTCACGACCGGGATCGACGTGATGCAGACAGCCGCGACGCAGATCACGCGCGTCGTGCTCGAACTCGGCGGCAAGTCGCCGATCGTCGTGCTCGCCGATGCCGATCTGGACAACGCGCTCGAGAACGTGCTCGGCGCGATCTTCGAGAACGCTGGGCAGATCTGCTCTGCCGGCTCGCGCCTGGTGATCGCGCGCTCGGTCCACGCGCGGTTTGTCGAGCGGCTGGTCGCACGCGCCGAGGCGATGACGCTCGGCCACGGCCTGCGCGATCCGGACATGGGACCGGTCAGTTCGGCGCAGCACCTGCAGCGCATCGCCGGGTTCGTCGACCGCGCGCGGGCGCGCGGCGTCGCGGTGCGCTGCGGCGGGCGGGTGAGCGAGGGGAAAGGGTGGTTCTATGCGCCGACGATCCTCGACGACGTGCCGGCCGACGACGAAGCGGTGCAGCAGGAGATCTTCGGTCCGGTGCTGGCGGTCCAGGTGTTCGACGACCTCGACCACGCGGTCGCGCTCGCGAACGGGACCGACTACGGGCTGGTGGCCGGCGTGTTCACGCGCGATCTGTCGGCTGCGCACCGGCTGGCCGCGCGGATCGATGCCGGGCAGGTCTTCATCAACGAATACTTCGCCGGCGGCATCGCGTTGCCGTTCGGCGGCAACCGGCGCTCGGGCTTCGGTCGCGAGAAGGGGCTCGAGGCGATGCGCAGTTACTGCAAGATCAAGAGCGTCGTCGCCCGCCTGTGAGGCGCCAATGGTCTGCGCATGTTTCGAAAATGGTCCTGTTTGGCGAACCACTCGATTTCTAGACTGCGACAAACTTCCACAGGAGACTGCGCGATGACGACTACCCGTTCACTCTGGGCCCGGACCGTGCGCGCCAGCGCGCTGGCCGCTGCGATGGTTGCCGGCAGCGCGTCCGCGCAACAGCTGACGATCGTCTCGTTCGGCGGCGCGTACCAGGAAGGGCAGAGCAAGGCGCTGTTCCAGCCGGCCGCGAAGGCGCTCGGCATCACGATCAAGGAAGAGACGTACACCGGCATCGCCGACCTGCGGCTCAAGGTCAAGGCCGGCGCGGTCACCTGGGACATCGTCGCCAGCGGCTCCGGCAGCGCGGCGCGCGCCGGCACCGAAGGGCTGCTCGAACCGCTCGACTACAAGGTGATCGACGTCTCGTCGTTCGCGCCGGGCATGTACCAGGAGCATTGCGTCGGCGGCGACGTGTTCTCCAACGTGCTCGCATGGAACACGAAGACCTACGGCGACAAGGGCCCGCAGACCTGGGCCGACTTCTGGGACGTGAAGAATTTTCCCGGCAAGCGCTCGTACCGCAAGGGGGTGGCCGGCTCGCTGGAGCCGGCACTGATGGCCGACGGCGTGCCGCCGAACAAGGTCTACGAAGTGCTGTCGGCCCCCGGCGGCATCGAGCGCGCGATCAAGAAGATCAAGGAGCTGAAGCCGAACATCGCGGTCTGGTGGTCCTCCGGCGCGCAGCACGCGCAGCTGATGAAGGACGGCGAGGTCGACATGATCACCGGCTGGAACGGCCGCTTCGACGTCGTCGCGAAGGACGGCGCGAAGGTCGCGTACACGTTCAATCAGGGGTTGCTCGACTACGACTGCTTTGCGGTTCCGAAGGGTGCGCCGAACAAGGCGCTGGCCATGAAGTTCCTGAACGAGATCAGCAAGCCGCAGTACCAGGCCGAGTTCACCAAGTACATCACCTATGGACCGACGAACAAGAAGGCCTACGATGGCGGCGCGATCGACGCGGCGTATTCGAAGAAGCTGCCGTCGCACCCCGACAATGCGGCCAAGCAGACGCTGCTCGATGTGAACTGGTACATCAAGAACGAGGCCCGCGCGGCCGAGCTTTACCAGAACATGCTGACCGAGTGACCCCGACGAGAGGCTGACCCGATGCGCGATGCCGCGCTGCCGATCACGATCCGGCAACTGACCAAGCGCTACGGCAAGGCGCACGCGCTCGACCACATCGATCTGGACATCCGCAGCGGAGAGTTCCTGACGCTGCTCGGGCCGTCCGGCTCGGGCAAGACGACGCTGCTGACGGTGCTGGCCGGCTTCACGCGGCCCGACAGCGGCAGCGTGCGGTTCGGCGACACCGAAATGATCGCGACGCCGCCGCACAGGCGTGATGTCGGCATGGTGTTCCAGAACTACGCGTTGTTCCCGCACATGACGGTCGCGGGCAATGTCGCGTTCCCGCTGAAGCTGCGCGGCGTGAAGCCCGACGAGATCGCGCGCCGCGTCGAGCGCGCGCTCGAGACGGTGCGCCTGGGCGGCTATGGCGCGCGCGGCGTGCACCAGCTGTCGGGCGGGCAGCGCCAGCGCGTCGCGCTCGCGCGCGCGATCGTGTTCGAACCGCGCATCCTGCTGATGGACGAGCCGCTGTCGGCACTCGACAAGCAACTGCGCGAGCACATGCAGATCGAGCTGCGCCAGTTGCACGATCAGCTCGGGATGACGACCGTCTACGTGACGCACGACCAGCGCGAGGCGCTGACGATGTCGGATCGGATCGCGGTGATCAACGGCGGGCGCATCATGCAGCTCGATGCGCCGCGCGCGCTCTACGAGCGGCCGACGAATCGCTTCGTCGCCGAGTTCATCGGCGAGTCGGCGTTCGTGCCGGTGCAGGTCCGCGGCGGCGTCGCGACGCTCGGCGGTCGCGCGTTGCGCGTGTCCGCACCGCCAGCCGATGGCCGGCGCTGGCTGATGCTGCGGCCCGAGCTGCTGCGGGTTTTGGACGGGCCGGACGACGGCGGCGCGAACCTGCTCGATGCGACGCTGCGCGCCATCGTCTACCAGGGCGACAGCTCGCTGCTCCAGGTGACGCTCGCGGACGGCACGCCGGTCGGCGTGCGCAGTGGCGTCGACACCGGGCGGTGCCGCGTGGGCGATGCGGTGACGCTGGGCCTGGCGCCGCAACACACCTGTTTGCTGCCCGACGAGGCGCCGTGAACGGATCGACCGGCGAGCCGATCAACGCCGGCGCACTGCGCCGCGCCGCGCTGTTCGAGCGTCTCGGGTTGATCGGCCTGGTCGCACCGGCGTTCGCGCTCGTGCTCGTGACGATGCTGATCCCGGTCGCGTGGCTGTTCTACCTGTCGGTGCTGTCGGATGCCGGAAGCTTCAGCCTCGAGCACTACCGTCGCATCTGGGAACAGCCGTCGTACGCGCGCACGTTCGTGACGACGTTCGAGGTCAGCCTGATCACGACCGCGCTGTGCGCGCTGCTCGGTTATCCGCTTGCGTACTTCCTGTCGGAGCTGCCCAAGCGCGCCGCGAACCTGTGCATGATCGCGGTGCTGCTGCCGCTGTGGACCTCGTTGCTCGTGCGCACGTATGCGTGGCTCGTGCTGCTGCAGCGCCGCGGCCTGATCAACACCTGGGGGATGTCGCTCGGCTGGTGGGACGAGCCGCTGCCGCTCGTGCACAACCTGGCCGGCACCGTGATCGGCACGGTGCATGTGATGCTGCCGTTCCTGGTGCTGCCCGTGTATGCGGCGATGCGCGCGATCGACCGCGACTGCATCAAGGCCGCGGCCAATCTCGGCGCGTCGCCGACGCGCGCGTTCTGGCTCGTGTTCCTGCCGCTGTCGCTGCCGGGCCTGAGCACCGGCGCGCTGATCGTGTTCATCCTGTGCCTGGGCTTTTACGTGACGCCGGCGGTGCTCGGCGGCGGCAAGGTGATCATGGTGTCGAGCCGGATCGCCAGCGACATCGAACTGTTCTTCAACTGGGGCGCGGCGAGCGCGCTCGGCGTCGTGCTGCTGGTGCTGACGGCCGCGTTGATCGGTCTCGCGTCGCGTTTCGGCAAGGTCGATGCGCTCGGTCAGCGGGAGACGACATGAGGTGCAGGTCATGAGCTGGTGGACCCGCCCGGTGACCGACACACAGATCACGCACCGCGGGCGTCTGTGGCTGTACGTGCTGGCCGCGCTGGTGCTGATCTTCCTCGTCGTGCCGACGCTGATCGTGATCCCGATGTCGTTCTCGGGCGCGCAGTACCTCGAGTTCCCGCCGCGCGAATGGTCGCTGCGCTGGTACCGCAGCTACTTCGAGTCCGCCAGCTGGATGCAGGCCACCGTGACCTCGCTGAAGGCCGGGGCGCTGACGGCGCTGGTCGCGACGCCGATCGGCACGATGGCCGCGTACGGGCTGCTGCTCTCGCGGTTTCGCGCCGCGCGCTGGATCTCGACGCTGCTGCTCGCACCGATGGTCGTGCCGATCATCCTGATCGGCATCGGCGTGTTCTACGCGTACGTGAAGCTGCACCTCGTGAACACGCTCACCGGACTCGTGCTCGCGCACACGATGCTCGCGTTGCCGGTTGTCACGATGGTCGTCGGCGCCGCGCTGAAGACCTTCGATCTGAACCAGGAGATGGTCGCGCGCAGCCTCGGCGCCTCGAGGCTGCAGGCGTTCGTGCAGGTGACCTTGCCGCAGATCCAGTTCACGGTCGTGACCGGCGCGGTGCTCGCGTTCCTGACGTCGTTCGACGAGATCATCGTTTCGCTGTTCGTCTCGGGCGGCGACAACTCGACGCTGACGCGCAACATGTTCAATGCGCTGCGCGACCAGGTCGACCCGACGATCGCCGCGATCTCGACGCTGATCATCGTCGTGACCAGCGTGCTGCTCGTGTTCACGCAGCTCGTCGGCAAGAAGGACGTCGCGGCCGGCTGACCGCGTGTAGAACGACGAGGTGAGTTCGGCTGTCGCAAGCCGCGCGAATGACCGGTGTTCTCCCGCCTGATGCGCATCAGGGCCCGAGCAGATTGCCGGCAGCAATGAACGAGTTGAGACGGTGGCGCATGAATTCCGTCCGCACGACCTGCTCGTCGCCGAATTCGAGCAACACGTTCTTGAATTTTCCATCGGCTGGCCAGGCCGGCGCGCCGGGGACGTCAGGCCGGCCATGGCGCGCGAAGCCGACCCAACGTGTGGCCACGGCTTGCGAGGCCGTACGGTCGCCGTCGGTGGGTGTGGCGCCCGTGCAGGCGCACAGATCGGCGGTGCCGAAGACGGCTGGTACCTCGCCGCCGTGCTGCACGCCAGGTTGTCTGCCGCGCAGGCCATCCGGCACTCGGCTGAAGTAATACCGCCAGACCGGCGCCTGGGCTGCGTGCAGCACCGCAATGCGGCGCGCGAAGGACGTGAAGACTGCGTCGCGCACCACTTGGCGGCCGAGTTCGGCGTCGTCCTTGACGTCGCGGTAGAGCGGTCGCACCAGCACTCCGCCGATCCCCAGTTTCTTGATCAGCTGCGCAGGCTGAATGCCGAAGGCCAGCGCGACGCTGGTCTCGTCGCTGTTGCTGCCGATCAGCAGCGGAATCTTCGCCTGCTTGCCGGCACGAAAGGCTTGGACCGGCGTGACCGGCACGACCGGGTCGCCCACGATGAAGCTGGGCGCAAGCGACAGTTCGTTGCCCTCCAGCGCAGCAAGTTGCTCGGCCGACACCGCACGCAACTGCTCTGCGCTGGCATCGGCGCCAGGCAGGCCCACCGCGCTGGCGACGCGCACGCCGGTCTCGCGCGCCTTGGCACGCCGGCGCGCCGGCAGACCGTAGGCGCTTTGCACGATCGCGCGCTGCATCAGGTCTCGCGACAGCGGCGAGCTCATCAATGCCAGAACGCTTTGCGCGCCAGCCGACTGACCGAACAGCGTGACGTTGGTCGGGTCGCCACCGAAGGCGGCGATGTTGCGTCGAACCCATTGCAGGGCCGCGATCTGGTCGAGCAGGCCGAAGTTGACCGCGCCGCCGGGAGCCTCGCGTTCGATGGCCGGGTGAACGAAGAAGCCGAGCGGTCCCAGCCGGTAGTTCACGGTGACCACCACCGCGCCCTGGCGGGCCAGCGCCGCACCGTCGTACAGCGGCAGCCCGCCGGCGCCAAAGATCAAAGCCCCGCCGTGCAGCCACACCATCACGGGAAGGTGCGCTCCCCGCTCGGCGCGCGGGGTGAAGACGTTGAGGTTGAGGCAGTCCTCGTCGAGCGTGCCAGGGTCGCCGCCACCCTCCAGCGAGAGGCCGCGCTTTTGGGGGCAGGCATTGCCGACCTTGACGGCATCGCGGGTGCCGGTCCAGACGGCCGCGGGGCGCGGCGCGCGCCAGCGCAACGCACCGACGGGCGGCGCCGCGTAGGGCAGGCCTCTGAAGATCGCGATCTCATGGCTCTGCGAGCCGGCGACTCGACCGGATTCGGTTTCAACCACCGGGGCCGCCAGCACGGTGGCCGTGGCCCAAACCGTCAGCGCCGCAAGAAGAGCGCCGCGCACACCGCGTGCGCCAAGCCAGCCGATGCGGACCGGGCCGGGATCTCGTTCGAACGATCCTGCCGACCGCCTGCTCTCAGACGCTTGTGTCATGTCGATCCCGCGTCCGGTCTGCTCGAGCAGAAAGTTCAGCACGACAAGACTGCGGTCCCTGATCTCGTAGCGGAGTTGATGCGCGGAGATGCAGTCACCATAACGCCTTCCAGCAGCAGTCCTCGCAGGATGGCCAGATCGCCAGTCTCCACGGGTCAATCGCGACCGGCCTGCTCGATCGCAGCGCCGATGGCGGCCGGATCGGTGAACCACACTTCATGGCTGCCACTGCACTCGACATAGCGGTACAGACCAAGCCGCTCCGAAAGGCGCGGGTGCCAACCCAGGCTATGCGGCAGAGCGGTGTCCATGCGGCAGTTGACATAGCTCTTGGGCACGGTCATGTTCGCCAGCGGCTGGCTGAGGATGATCTTGTCCTGGAAGGTCTTGTACGGGTGGACGTTCAACTGCTCGAAGGCGCGGGTCGCCAGTGCCAAGTCGGCATCGTTGATGAATGCCTCGCGCCAGATCGGGAAGGGCAGCATCACGCCGCCACCCTGTTGGGCAGCGATGCTGTCGAACAGGGCGGTGTAGTGCGGCGGAACCATGTCGTTCAGGCACTCGCCGGGCTGCGGCACAAACGCGTTCACGTAGACCAGGCGCGCCAGGCGCTGGGGCAGCAGATCCGCGACGCGCGAAATCACCATGCCACCGTAGCTGTGACCCACCAGGCGCACCTGTTGCAGGCCCTGCCGCTCGAGGTAGTCCTTGAGCGATTGCGCGGCGTCTTCCAGGCCGGTGGTGGCCCGGTCGTCGCCGGGCCGGTTGCCGGCCAGCGTGGGGCAGTGAACGGTGTGGCCGGCTGCGCGCAGCACGGCGGCGGTGGGTTCCAGTTCGGTGCCTGTGTGCCAGGCGCCATGGACGAGCACGTAGGTTCCGGGCGTAGTCGAAAAGCTCATCGTTGTCTCCTTGATCGGACGGGCCACGGAACCGATTGTGCTGAGCGTCGGACTGGCGACTGGCCGCTGTGTGCCAGGGGGGTGGTCGTTGTGTGCCGCGGGGCAGGGCACTAGTACCGCCGGCGCAGCGCGGCGGGCGTATGGCCCAGCCACTGGCGGCACAGGCGCACGAAGTGCGAGGGGTCGAGCAGGCCCACCCGGCGGCCTATTTCAGCCGTGGTCACCCGGCGCAGCGACGGGCTGATCAGCATGCGCTGCGCCTGAGCCATGCGCTCGGCCATCAACTGGCGGGCGAAGGTCTGGCCATTCGCAATCATCGCCCGGTGCACGGTGCGCACCGAAACGCCCAATGATGCGGCCACGTCGGCGGCAGTCAGGCCTGGCCGAACCAGGC
>Ga0209023_10002250_pt1 | contig 24437 bp, 20 predicted proteins | sample LakOneMetagenome_FD_187468 | JGI IMG/M metagenome (GOLD analysis project Ga0209023, IMG submission 187468) | Freshwater and sediment microbial communities from Lake Erie, Canada (SPAdes) (version 2) | ecosystem: Environmental > Aquatic > Freshwater > Lentic | place: Lake Erie, Canada... | reverse complement strand
GACGCTGATAGCGAGAAGATCCGCAACGAGGTCATCCGCATGCTGTCCGGCCCCGGTGGCCGCCGGCAGTCCGGTGGTGGCCAGGCCGCAGGCGCGGGCGCCGGTGGCGGCGGTGCCGCCGCAGGCACCGGCGAGGGCAAGAAGTCCTCGAAGCTGCTCGACCAGTTCGGCCGCAACCTCACGAAGCTCGCCTCCGACGGCAAGCTCGACCCGGTCGTCGGTCGTGAGACCGAGATCGAGCGGATCATGCAGATCCTCTCGCGCCGCACGAAGAACAACCCGGTCCTGATCGGTGAGCCCGGTGTCGGCAAGACCGCCGTCGTCGAGGGCCTCGCCCAGCGGATCACGAACTCGGACGTGCCGGAGCTGCTGAAGGGCAAGCAGATCTACACGCTCGACCTCGCAGCGCTCGTCGCCGGCTCCAAGTACCGCGGCGAGTTCGAGGAGCGCCTCAAGAAGGTGATGAAGGAGATCACCCAGCGCGGCGACATCATTCTCTTCATCGATGAGATCCACAACCTCGTCGGCGCAGGTGCCGCCGAGGGTGCGATCGACGCAGCATCGATCCTCAAGCCGGCACTCGCCCGCGGCGAGCTGCAGACGATCGGCGCAACCACGCTCGACGAGTACCGCAAGTACCTCGAGCGCGATTCGGCGCTGGAGCGCCGCTTCCAGCAGATCCGCGTCGAGCAGCCCTCGCCCGAGGAGACCGTGCAGATCCTCAAGGGCCTGCGCGACCGCTACGAGCAGCACCACAAGATCGAGATCACCGACGAGGCGCTGGAAGCAGCCGCCGAACTCGCTGATCGCTACATCGCCGACCGCCAGCTACCGGACAAGGCGATCGACCTGATCGACGAGGCCGCGTCCCGGATGCGGATCAAGTCGATGACGTCACCGCCGGTCTACAAGGAGCTCGAGGACGAGATCGAGGAGACCCGCCGCGGCAAGGAAGCGGCGATCGAGGCCCAGGAGTTCGAGAAGGCCGCGAACCTGCGCGATACCGAGCGCCAGCTGACGAACAAGAAGCGTGAGCTCGAAGAGCAGTGGGAGAAGGGCGAGCTCGAGGGCGCCGAGCGTCCGAAGATCGGCGAGGAGGAGGTCGCAGACATCGTCTCGATGTGGACCGGCATCCCCGTCGTCAAGCTGACCGAGGCCGAGACGCAGAAGCTGATGCGGATGGAGGACGAGCTGCACAAGCGCGTCATCGGTCAGCACGCCGCTGTCGAGGTCATCTCGAAGGCGATCCGTCGCTCACGCGCCGGCCTGAAGGATCCGAAGCGGCCGACCGGCTCGTTCATCTTCCTTGGCCCGTCAGGTGTCGGCAAGACCGAGCTGGCCCGCACGCTGGCCGAGTTCCTCTTCGGTGACGAGGAGGCGATGATCCGGATCGACATGTCGGAGTACATGGAGAAGCACGCCGTGTCGCGCCTCGTCGGTTCGCCTCCCGGCTACATCGGCTATGACGAGGGCGGCCAGCTGACCGAGGCCGTGCGCCGCAAGCCGTACTGCGTGCTGCTGCTCGACGAGATCGAGAAGGCGCACCCCGATGTCTTCAACATCCTGCTGCAGATCCTGGAGGACGGTCGCCTGACCGATTCCCAGGGCCGCACTGTCGACTTCCGTCACGCGATCATCATCATGACCTCGAACATCGGCGCCAGCGAGATCGCGCGCAACACGCCGCTCGGCTTCGCGGTCTCCGAGGACGAGACGGGCATGACGTACGACGACATGAAGGGCCGCGTGATGGGCGAGCTCAAGAAGGCCTTCCGGCCCGAGTTCCTCAACCGCATCGATGACGTGCTCGTCTTCCACAAGCTGCAGAAGGCCGAGATCACCACGATCGTTGAACTGCTGCTGCACCGGATCCGCGTCTCGCTCGCCGAGCGTGAGCTGCAGCTGGAGCTGACCGACGACGCCCGGGACCTCCTGGTCGAGAAGGGCTGGGACCCGGCAATGGGCGCCCGGCCGCTGCGCCGCGCGATCCAGCGCTACATCGAGGATCCGCTCGCCGACTTCGTGCTGCGGGCCGAGCTCGTGCCCGGCGGCACGGTCCTGGTCGACAAGGCCAAGGCGAACAAGGCCGACGACGACCCCGACGTCAGCATGAAGATCATCCCGCCGAAGAAGACGCGCAAGAAGGCCGTCGCGGTCGGTGCGCCGAGCGATGAGGCTGAGGGCGATGCGCCCGCAGCCGACGCTGCCGAGTAGTGGCGCTCGACTGAAAGAAGAATCACACGAGCGGTAGGCGCGTTCGGGTAGCGTTGCGGTCGTGGATACTCAACGTCTCAAGAACGTGCCGATCTTCGCTGGTCTGAGCGACGAGGCACTCGGCCACATCGCAGCGCTGGCCGCCGAGGTCAGTGTGCCGGAGGGCAAGGAGCTCGTCCGTGAGGGCGACTACTCCTACGACGTCCTCGCGATCGAAGAGGGCACCGCACGCGTCACCCGTGGCGGCGAGGCGATCGCCGATCTCGGACCCGGCGACGTGATCGGTGAGATGGGCGTGCTGGAGCGCGATCAGCGCAACGCCACCGTGATCGCCACGTCACCGATGATGCTCATGACCCTGACGGGGTGGGACATCAAGCGGCTCGAGAAGACCGAGCCAGAGGTCGTTGCGCATCTGCGCGCAGTGGTCGAGCAGCGCCGCGACCAGGCGTAGCCGCCGCCGCAATTCGGCGGCTGGCCAGCCGCGAGGTGATCGCGAAGACGCCGACGCCGATGCACGCCACCGTGACGTAGCGCAGCAGCGCGGGCTCGTTCGTGCCGAGCATCAGTCCGTGGAATGCCGCGATCGGCCACAGGGCGTACGCGGCTCGGTGCACGACGCGCCATGCGCCACGTGGTAGCCGGTTGCGGAGCAGCGCGGTGGCGATCACCGCGAACGCCAGATCGAGCGCAAGCGTGCCGAGGCCGACGAACAGCGGCTCGTAACCCGACGTGAAGGGGACGACCGCTGAGAGCCAGCCGATATCCACGAAGGTCTCAGCGATCGCGCTCGCGACATGTGCAGTGATGAAGCAGACCATCCCGAGCGCGAGTGTCCGATGCAGTCCGGCGCGGACAGCGGGCCGGAGGAGGGAACGCCCGCCACGTTGGTCGGCGCGCCGGATCGGGCCCAACACCCCGAGTACCAACACGAACGTGAGCAGGACAATCGACGCCAGCCCGGTTGCGCGGGAGATGTACCAGAGGAGCTCGTTCGTGGTCATCTGTCGCTCACGAGCTGCGCGTCGTCACCGGTGCCGGGGCGCTCTCGTAGGCGGGGTCCACCGGCTGGTTCAACGTGGCATCCTCGGCGGCGCTGGACAGCACGGTGGATGTGGTGGTCGTCGCGGTGGCGGAGGTGTGGCCGCTGGTCTGACTCATCGCGACGCCGGCGCCGATCGTTGCTGCCGCGGTGACCGACAGGATCGCCGTGGTCAGGCGGCGCACGAGGCTGCTGGTGGTTGCTGTGCTCTCGGGCATGTGCTGCAGCATCGACCGCGGCCCTGAAGGCCAGCTCTTGGTTGCCTGAGGATTGCCTGAGTCCTCGCTGGCCTAGGCTGCGGGCGATGGAGCTTCAGGACGCGGTTCGCACACGCAGAACGCACAAGGTCTACGGCGCCGACCCGGTGGATCCGGCGGTGCTGGAAGAGCTGTTCGATCTGGCGCGCTGGGCGCCGAATCATCACCTGACGAATCCCTGGCGCTTTCGCGTCGTCGGTCCGCAGGCGCTGGAGCGGCTCAAGGCCGCCGAGGACGATCCGGTTGCCGCGAAGAAGCTCGATCGGGCGCCGACGCTGGTGGCGGTCAGCAGCGCGAGCGGGGACGATGCCAGCGCGGCGGACCGGCAGGAGGATCTGATGGCCAGCGCGTGCGCGGCCTATGTGGTGCTGCTCGCCGCCACCGAACGCGGCTTGGCGAGCTACTGGCGCACACCTGGGGTTCTGACCCGGCCGGAAGGGCGCACCGCACTGGGTATCGGCGACGACGAGCAGATCGTCGGGCTGCTCCATCTCGGCAGCATGCGGCAGGAGCCGCAGACGCCGGAGCGGGCGCCGCTGGATGCCGTCTGCACGTTCCTCGACTAGGCCCGTCGTTTGCGAGGCCCGTCGTTACGAGGCAATGTCGCGCTTCGCGGTGATCGTGAGCGGTCGCACGCGCACCACCATCTCCGGTGGTACGGCGTTGCGCCTGCCGTAGGCGTCGGCGTTCTCGGCGCCCATGTAGCGGCCGCCGATCCGTGTGCCCCAAGCCAGCAGCTCGGCGGGGTCCGTCGACGTCGTCGCGGTCCCGGCAATGGTGACGAAGCTGAACGGCGGCGTCTCGTCGTCGAAGCAGAGGCAGACGCGCCCGTCACGCAGGATCGCCTTGCCCTTGATCGTGTCGGCCGAGGTCATGAACACGATCTCGTCGCCATCGAGATCAACCCAGACCGGCGCGACGTGGGGCCGACCGTCCTTGCGCACGACGGCCAACTTCGCGGTGCGCGCCGGCAGCGCCGTGAGGAACTCCCGCCACCAGCCGTCGGCTGCGTCGTGGTACGCCATGGCTCAAAGATCGCAGGTGTGGCGGAAGCCATACAGCCGCGCGGCGCTGGTACCAGCGTGGCGGGCCCGCTGGTACTCGGACTTCTGCAGCAGGAACTCCGCCTTGTCGCCGGCCTTGGCGGCGTTCGCACCCGCCTCGGCGGACGTCTCCATGCGATTGATCGCCCGACGAAAGCGGCTGAAGATGGTGCGCTTCAACTTGGGCGTCTTCAGCGCCGCCAGGCGCCGGTCCATGCCGCGTAGGGCGCTCGCCGCCCGGCGCAGGGCCGTCACGGCGCCGGTCAGACCGGCGGGCGGATCGAGCTTGCCTGCGGCCGCGCGGCAGATCTTGCCGCCCTCGCGCACGACCGTTGCCCGCGTCAGCACGCGCTCGCGCACCGTGTAGCCGACCTCGAGGTGGATGATCGCGGTCTCCCAGCGGGCCGCCTCGTTCTCCGCCAGGCAGCTGGTCCCGGCGCCGCTCGCGATCCAGGTGACCTGTTTGAGATTCGAGTCCAACGACCGGACGGTCGCGATCGGCTCCGCGTTTCCGGCGGTGAAGAGGTCGGTGCCGATGTCGGGTTCGATGACGTCGACGCTGGTCGCGGTCTCGGGCAGCACGATGCTGCGTGTGGAGCGGGTCTGGCAGCCGGTGCCGACGAACGAGATGTCGGTGGAGGCCATCTTCTTCGTGCTCTCCAGCTGGGTCGCTGCGCGCGCGCTGGCAGCGGAGGAGAGGAGGAGGGCAGATGCCACCAAGATCCGGCTGATCATCGAGCGGAGAGCGTATCGCTGCGTGCCCACCGGCCGCGCCAGTTCCGGTGCAGGCGAGATCCGTCGGACCCGAACCGTAGCCTCGACTGCCGATGGCTCGCCCCACCACCGTTCACGTGTGCTCGGCCTGCGCTCACAGCGAGCCGCGCTGGATGGGGCAGTGCCCCGGCTGCGGCGAGTGGAACACACTGGTCGAGGAGCGCTCGGCCCCGGGCGTCGCCGCAGGTCGTGGTGGCAGCCGGAGCGCCGGCGTGGCAGGGCGGGCGACCGTGCTGCGCGATGTGCAGCAGGAGCAGACCGCGCGCCTGCCGACCGGCATCGGCGAGCTGGATCGCGTGCTCGGTGGCGGCGTCGTTCCCGGCTCGCTCGTGCTCCTCGGTGGTGCGCCCGGGATCGGCAAGTCCACCCTCACCGGCATGGCGCTCGGACACCTCGTCGGCAGCGGTGCTGACGTGTTGTACGTCTCCGGTGAAGAGTCGCCGGCACAGGTGCGGATGCGGCATCAGCGGCTGGAAATCGAGGCATGTCGCGCGCTCGACGTCCCGATCCTGACCGAGACGGATCTGCCGTCGGTGCTGGCGACGCTCGAGCAGCTGCGCCCCGCGGTCTGCGTGATCGATTCCGTGCAGACGCTGCACGATCCTGCGCTGACCGGGGCGCCCGGATCGGTCGGGCAGGTGCGCGAGGTCGCTGCACAGATCCTGCGCGTGGCCAAGGGCATCGGCAGTGCCGTGATCCTCGTCGGGCACGTGACCAAAGAGGGCTCGATCGCGGGGCCGCGCGTGCTCGAGCACCTTGTCGACGCCGTGCTGCAGTTCGAGGGCGAGCGTGAGCGCACGTACCGGACGCTGCGCGCCCTCAAGAACCGCTTCGGCTCCACGAACGAGGTCGGCGTCTTCGAAATGCGCGAAGGCGGGCTGGTCGAGGTGCTCGACCCCAGCGCGCGCTTCGTCGACGAGGCCACCGGCAAACCCGGCAGCGTGATCCTCGCGGCAATGGAGGGCTCGCGGCCGATGTTGGTGGAGGTCCAGGCGCTGGTCCATCCGAGTGAGCTGGAGCAGCCCCGACGGGTCTGCACCGGTATCGATCGCAACCGGCTCGCGCTGATTCTTGCCGTGCTCGGGCGCCACGCGAAGATCGCGACGGGGAGCGCCGACGTGTTCGTGAACGTCGTCGGCGGGCTGCGCGTCGATGAACCCGGCGCCGATCTGGCGGTCGCCCTGGCTGTTGCGAGCGCGGCGCGCGGCGTGCCGCTGATCACCGGAGCAGGGCCGACCCGTCCCCTGGCCTGTTTCGGCGAGCTCGGTCTGACCGGCGAGCTGCGCACGGTCGGGCACACCGAGCGCCGGTTGACAGAAGCGAGGAAGTTCGGTCTCGGCAATGCGCTGCACCCCGGCACGGCGCCGACGATCGGCCGCGCGCTGCGTGATGCGTTTGCCGGCGGTGTCAGCGGTGTCAGCGGTGACGTCGTAATTCGCGACGCGCGCGAAAAAGTCGGTCCGTAGCGGTCACAAAAGCCTTGCGTTGCAAGGCCTGAAGGCAGCACGCCGGATCTGCGGGCCCCTGGTATGATTGCTGAAATGGTCGCGCGATCCGGGGATGGGCTAGAGCTCGAAACCCGTCCTGAGCCGCGACTCGTCAAGGCGCTCGAGATGGTCGCGCCCGGCACACCGTTGCGAGAGGGTCTGGAAGACATCCTCCACGCCGGGACCGGCGGCCTGATCGTGATCGGTGAGGAGGAGGAGCTCAGCTTCCTGTTCTCCGGCGGCATCAAGCTCGACGTCGACTACACGCCGGCGATGCTCTACCAGGTCGCCAAAATGGACGGCGGCATCACGCTCAACGTCAACGCGACGAAGATCGGTATGGCGAACGTGCAGTTCACGCCTGACCCGACGATCCTCACGCTCGAGACGGGGACGCGACATCGCACCGGCGAACGCGTCTCCAAGCAGACCGATGCGATGGTGATCGCGATCTCTCAGCGCCGCGAGGTCGTCGCCCTGTTCATCGATGGTCAGAAGTACCTGCTGGAAGAGATTCCGGTGGTCCTCGCCAAGGCGAACCAGGCGCTCGCGACGATCGACAAGTTCCGGGCCCGCCTCGATCAGGTCGCGACGCGGCTGACGGCGCTGGAGTTCGAAGGCAGCGCCACGCTGCATGACGTCCTCACCGTGCTGCAGCGCTCAGAGCTCGTGACCCGCATGGCCGTCGAGATCGAGCGGCACATCGTCGAGCTCGGCACCGAGGGCCGGCTGATCGAGATGCAGCTCGAGGAGGTGATGGTCGGCGTGTCCGCCGAGCGCGCCGCCCTGGTCGAGGACTATCTCGCCGAAGGCGCCGACGACTCGGTGTTTGCGAGCGCGGTGGAGCAGCTCGCCCAGCTGCCGCAGCAGGATCTGCTCGACTTCGGGCGGCTCGCCGAGATGCTGGGCTACGACCGCAAGGTCAACACGCTGGAGCATGCCGTGACACCGCGCGGACATCGCGTGCTCGGCCGCGTGCCGCGCCTGCCAAAACTTGCTGTTGCCGAGATCATCAAGGAGTTCGCCGGGCTCGATGAGCTTCTCGCCGCCACCGACACCGAGCTTGCCGGCGTCGAGGGGGTTGGCGACATTCGTGCCAAAGACATTCGCGAGAGCCTGCGCCGTCAGCAGGAGATCAATCTCGTTGACCGCTACCTGCAGACCTAGAACCACCGCAATGACCGGAGCGTCCGGAAGACGCCCGCCCGTATTCATCACCGAGGAGGAGAGCCATGCCGACTGAAGCCCCTGAAGAAGCGTTCGTGGATTTGGAAGAACTCGAGGCGATCGAGATCGTCAACATCGAGTTCGAGGTCGGCGACAAGGTGGTGTCTCCCCACCACGGTGCGGGGCAGGTGCTCAAGAAGGAGCACAAGAAGATGTTCGGCAAGGAGGGGGAGTACCTGACGATCAAGATCCTCCACAACGACATGACGGTGATGGTCCCGTGTGAGAACGCCGGCATCACGGGGCTGCGCCGTGTGATCGACGAGGAGACCGTCAAGAAGGTGCTGGCCGTGCTCGAGGACGACATGTCCGAGATGCCGAAGAACTGGAACCGCCGCTTCAAGCACAACCGCGACAAGATCAAGACGGGTGTGATCTTCGAGCTGGCCGAGGTCGTCCGCAACCTGGCGCTGCGTGAGCACGACAAGGGCCTCTCGACCGGTGAGAAGCAGATGTTCACCCGCGCCAAGAAGATCCTGGCGTCTGAGCTGATGTACGCGCTCGACAAGGACGAGGACGAGTCCGAGGCGTACCTGAACGACCTGCTGACCAGCTCAGCAGAGCGGATCGCGGCAGCGCGTTAACCGCATGATCGCGGCGGCACTGGTGGTTGCCGCCGGAAGCGGTGAGCGCCTTGGGGCAGCAGAACCCAAGGCGCTCGTGGCCTGTGGCGGAAAGCCGCTCGTCAGCTGGTCGCTCGCGGCGCTCGCCGCCGTGCCGCAGATCACGCAGATCGTGGTCGCCTTGCCGCCCGGGGTCGACCCCGGCGTGTTGCCGTCGGGCGTGACCGCCGTCGTTGGTGGCGCCGAGCGCTCGCACTCGGTCCGGGCGGCGCTCGCCGCCGTCGAGGGTGAGCCGGATCTCGTCCTGGTGCATGACGCCGCGCGGCCTCTGATCACGGCCGAGGAGATCGCAAGGGTCCTGCAGGCAGCGGCACAACCCGGCGTTGACGGCGCAGTCGCTGCGGCGCCGGTCAGTGACACGATCAAGGCGATCGGCCCTGATGGAGTCACGGTGCTGCGCACCTTGGAGCGCGGTGCCCTCGTGGCGGTACAGACGCCGCAGGTCTTCCGGCGGTCCGTGCTCGAGCGCGTGCTCGAGCAGCCTGACACGATCGTCGGCGCGGCGACGGACGATGCATCGCTGGTGGAGGTCGCGGGCGGCACCGTTGTGGTCGTACCGACCTCGCCGGAGAACCTCAAGGTCACGACGCCGCTCGACCTGCAGCTTGCCGAGCTGCTCCTGCGACAGCGTTCCGCTGCGACCTAGACCGCCGGAGCGGTCGCCTCGCCGCGCTGCGCCGCGGCCGCGTGCTCCCGGCTGTCACGCGAGCTGATCAGCGTCGCCGCGAGCAGCGCGCCGAAGATCGCAAAACCGGCGCCGACGGAGAACGCGGTGCTGAAGCCGTCGGTCAGCGCCTGCGCCTTCGATGCACCCGTCGTCAGGCTGTCGGCCGTCGTTGAGTTGGCGATCGACGCGAGAATCGCCAGGCCGAGGGCGCCGCCGATCTGCTGCGAGGTGTTGATCAGCCCGGAGGCCAGGCCCGCCTGGTCGGGCGTTGTTCCAGCGACCGCGGCGATCGTGACCGTGACGAAGGAGAAGCCGAGCCCGATCGCCGCAAGCACCGACGGTCCCAGCATGTCGGTGGCCCACTTCCCGTCGACGCTGATCTGCGTGAACCAGAGCAGGCCGCTGGCGATGAACAGCAGACCGGTGACGAGGATCGGCTTGAAGCCAAAGCGCGTCACGAGCTGTGAGGCGGCGCCGGCCGAGAGGATGATCGCGATCGAGAGCGGGATGTAGGCAAGGCCGGCGCGGATCGCGCTGAAGCCGAGCACCTGCTGCAGGTACAGCGTCACGAGGAAGAACATCGAGAACAGCGACATGCCGACGAGCAGGCCGACGATGTTGGCGCCGCGCAGCGTCCGCTGGCGGAAGATCGAGAACGGCACCAGAGGCCGCGCCACACGTGACTCGATCGCGATGAAGAGCGCGAGCAGCAGGGCGGCGCCAGCGGCGCGCAGCAGCGTCGTGCTCGATCCCCAGCCGACGCTGCGGGCGTCGACCAGCGTGAACACGAAGAGCGTCAACCCCGCTGTGACGGTGACGGCGCCGGGAATGTCGAAATGCGTGTGGGCCTCGGAGCTGCGGCTCTCGAGCAGGCGCTTCGGTGCCTGCCAGGCGAGGAACAGGCCGATCGGGACGTTCACGAACAGCACGGCCTGCCAGCCGATCCACTCGGTCAGGACGCCGCCGAGCAGCGTGCCGACGGCGCCGCCCGCACCCGCGACCGCGCCCCAGACGCCGAGCGCACGGTTGCGCTCAGAGCCTTCGGCGAACGTGGTGGTGAGGATCGAGAGCGCTGCGGGGGAGACGATCGCGCCGCCGAGGCCCTGAAGGGCACGTGCGGCGATCAGCTGCCCGTCGGTCTGCGCCAGGCCACCGAGCAGGGAGGCGACGGCGAACAACGACATGCCGATGATGAACATCCGGCGCCGGCCGGCGAAGTCGGCGACGCGGCCGCCGAGCAGCAGAAAGCCGCCGAACGCGAGCGTGTAGGCGTTGACGACCCAGGAGAGGTTGTCCTGCGAGAACTCGAGGTCCTTGCCGATCGACGGCAGAGCGATGTTCACGATCGACGCGTCGATCACGATCATGAACTGCGTCGCGCAGAGCAGCAGCAGGGCGAGGTGCTTGGCGCGGGGCGTGCTGACGTCGGACATCGCGCGCAGTCTAGGAGGCCGCCAGAGCGCGTCCGATCGCCAGCGCGGACGTTGCCGCCGGCGATGGGGCGTTGCGCACGTGGAGCACCGGCCCGTCGGCCCAGGTTGCGAAATCCTCGACCAGCGTCCCGTCGCGTGCCACGGCCTGTGCCCGCACGCCGAAGCTGGTCGTCGGTGCGACGTCCGCGGCCTGCAGCGCCGGCACATAGCGCTGGGCGGCCCGGATCACCGCGCGGCGACTGACGGCCATCTGCAGTTCGTGCAGCACACTGCGCCGCTGCCGCCAGACCATGCGCGCGGTTCCCGGCCAGACGAGGGTGCGCCGCCACTCCGGTAGGCCGTGCGGCGCAAGCAGCGCGGTCGGGCCGAGCGTCAGGCCGCCGTCGATCGTCGGCGTCAGATGGACGCCGAGGAACGGCAGCGCAGGGTCTGGGACCGGATAGATCATCGCCTGCACCAGCGCTGCCCGCTCCGGCCGCAGATGCAGGTAGCTGCCGCGGAACGGCACGATCCGGGGATCTGCCGGGGCCCCGCTCTGCTCGGCCAGCCGCGCTGCGTCGGCACCCGCGCAGCTGATCACGCGTGCCGCCGTCAGGCGCCGGCCATCGGCGGCTACCAGCGTCGCCGCGTCACCGCTCACCGCCACGTGGTGCACGGGCCAGCCGGTCTCGATCTGTCCGCCGACGGCGCGGATCTCGGTCGCCAGGGCCTGCGCGACGCGCTGGAAGTCGACGACGGCGGCCTCGGGTGACCAGAGCGCTGCGAGACCGCGGACGGCCGGCTCCCGCTCGCGCAGCTCGCTGCTGCTGAGGCGTGTCAGGCCAGGAACACCGTTGGCGTGGCCGCGCCGCTCGAGCTCGTCGAGGCGCGCCAGTTCGCGCGGATCGGTCGCCACGATCAGCTTGCCGCAGCGGTGCAGCGGAATCGCGTGCAGCGCACAGAACTCGCGCATCGCGGCCGCGCCCTCGGTACAGAAACGGGCCTTGAGCGAGCCCGGCGTGTAGTACACGCCGGTGTGGATGACGCCGGAGTTGTGTGCCGTCTGCGCGCCGGCGATCGCCGCGCCGGCCTCGAGCACGATGACGCGGGTCCCCGGCGCTGCCTGCTGCAGCGCCCGCGCGGTCGCCAGGCCCACGATGCCGGCGCCGACGACTGCGACGTCGGTGTTCATCGCCAGTGGCTGAGCAGGTCTTCGTCGGAGACCTGTCGCACGAGCCGTGCCGGAACGCCCATCACGACCGCGCGTGGCGGCACGTCAGCGGTGACGACGGCGCCGGCGGCGACGAAGGCTTCCTCGCCGACCGTGATGCCGGGCGTCAGCACGGCTCCGCCACCGATCCGACAGGCCCGTTTCAAGGTCGCGCCGCGCAGCTGGCTGCCCGCCGGGTGGCGGTTCATCGTGTCGTCGTTGGTCGTCGTGACACCCGGTCCGACGAAGACGTCATCCTCGACAACGCATGACGTGGTGAGGTAGACGCCGGTCTGGATCGAGACCCGATCGCCGATCGTCACGCCGCACTCGATCGTGCTGCCCCGGCCGATCAGCGTGTTCCTGCCGACGGCGACGCCCTCGCGCACGAATGCCTGGTCGCCGATGATCGACTGGGCGCCGATCTGCGCGGAGGCGAAGACGATCGCCTGGGCGCCGATGATCGCGCCCTCACCGATCCGCAGCGGCATGTCGCCGGCGCCGGACGAGGCAGAACCCGGTGCCAACGCCGGGCGCCGGCCGAGGATCGCCGCGTCCGCCACCTGGACGCCGTTGCCGAGAACCACGTTGTCGTGGACGACGACATGGGCCCCGAAGCGCACGTCGTCGCCGACGATCGCCGATTCGGCGAGCACCAGATGCGCTGCTGCGTGCTGATCCGTCACGCCCGCGACCCTATCGCGCTTTAGAGTGGTGGGCTGCCGTGCTGACCGACTATCACGTTCACCTGCGCCCGGACGGGCCCAACACGACCGCCGCTGAGTACTTCACGGCGGAGAACGCGGCCCGCTATCGGCAGCACGCGACGGACCGCGGCATCGCCGAGCTCGGCGTCGCCGAGCACATCTACCGCTTCTCGCAGGCACTGGACGTCTGGGACCACGAGTACTGGACGAGCAATGCCAACGACGACATCGACGAGTACTGCGCGTTCGTGCGCGCGGAGACCGATCTCAAGCTGGGCATCGAAGCCGATTTCGTCCCGGGTCGCGAGGAACGCATGCGCGACTTGCTGGAAGCACGCGATTGGGATTACGTCGTCGGCTCGGTGCACTTCGTCGGGCAGGGTGCGCTGGACTACGACAAGTACGACGTCTGGACCACCGCGCGATCAGCCGACGAGGTCTGGTCGACCTACTTCCGCTGGCTCGGCGAGCTGGCGACGACGGGCCTCTACGACATCCTCGCGCATCCCGATCTCGTCAAGCACTGGGGGCGCGGCGATGTGCTGCGTCCGTGGCCGGAGAAGGACGTCCGGCACTACTACGAGCTGGCGATGGAGCAGATCGCTGCGTCCGGGATGGCCGTGGAGCTTTCGACCGCGGGGCTGCGCAAGCCGATCGGCGAGATCTACCCGGACCGGGCGTTCCTGGAGATGGTGGCGGACGCCGGCAACCCCGTGGCGCTCTCCAGCGACGCGCACACGCCGGACGTCCTGGGACATGGCTACGACCAGGCGCTGGAACTGCTCGCCGACGTCGGCATCACCGAACTCGCCGTCTTCGACCGGCGGCAGATCACGCTGCACCCGATCGGCGCCTCGTCATGACGCAGGTACGGACCGGGATCGGCTGGGACTCCCACCGCCTTGTCGCGGAGCGGCCACTGATTCTCGGCGGCGTCACCATTCCCTACGAGTTGGGACTCGACGGACACAGCGATGCCGACGTCCTGACGCACGCGGTGATCGACGCGCTGCTCGGAGCGACCGGCCGCGACGACATCGGGACGCACTTTCCGGACACCGAGGAACGCTGGCGAGGCGCAGACTCGATGGAGCTCTTGGCGGCGGTTGTCACCGAGATCACGCGCGCCGGGGTGCGCATCGTGCACGTCGACACCACCGTCGTGATGGAGCGCCCGAAGCTCGCCCCGCACCGCGAGGCCGTGCGGGCGTCGCTCGCGGCGGGACTCGGACTGACGGGTGACGATGTGAACATCAAGGCCAGCACCGGTGAGGGGCTGGGGTTCGTCGGGCGCGGCGAGGGTGTCGCGGCGCTCGCCGTCGTGACCGTGGAGCGCTAGGCGATGGCAGCTGGTGCGGAGTCCTGGATTGGGCGGACGATCGGCTGGTCGCTGCTGGCCGCCGTCGGCCTGAGCCTGGTGTTGCCGTCGGTGCCGAGCTACGACCCGTTCGCCTGGATCATCTGGGGCCGCGAGATCACCGAAGGCGCGCTGACGACGACCTACGGCCCGTCCTGGAAGCCCTTTCCGGTCTTCTTCACGACCGCGTTCTCGCTGTTCGGCGCCGCAGCGCCGTGGCTGTGGCTGGTGGTCGCAATCGCCGGCTGTCTCGCGGCGCTGGTGGCGTGTTGGATGCTGATCATCAGACTGGACGGCGGCCGGGTCGGCGCGGCAGCCGGCGTCGGCGCCCTGGCTCTGACGCCGTGGTGGGTCACCCATGCCACGCGCGCGAACTCCGAGGGACTGACGGTGTTCTTCGTGCTCGCGACGCTGGAGCGGATGCTGGCGGGCCGGCATCGCGCCGCATTCGTGATGGGCTGTTGCGCTGCGCTGCTGCGCCCCGAGTGCTGGCCGTTTCTCGGCCTGTACGGCCTGTGGCTGCTGTGGCGCGGTCCGCTGCCGCGCCCGTTGATCGTCGGCGCGGGCATCGCCGTGCTCGCGTGCTGGCTGTTGCCGGAGTGGTGGGGCTCGGGGGATCCGTTCCGCGCCGGTAACCGCGCCCGGACCGGGATCGGGCCGCAGGCGCCCACGAACGCCGACTCGCCGGTGCTGGCGATCTTCCGTGACGCCGCCGACATGCTCGTGATCCCGGTGGCGGTCGGGTTGCTGGCCGCGGCGTGGGACGCGGTCCGCAGCCGCGATGCCCTGCTGCCGAGTCTCGTCGGGCTCGCTGCGGCCTGGTTCGGTGTCGTGGCCCTGATGACCAGCGGCGGTTTCTCCGGTAACCAGCGCTACCTCGTCGTTCCTGTGGTCCTGCTGATCGTCGTCTCTGGTGCGGGCTTGGGTCGCGTGGTGACGACGCTCGGTCACGGCGCCGAGCACCGTTGGCTGGCGGCCGCGGCCGCCGCTGTGCTCTTCGCGTTGCCGTCGCTCGGCCACCTTCGACGGACCTGGGATGCTGCGGCCTACCAGGAGGCGATGACCAAAGCCCTGCCCGATCTGATCAGCGGTCTTGGCGGCGCCGACGACGTGCGGCGGTGCGGACTGGTGTCGACCGGTCGCTTCCTGGTTCCGCAGGTCGCGTGGTACATGCACCTGCATCAAAAGGACGTTTCCTCACACACCCTCCAGCCGGGCACCGTGTTCCTGGTGCGCACGACGCGGCACGCGGGCGGTGAGCCCGCCGATGGCGCGATCGCGCCGGCGCCGGTCGTGAGCGGCGGCGCCTGGCGCGTCTATCAACGATGCCGGCCGAGCGCGACATGACCGCGATCATCAAGCGGCACCCGCGGGCGTGGACAGCGATCGGTCTGCTGGCGATCGTCGGCGTGTCCTATCTGCTGCGCAGCCAGGCGCTGTCGGCCAAGTTCTGGATCGACGAGGGGCTGTCCGTCGGCATCGCCAACCACCCGCTCACCGACATCCCGGGCGTGCTCCGGCAGGACGGGGCGCCGCCGCTCTACTACCTCTTGCTGCACGTGTGGATCAACCTGATCGGCGGCGACGGCGAGGCCCGGACCCACGCGCTCTCGTTGCTCTGCGCGCTGCTCGCCATTCCGGCCAGCTGGTACTGGGCTCGCCGCGTCTTCGACGCGCGCAGCGCCTGGATCACGGCGCTGCTGATGGCGACGCTGCCGTTCGTCACGTACTACGCGCAGGAGACGAGGATGTACACCCTCGTCGTCCTGATCGGCACCTGTGCCGGGGGCGCATTCGCGGCGGCGTTCGTCCGCGGTGATCGGCGCGCACTGCCCTGGTTCATCGTGTTCGGTGCGCTGGCGCCGTACAGCCACAACTGGGGCGCCTTCTTCGTCGCCGGCTGTGGCCTGACCTGGCTGGTGCTCGTGCGTGGCGCCGGCGATGACGGGCGGCGCGTGCTCGTGCGCGACGGCGTGCTCGCGTTCGGGATGATCGCGCTGCTCTATCTCCCGTGGTTGCCGACCGTGCTCGACCAGGCGCGGCATACCGGTGCACCGTGGGCCGAATCGCCGTCGCTCTCGGATCTCCTGTCCGTGCTGGAGCTCGCGACCGGTGGCATCGCGATCGCGCTCGTCGGCGGCGCCGGCCTTGCGCGGCTCCGTGACGATGAGCCGCGCTGGGCGCGCGCGGCGTTCGCGCTCGTCGCTGCCGCGGTTGCGACGGTGCTGTTTGCGTGGACGTTGTCGCAGTTCAGTCCGGCATGGTCCGGGCGTTATGCGGCGATCGTCGTCGGCCCCCTGTTGTTGGCGGTTGGCGCTGGGCTGGCTGCCGCTGGCCGCTTGGGCATCGTCGTGCTCGTGATCGGCCTGATTCTCAGCTGGAGCACGCAGGAGACCCGGCTCAAGGGCAAGAGCAACGTGTTCAAGGTGACGCGGACGCTGACGGACCGCGGCCTCGTGCGTGACGGTGACACCGTCGTCTCCGTCCATCCTGAGCAGGGAGCGGTCACCCGCTACTACCTCGGGCCGCGCGTCCACTACGCGGACGCGCTCGGGCCCGTACGCGATCCCCAGGTGTTCGACTGGCGCGACGCGCTTGACCGGCTGCAGCGCACCGGCCCGCGGACGGCGCTCGCCGAGATCACCCCCGGTGTCCGGCCCGGCCAGCGGCTGATCGTCCTGTTCCCGTTGATTCGCAGTGGCCGCTGGGGAGCGCCGTGGACGGCGCTGGTGCGCAAACGCTCGTCGCAGTGGCAGGAGACGCTCGATCACGATCCGGACTACCGGCGTCTTGCGGCGCTGCCGCAGTTCGGCTATCGCCGGCTGCCGCGCGGTGTGCGGGCGGTCGTCTACGAGCGGCGTTGAGTTTTGCGTCGCTTCGTCAAGGTTCGCCCCCAACCAGCCGAAGCGGGAAGCATGTCTGCGAGTTCCCCGTCCTGCCAGATGGTCGTCTTTGCGGTGCACGCCGAGGAGTACGCGCTGCCGATCAGTCACGTCCAGGAGATCATCAAGTACACGACGCCGCGCACCGTGGCCTCATCGAATCCGGTGGTCTGCGGCGTGATCTCGCTGCGCGGGCGGATCGTTCCGGTGCTGGACCTCGGTCTGCGGCTCGGACTGGCGCGCGCCGAGAGCGGCGACGACGCGAAGATCGTGATCGTCGAGGCGGGCGACGATGTCGTCGGCCTGATCGTGGACGACGTCACCGAGGTGCTGACCGTCGACGGTGAGCAGATCGACGACGCGCCGATGGCGGTCGATGGCGGCTGCGTCAGCGGCGTCGCCAAGATCGACGACCGGCTGGTTGTGATGCTCGAACCGGCGATCGTTATCGCCACCCTTGCCGAGCAGATCGCAGCCGCTGAGACCGACGCGCCGCGCCTCCAGGCCGTCGCCTGAAGACCGTGAAGAAGTGTTAGCGCCCGTTAGGTGCTGACCGGATTGGGGTCGCCGGCAGGGAAACTGTCGGCATGGCCCTCGTTGATGAACCTCGCCTGCCCGAACCCCTTGACACGCGTGAGGCGGACGCCGCCCACCCGTACGTCGTGATCGGTGGCGGTCCGGCCGGACTGACCGCCGGCTACCTGCTCGCCAAGGCCGGCAAGAAGGTCATCGTGCTCGAGGCTGACGACCAGGTCGGCGGCATCGCCAAGACCGTCGTCGACCCCGACGGTTACCGCTTCGACCTCGGCGGCCACCGCTTCTTCACCAAGAACCAGGAGGTCGACGACCTCTGGCACGAGATCATGGGCGACGAGTTCCTCAAGCGTCCGCGCATGTCCCGCATCTTCTGGCGCGGCAAGTACCTGGATTACCCGCTCAAGGGCACCGACGTGATCAAGAAGCTCGGCCCCTGGGAGCTGTTCCTCTGCGGCATGTCCTACATCTGGGCCGCGATCACGCCCAAGGGTCCCGAGGAGAACCTCGAGCAGTGGGTCTCGAACCGCTTCGGCAAGCGCCTCTACGGCCACTTCTTCAAGGGCTACACCGAGAAGGTCTGGGGCGTGCCCTGCACCGAGCTGCGCTCTGAGTGGGCCGCGCAGCGGATCAAGGGCCTGTCGTTCTACTCGGCCGCCAAGTCCGCCTTCTTCGGCAACAAGGGCAACGAGATCAAGTCCTTGATCGACGCCTTCAACTACCCGCGCTATGGCCCCGGCCAGATGTGGGAGATGATGACCGAGCGGATCGAGGAGATGGGCGGCGAAGTGCGGCTCAACTGCCCCGCAACCGAGATCGTCACCGACCATGGCCGCGTCGTCCAGATCAAGACGCCGGAGGGTGTGCTCGAGCCGCTCTCGACGATCTCGTCGCTGCCGCTGCGCAACATGGTCGGCCTTGTCACCCCCGAGGCTCCGGCCGAGGTGTGCGAGGCCGCTCAGGGCCTGCGCTACCGCGACTTCCTGACCGTCTCGCTGATTCTCGACGGTGAGGATCTGTTCCCCGACAACTGGATCTACATCCACGAGGAGCATGTTGAGGTCGGCCGGATCCAGAACTTCCGCTCCTGGTCGCCGTGGATGGTGCCGGACCCGGACACCGCCTGCGTCGGCATGGAGTACTTCTGCTTCAAGGGCGACGCGCTCTGGGAGACCGACGACGACGCGCTGATCGAGATGGCCGGCAAGGAGCTCGAGGCGCTTGGGCTTGCGAAGGCGTCACAGGTCCGGCGCGGCTACGTCGTGCGCGTGCCGATGGCGTACCCGATGTACGACGAGACCTACGCCGAGCGGGTTGAGAAGATTCGCGAATGGCTCGATCCGCTCGAGGGTTTCGTCCAGGTCGGGCGCAACGGCCTGCACCGCTACAACAACTCCGATCACTCGATGCTTTCGGCGATGCGTGCCGTGGACAACGTGCTGTTCGGCGAGGGCCACGACATCTGGGCGGTCAACGTCGAGTCGGTCTACCACGAGACGCAGACCGACGCCGACAGCGAGAACCCGTACAAGCGGGCGCCCGAGACCGAATATCAGCGCGAGCCGCTGGACGTCCGATAGTCCGTTCGGGCAAAGGTGGCAGCCGTTGTCACCGATAACAGTGGCGTGACCCGGGGTCTCTGCCTGTCGCTGCTCGCTGTCGCGTTCGTCGCCGCGCTCCCGTGCAGCGCTGCACCGGCGCAGGAAGCCGCGGACCCCTTCGCGCTGACCGAGGCCCGCGCCCATGTGGCTGAGGTGATCCGGCCGACCAGTGTCCGCAGTGAGCCTGGCGGCGGCGCCTTCGTCGGGCAGCAGGACACGGTCGCGACCTGGGGCCGCGGACCGGTGCGTCTGTTGGTGCTGCAATCGGCGCTGGCGCCCGACGGGAGCCGTTGGCTGCAGGTCCGGCTCGGCAAGCGCCCGAACGATGCGTCCGGCTGGATCGACCGCGAGAGCGCGCGCATGTCGTCCACGGCGTGGCGGCTGGTCCTGACGCTGCGTACGCGCCGGCTCGAGGTGCTGAGAGCCGGCAAGCGGAAGTGGCAGACGCGGGTCGTGATCGGCGCGCCTGAGACACCCACGCCAACTGGGTTGTTCGCGATCCTCGAAGAGATCCGTCAGCCGAAGGGCGAGAACATCGGCCCGTGGGCCCTGCATCTGACCGCACACTCGGACGTGCTCGAGAGTTTTGGCGGTGGCCCCGGCCGCGTGGCGATCCACGGCCGCAGCGGCAGCCTGCTGCGCGATCCGCTGGGGTCGGCCCGCTCGCACGGCTGTATCCGCATGAGCAACGCGGCCGTCAACCGGCTTGCGCAGAAGCTGCAGGCCGGCACGCCAGTCGAGATCCGCTAGCCGGTCACGCCGCCGCCGCGCGCCAGGCTCGGCTGCACGCGGACCTTGGCGCTCGAGGATCGGCTCGGACTGTTGGGGCCGGCCGCGGTCGCCGTGTTCTTGACCGTGCGCGCCTCGACGTCACCGGTGGCCCTGGCGACGATGCGGAAGGTACGGCTCTCGCCGGCGGCCAGCGTCGGGATCGTCCAGCATGCGCGGCCGCCGCTGATCTCCGCGCCGGCCGACGTCCAGTAGTACGTCAGGCCGGGTGGCAGCGGGTCACACACCTGGAGCGCCACGGCAGTCGTCTTGGAGCGGTTCTTGACGCGGATCTTGAACTGGACCCGGTTACCGGGTGCGACGTTGCGGACGTTTGTGGACTTCTTGATCGCGACGTTCGCCGGGCTGCCGGTGGCGACAGCGGCAGCCGCGGATGCGAACGGGTTCTCGATCAGCGCCGGCTGATCGGGTGACGACACGCTGGCGCTGTTCGTCAGGGTCCCGGGCCGGGTGGGGTAGACGATGACGTGCACCGTGCGGGACTCCAGCGGCGCGATCGCCGCCAGCGCGCAGCGCACGCTGCTCCCGGAGATCGTGCACGTTCCGCCTTCAGTGGTCGCCGACGCGACCACCACCGCCTGGTCCATCGTGTCCAACACCTTGACGCTCGTGGCGCTGGAGAAGCCGGAGTTGCTGACCTTGACGTCGTAGGCGATCGGCTCACCGATCGTGACGGCATCAGACAGCGCGTGCTTCTCGATCGCGAGGATCGGCCTGCCGCCGGCCAGTGGCTCGGCGGTCGCCGCGGCGGATGAGCTGTTGTTGCCGGGATCGCCGTCCGGTGTGTCGGACCCTGCGGACGCGGTGTTCTTGACCACCGTGTCGACGAGACTGCGGTCCACCCGGGCGACGATCACCACCTGGGCGGTGGCGCCGAGCAGCAGTTGGCCGAGCTCGCAGGTGATCGTGGTCTCGCCGCTGCAGCTGCCGCGGCTCGGCGTCACGGAGACCAGCGAGGTCCCTTCTGGCAGAGGATCGAGGATATACGCGTGCTCGGCAGGGTTGGGTCCGGCATTGCGCACCGTCAACGTCCACTGCACGGTGCCGCCGGCGGTCGCCGCGCCTGCCTCCTTGCCGACACCGACATCCGCGGACTGCCCGACTGTGACCGCCGCGGCGGCCCCGTTGTTCGACGGGTCGGGGTCTGCGGTCGTCGCGCTCGCTGCCGCGCTGTTGGTCGGGTGCTGGCCGCCGAGCGCGTGCGGGAACCGCACGGTGACGATACGTGTTGCGTCGGTGCCCGCGGCGACCGTGCCGACCGGGCAGGTGACGGTTCGGCCGGTCGTCGTGCAGCCCGGCGCCGAGGCGACCTCGGTGCCGGACGGAAGCTCGTCGGTGAGCACGACGCCGGCTGCTGCCGACGGGCCGGCGTTGCTGGCCGTAAGGGTGAACGCCACGGTGCCGCCCGCGTCGACGGTCGGCGACGCCGCGGTCTTCTGCGCGCTGACGTCTGCTCCCGGCTCGATCTCCACGGGGGCGGGGTCCGAGAAGTCCTGACCGGGAGCCGACGGGGTGTTGGCCGTCGCGGTGTTGAGCGTGGAGCCGGCGGCGTCAGCGCGGACGGTGATCGTGACGGTCGCACCGGCGCCCGGCGGGAGCGTGCCGAAGTCGCAGGTCACGGGGGCGCTCGGACCGGTCGGGGCCGCACACGTACCGACCGAGCTGTGCACCGCCACGAACGACGTCTCCGGCGGCAGCGGATCGGCGAGCGTGGCATCGACCGCATCGGAGCTGCCGCTGCTGCTGACGGCCACGGTGTAGTCGAAGGTGTGGGTCTGGATCACCGACGCGGGCGCCGTCTTCGCGACCGTCAGCTGCGCGTCCACGGTGACGGCCTTGGTGGCGGCCGCGGTGTTGTCACCGGTGGCGCTGTCCGGTGACGCTGTTGTGATCGTCGCCGTGTTGGCCAGCGCCGCGGTGCGGCTGGCGGCGACGCGCGCGACCACGGTGAACGCCTCGGTCGATGACGGGGTGATCGAACCCGCGTTGCACGTCACCTGCTGGCCGCTCGCGCTGCAGCCGACGGGCCCCGAGACGTAGGTCAGATACGACGGCAGCGTGTCGTGGACGACCACGTTGGTCGCGGTCGATGGGCCGGCGTTCGAGGCGCTCAGCGTGAAGCTGACGTTCTGCCCCGCCACCGCGGCGCCGCTCTGGAAGGCCTTCTCGACGCTGACGTCGGCCTCGATGCCGACGGCGAGCGTGCCGCTGTCGGTCGGCGGCAGCGTGGCGCCCGGTGGGTCGGGGAGCTCCGCGGCGACGACGGATGCCGTGTTGGTCAGCGTGGTACCGGTCGCGAGGCCGGGATCCACCTGGACGGGGACGGTGATGCGCACCGAGCCGCCGGCGGCGATCGTCCCGGTGGTCCAGGTCATCACTGCCGGCCCGACGCCGCCATGGGTGACCGACGTCTCGCTGAAGCCCGTGGCGGGCGCCGCCGTTGCGGGGTCGGCGCCCGCGCGATAGGTCTGCCCGCTCGCGAGGCTGTCGGTGACGACGACACCGGTAGCGGCGGCGTCACCGGTGTTCGTGACGAGGATCTCGTACGCGGCGCCGTTGCCGGCGACGATCCCGCCGTTGTTCGGGGTCTTGTCGATCGTCAGCTGCGGGGTGTTGACGTTCAGCGTCACGCTGTCTGCCGGCACGGTGGTGTAGCGGCGGTCGAGCGCCGCGTCGTAGCTGGCCGCGTTGTCGTAGCGCGTGACGTCCGCGGTGTTGACGACCGTGCTGGACGGGCTGACGCCGGCGGCTGCCGGCTTCAGCGCGGCGGTGTACTCGATCGTCTTCGTCTGGCCCGGCGCCAACTGGTCGATCGACCATGCAAGCGTTCCGTCGGTCGCGTCGAGATCCTGCACCGTGACGCCGGACGCCGACGATCCGGCGGCGAAGGTCTCGAGATCCGCGTCCGGTGCGTCCATCACCTGTACGTCGAAGGCCGTCGCTGCACCGCTGTTGGTGATGCTCAGGACGTAGCGGTAGCGGTCGCCGATCACCGTCGTCGCGGGGCCGTCGGTCAGCGCGCCCTCAACGTTGCTGAGTGGTGTGATCGCGACCTGTTTGTCGATCGTCAGTGCGGGCTCGACGACGGTCACGTCCTTGGTTGCATCGGCGGAGTTGACGCTCGTGCTGGGTGCTGAACCAGGTGGGCTGGCGATCAGATCCGTGGTGTTCTGGCCCGCGCTGACGCGGTTGGTCAGGATCTCGCCGGCGGCGACCGCGGTCGCTCCGTGGTACTGCTGCAGCACGCGTGCCGTGAAGGTCAGGCGGAACAGCCGGTCCCGGGGAACCGAGGCAATGTCGTTGAGGAACCACACCAGAGCCGTGCGGCCGCTGCCGTCCGGCACCGGCGCGTACGTGGTGATCGAGCCGAGGCTCGGCGGCGCACCGTCGCCGGCCGGGCAGCCGCTGATGCAGCTGAGACCGGTCGTGCCCACGTACTGCAGGCCGTCCGGCAGGGTGTTGCGCAGCGCGACGTCGAAGTACACGACGCTGTCGCTGAGATTCATGTCGACCGTGTAGGTGACGAGCTGCCCGATCGTCGGCGTGGTGTCGTCCGCCTGCGCGGTTGGCGTGATCGCCGCAGCCGTGACGCGGTCGGTGGCGGTGGCGCGATAGCCGGTGTTGGTCGAGGAGCTGGCGGTCCGCTCGAGCAACGAGCTGCCGCTGAGGCTTGTCGCGGCCGCAACCGCGTTGCTGTCGAGGTCGGTGCCGGACCCCACCGGTGCGACGACGGTCGCGACGTAGCTCCGACTCGTGTTGGCGGCGGATGCGATGTCGACGCTGGGCCAGGTGATTGTGTGTGACGCAGCATCCCAGCTGCCGCCGTTGGCGATCGGGGTGGTCGGCGTCAGGCCGACAGGCAGCGTGTCCGTGATCACCACGTCGTGCGCGATCGCCCGGCTGGCGGCGTTGGCCACCTGCACCGTGTACGTGATCGCCTGTCCGCCGTGCACCACGCCGCTCGGCGTGTGCGACCGCGTGGCGGAGAGCTCCGGCTCGACGAACGACACGCTGGACGTCGAGCTCGTGAACGTCGCCAAGCCGCCACCGGAGGTGGCCGCCGCCTTCATGTTCGCCGCATTCGTGACGGTGCCGCCGCGCACGTTCTGGCTCTCGTCGTCGACGGTCGCCGAGAACTGCATCACGTAAACCTCATCTGCCGCGGAGCTGACGAGGTGGTCGGTGGGGAACAGGATCTGCAGGGCGGCGCCCGAGCTCGTGTTGCGGAAGTCGCTGGTGGTGGCGCCGAAGCTGACGGGGCTGCCGTTCTTGGTCAGGGTCAGGCTCGCGCCATCGACCGTCAGGCGATTCGAGACGCTGTCGTTCAGCTGTGCGGGCCCGTACATCGTCTCGCCCTTGGGGACGGTGAAGGTGATCGCGTAGGTCACGCGCTCGCCGATCGTCGCCTGGGTGGTCGCGCTGTTGCCGGTCTCGTTGACCGAGGTCGTCACGGACTGGCTGAGGCTCGGGCTGCGCGTGCGGATCACGGCGGTGTCGTTGGCGGCCGTGGTGTTCACCGACGCCGCCTTGGTCGCGTCGATGTTGCTCGCCGGGTAGTAGGTGAAGGTGGTGTCGCCGCCGTCGGGATCATTGGTCGCGCTTGCATACGAC